>Ga0335085_10004195_pt1 | contig 24118 bp, 17 predicted proteins | sample Lox_Sample_45_FD_206712 | JGI IMG/M metagenome (GOLD analysis project Ga0335085, IMG submission 206712) | Soil microbial communities from Loxahatchee National Wildlife Refuge, Florida, United States - Lox_Sample_4.5 | ecosystem: Environmental > Terrestrial > Soil > Wetlands | place: USA...
ATTGGGCGAGGCCAGCAGGCGCTTCAGATTTTCGGTGAGGTCGGCGCCGGGCGCGGCCAGTTCGACCGATTCCGGCATCTCGCGCTCCACCGGCGGCTCCCAGCGCTCCAGCGGGCGCTTGTACACGGGAGCATCGTCGGTGAGGGCGGCGTTGGGGATCTCGGCCACCACCTTGCCGTGCTCGCGCACGCGCAGCTTGCCGTCCTTGGTGACGCGCCCCACGGTCACCGCGTCCAGCCCCCACTTCTCGAAGACCTGGAAGACCTCCTGCTCGCGCCCCTGCTCGGCCACCAGCAGCATGCGCTCCTGGGACTCGGAGAGCATGATCTCGTAGGCGGACATCCTGGTCTCGCGCTGGGGGACGCGGTCGAGCTCGATCTCGATGCCCACGCCGCCGCGCCCGCCCATCTCGCAGGTGGAGCAGGTCAGGCCGGCCGCGCCCATGTCCTGGATCCCCACCACCGCGCCCGTCTGCATGGCTTCCAGGCAGGCCTCGAGCAGCAGCTTCTCCAGGAAGGGGTCGCCCACCTGGACGTTGGGGCGCTTCTCCTGGGAGGTGGCGGAAAACTCCTCGCTGGCCATGGTGGCGCCGTGGATGCCGTCGCGCCCGGTCTTGGCGCCCACGTAGATCACGGGATTGCCTTCGCCGGCGGCGCGCGCGTAGAAGATCTGGTCGCGGCGCACCAGGCCCAGGGCGAAGGCGTTGACCAGGGGATTGCGCGAGTAGCAGGGCTCGAACTTGGTTTCGCCGCCCAGGTTGGGCACCCCGAAGCAGTTGCCGTAGCTGGCGATGCCGCTGACCACGCCCTCCAGGATGGAGTGGTTGCGGCGGACTTCAGCGTCTTCTTTCTGGCCGGGAGCGGGCGCCAGCGGGCCGAAGCGCAGCGAGTCCATGATGGCGATGGGGCGCGCGCCCATGGTGAAGATGTCGCGCAGGATGCCGCCCACCCCGGTGGCCGCGCCCTGGAAGGGCTCGATGAACGAAGGATGGTTGTGCGACTCGATCTTGAAGGCGCAGGCCCAGCCCTCGCCGATGTCGATGATGCCGGCGTTCTCCCCCGGTCCCTGCAGCACGCGCTTGCTGCGTGTGGGCAGGCGCCGCAGGTGCACCCGCGAGGACTTGTAGGAGCAGTGCTCGCTCCACATCACGCTGAAGATGCCGAGTTCGGTGAGGGTGGGCGTGCGGCCCAGCAGCTTGACGATCTTCTGGTACTCGGCGGTGGAGAGGCCGTGCTCTTCCACGGCCTTGTCGGTGATGGCGGCGCTCTTCGCGGGGGGCATGGGAGATTCCATTTTCGCACGGTCAGGAAGGGCGGGGAAGGGCGACGCAGGGCGGGTGCTTTGCTTTCAATCGTCCCTGCGGGACTGGGATCCTTTGCTAGGCCAAGTCCCAGCACTTCGTGCTGGGCTATTGGCAAGCGCCCCTGCGGGGCTGGCACAGCCGGGTCGGCTGTGCCACGCAGCCCCAGCCCGCAGGGCGATTGACAATAGCCCAGGACGAAGTCCTGGGTAAGCGGCAAATCTGGGAACCAGTCCCGAAGGGACGATTGAAAAGAGCGCGTGGACGATTTCCGCGCGCCGCAGTAGGATGGCGCTCGAGAGCATGGCCGACACCAAGAATCCCGAACCCAGCATCGAAGTCTTCGCCGTGCACGGCGTGGAACCGGAAGTCCAGGCCTACGCCATGGCCAAGTACTCGCGCTCGGCGCTCTCCATGAAGGAGTCGCTGCGCGAGATCAGCGAGCAGAAGGCGGAGAAGTTCCTCAACACCTTCTACTTCCAGTACGGCCACCGCTCCATCGCCGACCTGGCCCACCTGGCGCTGGCCATCGAGCGGCTCTCCATCCTGGCGGCCATCATCCTGGTGGACGAGCAGCGCTGGGACGGCCAGGAGCGCTCCACCCGCTACCAGGACTTCAAGAAGAGCGGCTACCACCTGCCCGACTTCGCCGATGCCGCGGCCGCCAAGCTCTATCGCGAGACCCTGGACTTCCTCTTCGCCGAGTACGAGCACTTTTCCCAGGCGATGTTCGAGCACCTGCGCGGGCGCACGCCCCGCCCGGACGAGATGAAACCCGAGGCCTACGAGCGCACCCTGAAGGCGCGCGCCTTCGACATCTCGCGCTACCTGCTGCCGCTCGCGACCAACACCTCGCTGGGGGAGATCGTGAACGCGCGCACGCTCGAGACGCAGATCGCCCGCCTGCTCTCCAATCCCTACGCCGAGGTGCGGCGGCTGGGGGAACTCTTGAAGCAGGCAGCGCGCGAGCCTGCCTACAACATCAACCAGGAAAACTGGCGCAAATTGGTCGAGGATGTCCGCGCGCTGGACCCGGCGCTGGGCGAGCGTGCAGCGCAAGAGCTGTTGAAGGACGTCAAGGCCGCGCCCACGCTGGTGAAGTACGCGGAGGCCAATCCCTACGAGATGGAGACGCGGCGGGAATTGCGCCAGGCCGCCGCCGAGCTCATGCAGGGCGCCGCCATCGCATCGGCGAAGACGGTGGAATTGCTGGAGGACGATCCCCTGGAGATCGAGCTGGCCACGACGCTCCTCTACGAGCACTGCCACCATCCCTACCGGCAGATCCGCGAGCGGGTGGAGGGGCTGAGCGGGGCGCGGCGCGGCGAGCTCATCGCGCTGGGCACGAAGCACCGCGGCAAGCACGACGAATTGCTGCGCGCCTTCTCCGCCGGGCAGCGCCTCCGCTTCGACATCCTCATGGACCTGGGCGGCTTCCGCGACATGCACCGCCACCGCCGCTGCGTGCAGATCGGGCAGGAGTTCACTGCCGCTCACGGCTACGACACCCCCGAGGAGATCGAGGCCGCCGGGCAGAAGCCGCGCTACGACGCCGCCATGCTGCGCGCCGCCGGAACCGTGGACCGGCTTCCCGGCGAGAATGCGGTCTATGCCATCCCCCTGGCCTACCGCAAGCGCACCCTGTTCAAGATGGACTTCGCGGAAGCGGTGTACATCTCGGAGCTGCGCACCGGCCCCGCCGGGCACATCTCCTACCGGCGGGTGGCCTATGCGATGTACGAGGCGGTGGCCGCGCGCTATCCCGGGCTGGCCAAGTACTTCCGCGTGACGGACGTCAGAGAGCCGGTGGACCTGCTCAAGCGGTAGTCGCCAGTCACACGTATGGTCCCGGATTCGCTTTTTATTCGCCTATTCACGGAATCCGCGCTATACTGTCTGGTTGTGGAAAAACCGGGTGAATACGCCACTGACTCCGGCACGACTCCGGGTGTAGGCTAGGCTGGCATTCATCCTCAAGAGAATTCAGGAGCGCAATTATGGCGGATGAAAAGACGGAAAAGAGCCGGGCCATTGACCTGGCCATGGCGCAGATCGAGAAGCAGTTCGGCAAGGGCTCGATCATGCGCCTGGGCACCAAGGAGGCGATCGTCCCCATCGCGGTGATCCCCACCGGCGCCATCAGCTTCGACGCGGCGCTGGGCGTGGGCGGCTTCCCCCGCGGCCGGGTGGTGGAGATCTTCGGCCCCGAGGCCTCGGGCAAGACCACCATCGCGCTGCAGGTGGTGGCGGAAGCGCAGAAGGCCGGGGGCATGGCCGCCTTCGTGGACGCCGAGCACGCCCTCGATCCCGGCTACGCCAAGAAGCTGGGCGTGGACGTGGACAACCTGCTGGTCTCGCAGCCCGACTACGGCGAGCAGGCGCTGGAGATCACCGAGGCCCTGGTGCGCTCGGGCGCGGTAGACGTGCTGGTGGTGGACTCGGTGGCCGCGCTGGTACCCAAGGCCGAACTCGACGGCGAGATGGGCGACAGCCACGTCGGCCTGCAGGCCCGCCTGATGTCGCAGGCGCTGCGCAAGCTCACCGGCACGGTCTCCAAGTCGCGCACCTGCCTGGTCTTCATCAACCAGATCCGCGAGAAGATCGGGGTGATGTTCGGCAATCCCGAGACCACCACCGGTGGGCGCGCGCTCAAGTTCTACTCCACCGTGCGCATCGACATCCGCCGCATCGCCGCCATCAAGGAGGGCGACACCGTCATCGGCTCGCGCACCAAGGTGAAGGTGGTGAAGAACAAGGTGGCCGCGCCCTTCCGCGAGGCCGAGTTCGACATCATCTACGGCGAGGGCATCTCGCGCGAGGGCGACCTCATCGACCTGGCGGTGCTGCACAACCTGGTGGAGAAGTCGGGCGCCTGGTTCAGCTACAAGGGCGAGCGCATCGGGCAGGGGCGCGAGAACACCCGCCTCTTCCTCAAGGAGCACAAGGACATCTTCGGCAAGCTGGAGGCCGAGGTGCGCCAGGCGCTGGGGCTGACGAAGCCGGCGCCCGGACCCACCCCCGTGCCCGACTCCGCCAAGGCCGAAGCCAAGAGCGCGGTGGCGCGGCGGTAAGGGACTTCATTCGCCGCAGATGCACGCGGAGGAACGCGGACTGCCGGGGACGGACGGCTGCTCGGTCGAGCGCGACCCTTCAGGATTGTCATTCCGAGCGCAGCGAGGAATCCGGGTTTTCTCGATCAAGACAAGAACCTAGATCCCTCGCTGCGCTCGGGATGACAATTGTAGATAGGGGGCTAGCCATGGCCCAGCGCGAGCGCCGCTACTACGTCTATATCCTGACGAACCCTTCCCGACGACCGCTCTACACCGGCGTCACCAACAATATCTTCCGACGCTCCTTGGAGCACAAGGAGAAGGACGACGAGGGCTACACCTCCCACTACAACCTGAATCGCCTGGTCTACTACCAGACGTTTCGATACGTCGGCAACGCGATCCAGCGGGAGAAGCAGATCAAGTCGTGGGGAAGAGCAAAGAAGGATGCCTTGATCAACGCCTTCAACCCCAAGTGGGATGATCTAGCCCGGGAGTGGGGAAGGTCGTTCTTGAAGGACAAGGAGAAAACCTAGGCCCCTCGCTGCGCTCGGGGTGACAATCCCTTAAGGGTGTTTCTGCTGCCAAGGAATTGCTAGAATCAAGCTGCCCAGCGCTCACACGCCCCGAGGACGAGTGAAGAAGAGCATCGCCATCTATCCCGGCTCCTTCGATCCGCTGACCAACGGTCACCTGGACCTGATCGAGCGCGGCAGCAAGATCTTCGACGAGCTCATCGTCGCCATCCTGCGCAATCCCGAGAAAGACCCGCTCTTCACCCTGGAAGAGCGCATCCAGATCCTGGAGGCGGAGATCGCGCGCTGGCCCAACGTGCGCGCCGAGGTCTTCGACGGCCTGCTGGTGGACTACGCCCGCCGCCACGACGCCGGCGCGGTGCTGCGCGGCATCCGCGCCATCAGCGACTACGAATACGAACTGCAGATGGCGCTCATGAACCGCAAGCTCGACCCCCGGCTGGAAACCGTATTCATGATGCCGGCCGAGGCCTACAGCTACGTCTCCTCGCGCCTGGTCAAGGAAGTGGCGCGGCTGGGAGGCTCGGTGCGCGGCCTGGTGCCGGCCATCGTGGAGCAACGCCTGGAAAGCAAGATCAACGGCGGCAAGTCTGCCGCAGCCAAGAGGAAATCAAAATGACAGCCACCGCCGTCGGCACGCCCGCCAGCGCCCTCACCCAGCGCATCAACCGCATCGAGATCTCGGCCACCCTGGCGGTGGTGAACGAGGCCGAGAAGCTGCGCGCCCAGGGCGTGGACCTGGTGGACTTCGGGGCGGGCGAGCCCCACTTCGCCACCCCGCAGCACATCAAGGACGCGGCCATCCTCGCCATCCAGCAGAACTTCACCAAGTACACCGCGGTGGCGGGGACGGCGGAATTGCGCGACGCCGTCGTGCACCGCCACTCCGTGGACTTCGATTCCGACTACCGCCGCGAGGAGTGCATCGCCTCGGTGGGCGGCAAGCACGCCCTCTTCAACGCCATCTCGGTGCTGGTGGAGCACGGCGACGAGGTCATCCTCCCGGTGCCCTACTGGGTCTCGTTCAAGGACATCATCCGCTACGCCGGAGGCGAGCCGGTGCTGGTCCAGACCGACGAGGAGCGCGGCTTCGCGCTCACCGCCAGGATGATCGAGCGCGCCATCACTCCGCGCACCAAGGCCATCATCCTCAACTCGCCCTGCAATCCCTCGGGCGCGGTGATGAGCCCCGACGACCTGGCCGCCATCGTCAAGCTGGCCGCCCAGCGCGGCATCTGGATCATCTCCGACGAGTGCTACGTCTACCTGAACTTCACCGGCAAGCGCTACTCGGTGGGAGTGCTGCGCGAGTGCAAGGAGCGCATGGTCATCATCGGGTCGCTCTCCAAGACCTACGCCATGACCGGATGGCGGCTGGGCTACGCGCTCGCCCCCGCTCCCGTGGTCTCGGCCATGCAGAAGCTGCAGAGCCAGTCCACCTCCAACCCCACCTCCATCGTGCAGAAGGCGGCGGTCACCGCCCTCAAGGGCCCGCAGCAGTGCGTGGAAGAGATGCTGAAGGAGTGGATCCGCCTGCGCGACCACGTGGTCAAAGGGCTGCGCGCCATCCCCAACGTGCGCTGCTCCAAGCCCGAAGGCGCCTTCTACGTCTATCCCAACCTCGCGGCGTTTCTGGGGAAGGGCGGGCTGAACTCGGCCGCCGACCTGGCCAAGCGCCTGCTCAACGAGGCGCACGTGGTCACGGTGCCGGGCGAGGGCTTCGGCACCCGCGAGCACATCCGCATCTCCTACGCCACCTCGGAGGCGGAGATCGATCGCGGCTTGGAGCGCCTGCGCAAGTTCCTGGGCGCGTTGTAGAGAGTTAGAATCGGGACCCGCCGCGAGCGTCCATCGCCCGTCCATGCACGAACTCTATCCATTACGCCTGGCGCCCGACTTCCGCGAACGGGTGTGGGGGACGCGCGACCTCGCGCCCATCTACACCAGCCCGCCCGGCCAGCAGCCCATCGGCGAGGTCTGGCTGACGGGCGACGCCAGCCGCGTCTCCAATGGCCCCCTGGCCGGGCGCACCCTGGGCGAACTGGTGCGCGAGTTCGGGCGCGACCTGGTGGGTGACGCCGCCCGCGGCCCCGGCTTCCCCCTGCTGATCAAGTTCCTCTTTCCTGAGCAGAAGCTCTCCGTGCAGGTGCATCCCGACGACGCGGCCGCGCGCCGCGCCGGCCTGCCCTGCGGCAAGTCGGAGTGCTGGTACGTGCTGGCGGCCAAGCCGGGAGCGAAGATCGGGCTGGGCCTGAAGCCCGGGGTCACGCGCGCCGGCTTCGAGCAGGCCATCCGCGCCGGCAGGGCCGACGAGCTGCTGCACTGGGTAGAGGTGCACCGCGGCGAGATGATCTACTCGCCCGCGGGCACGGTGCATGCCATCGGGCCGGGCATGCTGCTGGTCGAGACCCAGCAGAACTCCGACACCACCTACCGCCTCTATGATTACGGGCGCGGCCGCGAACTGCACGTGGAGGAGGGCCTGGCGGCCATGCAGGAGCAGACCCGTGCCGGCAGGGTGGAGCGCATGGGCGACGACGACATGGCCCGGCTCATCGCCTCGCCCTACTTCACCGTGCACAAGCAGGCGACCCGGGGAACCTGGTTCCGGGAGAGCGCGCCGGAGTGGGACTCGGTGGAGGTGCTGGTGGGGCTGGATGGCGGCGGGCTGGTGGAGTGTCCCGGCTGCCAGACCACGGTCTTCTCGCGCGGCGAGGCCGTGGTCATCCCGGCGGCCTTGAAGCAGTTCACCCTCAAGCCCCAGGGCGAGATCGAGTTCCTGGCCGTCACCCTGCCGGAGCGCGGCCGCGCGGTGCCTGAGCCCAGGACTTACCTGTAAGGGTGTAGCGCCGCCGTCCCGGCGGCTGTGGTGCGGGCGTCTCGCCCGCACCGCGAGGCGAGGGCAGGATGCCCTCGCGACTGCCGGCCGGAGGCCGGCGCTACGTCCTTCGTGCTACCTTGGTGTTCTTTGTGGCGAGCTTCTTCGCCGTGCAGAAGACCAACTTCTATCCCGTGATCCTGGCGGGCGGCAGCGGCACGCGATTCTGGCCGCGCAGCCGCCGCCGCCGCGCCAAGCAGGTGCTGGCGCTCGACGGCAAGCACACCATGATCCAGCAGACCTTCGCGCGGCTGGCGCCGCTGGCCCGCCGCCAGCGCTTCTGGGTGATCACCAATCGCGAACTGCAGGGCGAGATCGCCCGCCAGCTTCCGCAGCTCCAACGGGCGCAGATCGTGGCCGAGCCGGCGGCGCGCAACACCGCTCCCGCCATCGGCCTGGCCGCCTTCCTGCTGCGCCGCCTGGATCCGCAGGCGGTGCTGGGAATGTTCCCCGCCGACCACGTCATCGCCGGCGCGCGCCGCTTCCGCCACACCCTGGCGCGCGCCATTGCCCTCGCCGCCGCCGGGCCCAACCTGGTGGTCATGGGCGTCCCGCCCAGCCGCCCCGAGACCGGCTACGGCTACATCGAGGCGGGCGAGCGCACCGGCGACGCCTATCGCGTCCGCCGTTTCACCGAGAAGCCCAGCCGCGCGAGGGCGGAGAAGTTCTTGGCTACCGGGCGCTACTACTGGAACAGCGGCATGTTCGTGTGGAGCGCCGAGACCCTGGCCGCCGCCCTGGCGCAGCACCTGCCGCGCACTGCGAACTTGCTGGAAGAGATCGCGGCGGCCTGGGGGACGCGCCGCTTCGCTGCGGTTTTTCGCCGCCTCTACCCCAGGTGCGAGAACATCAGCGTGGACTACGGGGTGCTGGAGCCGCGCTCCGCCCAGGGCGAACGCGGCTCCCGCATCTACTGCCTGCCCGCGGACTTCGGATGGAGCGACCTGGGCTCGTGGGCGGCGCTGCACGAGCACCACGCCGCCTCCGACGCGGCGCGCAACGTCATCGAGGCCGCCGGCTGCTTCACCCTGGACGCGGCGGGGAATTACATTTATTCCCCGAAGAAGTTCGTGGCCGCCGTCGGCATCCGGGATGCGGTGGTGGTGGAGACCGAGGATGCGCTGCTGGTCACCACGCGCGCGCACGCGCAGGAGGTGGGGAAGGTGGTGAAGCACCTGCGCGCGACGAAGCTGGAGAAGCTGCTGTAGGAGCAGTCGAACGACCCGCAACCACCAACGCTTATGCCCGAGATCAAGTTCGGCACCGACGGCTGGCGCGGCCTCATCGCCGACGATTTCACCTTCGACAACGTGCGCCGGGTGGCGGGCGCCATCGCCGCCTATGTCCTCAAGAAAGAGGACCCGCGCAAGGGGCTGGTGGTGGGCTACGACACTCGCTTCCTCTCGCGCCAGGCGGCGGAAGTGGCTGCGGAGGTGCTGGCCGCCGCCGGCATCGCCGTGCGCCTGGCCAAAGACTGCGTTCCCACGCCCGCCGTTTCCTTCGCGGTGAAACACTTCGGCGCGGCCGGCGGCGTGGTCGTCACTTCCAGCCACAATCCCTGGCAGTGGAACGGGGTGAAGTACAAGGCGGGCTACGGCGGCTCGGCCACCCCCGCCATCACCCGGGAGATCGAGCAGGAGCTGCGCGCCGGGAGCATGCCCAAGGGGAAGGCGGCCGCGGCGGTGACCGAGGCCGACCTCATCCCGCCCTACGTCGCCGCCATCACTCGCTTCGCCGATCTCGACCGCATCGCGCGCGCCGGCTTCAAGGTGGCCATCGATCCCATGTACGGCTCCGGGCGGGGCGTGCTGGCGGGCATCCTCCGCGCTCGCGGCATCCCGCATGTCGAGATCCGCGGCGAGCTGAACCCGCTCTTCCCCGGCATCAATCCCGAACCCATCGAGCCGCACATCGAGAGGCTGCGCCAGACGGTGAGGGAGGAGGGCTGCCACGCCGGCTTCGCCACCGACGGCGACGCCGACCGCATCGGCGCGGTCGCCGAGGACGGCAGCTTCGTCGACGCCCACAAGATCTTCTGCCTGCTGCTGCGCTGGCTGCTCGAGCGCAAGCAGTGGCCGGGGGAGGTGGCGCGCGCCTTCAACACCACCGGCATGGTGGACCGCATCTGTGCCCGCCACGGCCGCAAGCTCCACGAGACCGGCATCGGCTTCAAGTACCTGTGCGAGCTGATGCTCACGCGCGAGATGCTGGTGGTGGGCGAGGAGTCGGGCGGCATCGGCATCCCCCGCCACCTGCCCGAGCGCGACGGCGTGCTCAACTCGCTGCTGCTGGCCGGCATCATGGCGGAGGAAGGCCGCACCCTGGCGCAACTGGTCGCCGATCTGCAGCAGCAGTACGGCCCGCACTACTTCGGCCGCCGCGACCTGCACATGATGGAGGAAGCCAAGGTCGCGGCCATGCGGCGCATCGAGCAGCAGAAGCCGGAACGCGTCGGCCGCTACAAGGTCGTGCGCCGCGCCGCTCTGGATGGCGTGAAGTTCTTCCTGGAGGCGCCCGCGCCGGAGGGCGGCGCCGAGCCCTGGATCCTGCTGCGCGCCTCCGGCACCGAATTGCTGCTGCGCTTGTACGCCGAAGCCGCGTCGCCGGAACTGGTGGAGGAGATCCTGAGTGCCGGGGAAGCGTTCGTGAGGGAAGGGTCGCCAGTCCCTTCGGCAGGCTCAGGGCAGGCTAAGAACGGTCGCCAGTAGCCGGTCGCACGGTACGTGCCCTCAGGCCGCCCTCGCGTTGCTTCGGGCTTCCTCGGGCGCATCGACTTGGCCTGCCGCAAACGGCACGGCTGAAAGCCGTGCCCTGATACGAACCAGCGTCCGACACCCTCATTGCCCGACATCCACATCCCCCAATGCCAGCAGCGGCGCGGCTTCGTATCAGGGCACGCCTTCAGGCGCGCCGATCAGGTCGGATCCTTGCGTTCTTCGGAGCCCCTTTAGGGGCGATATCGAAGCTCGAACTGTCCCAGCGGGCGCTCGCTGGTGGTGAGCCCGGCGCAGCGGCGGTCGAGCGCCGCGAACTCGCGCGCGTAGCGCCGCTGGAATGCCAGGTGGCTGGCGCGGTCGCGCCAGTAATCGATGGTCACGAAGCGGTCGCGCTGCCGGCGATCATGCAGCAGCTCGGTGCGCAGGTAGCCGCGGGCCTTGCGAAAGAGCCGCACCCAGTCGCCGCCCGGACCGTAGGCCTTCAGAAACCGGCGCCGGCAGCCGGGCTTGATCCGCAAGGCCCAGAGGTAGACGTACTGGCGCGTGCGCTTCATGGGTTGGGCGTCAGTCTAGCATCCCGGTATGATGCTCTGGAGTCCCTAGTCGCTCGTTTCTAGTTTCTCGATATGGCTGGTGCCGAGCACAAGCCGGACACGCCCGAGGCGCGGGCCTACAACCGCATGCGGCGGCGGCTGAGCCTCGCCGACGCCGTGCTCGGCTTCGCCTTGCTCGTCCTTCTGCTGGCCACGGGCTGGAGCAAAGACTTGCGCGACCTGGCCCTGCGCCTGGCTTCGGCACACTACGCCCTCGCCCTGCTGGTGTACGTCGCGCTGCTGGCGGTGCTGGCCAAACTGGCCGGGCTGGGCCTGGATCTCTATTCCTTCCGCCTGGAGCATCGCTACCGGCTCTCCAACCAGAAGCTCGGGTCGTGGGCCTGGGACGAGATCAAGGGCATGCTGGTGGGCATGGTGCTGGGCGGCATCCTGGCCGAGGTGGTGTACTTCGCGCTGCGGCGCTGGCCGGATGCCTGGTGGCTGATCGCCTGGGGTGTTTTCCTGGCGCTCTTCGTCCTCTTCGCCCAGATCGCGCCGGTGGTGCTCTTCCCGCTCTTCTACAAGTTCACGCCGCTCCAGGACCAGGGACTGAAGGAGCGGCTACTGCGGCTGAGCCAGCGCGCCGGCACGCGCGTGCGCGGCGTCTACGAATGGAAGCTCTCGGAGAAGAGCAAGAAGGCCAACGCGGCGCTGGTGGGACTGGGCAGGACGCGCCGCATCATCCTGGCCGACACGCTGCTGGCCGGCTACTCCGCCGACGAGATCGAGTCCATCCTGGCGCACGAACTCGGCCACCACGTCCGCCGCCACATCCCCAAGAGCATGGTGGTGGAGGCGGGGATCTCGCTGGTCGGCTTCTGGCTGGCAGGGCGGGCGCTGGCGTTCTCCGTCGAGCGGCACTGGTTCGCCGCGCTCGCCGACTTCGCCAACCTGCCCCTGCTGCTGCTGGTCTCGAGCGCGCTCTCGCTCGCGCTGATGCCGGCGATGAACGCTTACTCGCGCAGCAAGGAGCGCGAGGCCGACCGCTATGCCCTGGAGGCCACGGGGCAGGCCACGCCCTTCATCTCCTCCATGAACAAGCTGGCGGAGCAGAACCTGGCCGAGCGCGAGCCCGCGGCCTGGGTGGAGTGGCTGTTCCACTCCCATCCCGCCATCTCCAAGCGCATCGCGGCCGCGGAAGACTGGGACAAGAAGAGAACTTCAGCGGCCACGGATTAACGCGGATCAGCACGGATCAAGAAAAGGAACCAAAAGATCCGTGAAGATCCGTGCGAATCTGTGGCTGGTCTTCCTACCTGCGCGCGGCCAGCAGCGCTTCCACCCGCTGCAGGTCTTCTTCCGTGTCCACGCCCACGGTGTCGTAGGGGGTCTCGGCCACGTGGATGGGGATGCCGTTCTCCAGGAAGCGCAACTGTTCGAGGCGCTCGCTGCGCTCCAATATCGACTCGGGCAGGGAACAGAAGCGGTCGAGCGCGGTCTTGCGGTAGGCGTAGAAGCCCAGGTGCTTGTAATAGCGGATCTCTTCGATGCCGTCGCGGTCGTACGGTATGGTGGAGCGGGAGAAGTAGAGGGCGCGGCCGGCGGCGTCGGTCACAACTTTGACCGCGTTGGGGTTCACCACGTCGTGGGCGGCGGCGCGGGTCTTGAGCGTGCCCACCGGGATGGCCGGGTCCTGCATCAGGGCCAGCAGCGCGGCCACGTGCTCGGGGCGGGCCAAGGGCTCATCCCCCTGGACATTGAGGTAGAGGTCGGCCGCGAGTGACTGCGAGACCTCGTGCACGCGCTCGGTGCCGCTGTTGTGCTGGGCCGAGGTGAGGCGCGCGCTCCAGCCCTTCTTCCGGCAGAGCGCCAGGACTTCCTCGGAGTCGGTGGCCACGATGACCTCGGCCACCCCGGAGGCGGCGCGCACCGCCTCGTAAACGTGGGCCAGCATAGGGCGCCCGGCGATCGGGCGCAGCACCTTGCCAGACAGCCGCTTGGAGGCCAGGCGGGCGGGAATGATGGCGACCGCTTGCATCGGCCGCTATTGTAACGGAGAGGCGGGTTTGACACCCTTTGCGAGCGCCTCTTAGAATCGAGTTGGTCGTGCGCGGGCCCTCCTGGTTTCTCCTCACAAGTGGCGGTGTAGCTCAGGTGGTTAGAGCGACGGTCTCATAATCCGTAGGTCGTTGGTTCGAGTCCAACCGCCGCCACCAAGAAATTCCGTTGCGCCGAGATCCCTCGCAAGAAGACGCTCGGGAAACCGCCGCCACCAAAATCTCTGAGATCCCTCGCAACGAGCGCTCGGGATTTCGCCTGCGGGCTCGCCCTCGCCTCGGCGGCGCCGCGGATCGCTCACGCCCGCAAAGCGCCTCAACCTCTTGACCGCGGCCGGGCGCAGGCGTAGCCTCCGGCGGAGGGTCGCGGTACTCAATCCCACCCCAGGAGGCAGGGCATGGCTTTTCTGACCGCTCTCTGGCTTCCCATCCTGCTGTCGGCGGTGATCGTCTTCGTCGCCAGCTCCATCCTGCACATGGTGCTGCCCTACCACCGCAGCGACTACAAGAAGCTCCCCGAGGAGGACAAGCTGCTCGCCACCCTGCGCGGGGCCGGCCTGCAGCGCGGCCTCTATTTCTTCCCCTTCTCCACCCACAAGGAGATGAAGTCGCCGGCCGTGATCGAGAAGTTCAAGCAAGGCCCGGTGGGGACGATGACCGTCCTGCCCAGCGGGCCGCCCGCCATGCCCAAGTTCCTGGGACTGTGGTTCTGCTATTGCCTGATCATCGGGTTCTTCGTCGCCTACCTGGCCTGGCACACGCTGCAGCCCGGGACGCACTACCTGGTGGTCTTCCGGGTGGTGGGCACGGCCGCCTTCCTGGCCTATGGTCTGGGACACCTCAGCAACGGCATCTGGAAGGGCCAGCCCTGGAGCGTGACCATCAAGGAAGTGATCGACGGGCTGATCTACGGCCTGCTGACGGCGGGGACCTTCGGCTGGCTGTGGCCGCGCTAGGGGCCGAGCCGGAAAACCCGGCCTCCCGCCCCTTTCCGGCATCAAACAAGGTATAATCACCAGAACCCACACCCATGGAGTTGCTGTAGCAAAACACCCCGATGTCGAAGCCAATCAAGATTCTCTTGCTCGCCCTTTCCACTCTGATCCTGCTGTTCACCGTCGCCGGAGGCCTGGGAGTGCGGGCCGCGGGCGGAGACGGCGCCTATCGCCAGCTCCAGGTCTACGATGAGGTGCTGACCCGCATCCGCAGCGAGTACGTGGAAGAGCCCAACATGACCCAGGTGACCGACGGCGCCCTGCACGGGCTGCTGGAGTCGCTGGACGCCAACTCCAGCTACCTGACCCCGGCGGAGTACAAGTCCTACAAGGAGCGCAAGGGCACGGCCAAGGCGGGCATCGGGGCGACCCTGTCGAAGCGCTTCGGCTATGCGGCGGTGATCTCGGTGATCCCGGGCGGGCCGGCGGACAAGGCGGGCCTGGAGGACAGCGACATCCTGGAAGCCATCGCGGGCAAGAGCACGCGCGACATGTCGCTGGCGGAGATCCGCACCGTGCTTGCGGGCGAGCCCGGCTCCACCATCACCGTCTCGGTGGTGCGGGCGCGGCGAGTGGAGCCGCAGAAGATCACCCTCACCCGCGAAGCGGTGAAGATCCCGCCCGCCACCGACCGCATGATGGAAGACGGCGTCGGCTACATCAAGCTGGACGCCCTGCCCAAGGGCATGAGCCAGGAGATCGCCGCCCGGGTGAAGAACCTGCAGCACGCCGGGGCCAAGAAGCTGGTGCTCGACCTGCGCAACGTCTCCGAGGGAGACGAGAGCGAGGGCATCGCCCTGGCCAACCTCTTTCTCAGCAAGGGCACCATCACCTACCTGCAGGGGCAGAAGTATCCGCGCGAGACCTTCACCGCCGATCCCCAGAAGACGCTGTGGACGGGTCCGCTGGCGGTGCTGGTGAACCGGGGCACGGCAGGGGCGGCGGAGATCGCGGCCGCAGCCATCCTCGACAACGCCCGCGGCGAAGTGGTGGGCGACAAGACCTTCGGGGTGGGCTCGGTGCAGAAGCTGATCGAGATTCCGGACGGCTCCGCACTCATCCTGTCGGTGGCCAAGTACTACGAGCCCAACGGCAAGGCCATCCAGGACGCGGCGGTGACCCCGAACGTGCTGGTGGCCGACGCCTCCGACGACAGCGTGAACCCGGACGACGACAACGCCGCGCCGCCGGTAGAAGAGCCCAAGAAGGAGACTCCCAAGGAAGACCTGCAACTGCAGAAGGCCCTGGAGACGCTGAAGAAGGGCACGCAGAAGGCGGAGATGCAGGAGCCGGCAGCGGCGCAGCCTCCGATGGCGCACCCCCCCGGCGTACCCCGCTAGATTCTTCCAGCCGTTTTTTCCGGCCGCGGCCCAACGCCGCGGCCGTTTTGTCTGCGGGCGCTCCGCCAGCAGCATTCTGAAAAGCCCCACGTTTGGCCGCCCTAGGGCGCGGCCGGTTTAACGGTGGTTGCCTGCAGCCAAACGTGGGCCACCCGCCACCCCGAGCCGCGCTAGCGCGCTCCCTTACCTCAACCTAGCGGAAAGCACCAGCCGCCGCACATGCGGCCCCAGCTTGCGCTCGCTCAGTGCCTGCTCGATTTCCGGCAGCAGGCCCGCCACCCGTAAAGCAAGCTTCTCATACTCCGCATGCGCTGGGGATCGAAACCGCCAGAACCATAAGGAGAACCATATCCACCACTTTGGGCAAGCGTACATCTCGAGATCGTGAACGCCAAGCGCTAGGCACTCCTCGGTGTTCCGATGCCCCCCGAGAGTCCTCATGCCCTCTTTCGGAACGGCGCACGCATTGATTCGAAAGGCAGCCCTTTGATAGGTCATCAGCTGAATCTCAACCATATCGATTCCGCCATCAGGTCTGGCGCGTCGCAGCTGCCCAAACGGAAAGATGCCCACAGACTTCGGGTCGACCGGGGGGTGGGTCCGCGGAACGATGGCGAATCCCTGCTGGGCTAGAGCGGGAAGGATATTCGCCCTAATGCTCTCCACCAATAAGTCTCGATGCTTCCTTAGTCTTTGTTCTCTCGTCTTTGGAATCTCGACCGTATCCATTGAGCTCATGCGCACTTCCTTTAGCAGGACGGTCCAGATTAGTTACCTGCAGCCGCACCTTCGTCCGGACATTGACCCAGCCGCTCCCCACCCGGCCCCGAGGTAAGCGCCAATGCGCCCGAAGAAAGGACAGCCCCATCTTTCCACATGGTACGCATCGCCAAGAAAAGCCGCAGCTTCGCGTTGTCCAGCCGTCAGGGTGGATGTTCCGAACTTAGATTCCACAAAGTACGTCTGCCCGCTCGACTCCCACACGCTGTTGGCAGCCGAGGGTCCCCACTTAAGGGCAGCGAGCGACTGCTTCGGTACGGTGGAGCGGTTCGACTGCCGTCAACCCCTCGACGCGCCCGCGGCCACGCGCCGATTTACCGTCGCGCGCATGCCAGGACCTCCAGCCAGCGGTCGTTCTTGAAGACGCCCTCGCCGCTGTGGAGTGGCGGCACACTTAAGGCTTGGGATTGCCGGACCCCCGCTTAGAACTGTAGTCTGGCGGGGGGACTTCCCTGATCGCAGCGTTAGATCTTAGCGCTTTCAAAGCGTGCTCTCTGAGTTCCTCGAGCGCTCTTCGGTCGGGCTTGTGGAAGAGACGTTTGACTAGGTTCAACCCCGGGTCATAGTTGACCGAGATAACCCACTGGGCAGGCTCTTCTTGAGGACCATCGCCGACGTATGAAACGGCCACCCAAAATCGGTCACTCATGCGCGAAGCCCAGAAGCCCCACCCGTAATCCTCTTGGATCGTTTCCGAGAAGATGAAGCCACAATCCCTGAGCGTCGACAATTGGCCCCGCAACCAAGCCGCGAAATCTTCGCCAAAGCAGCACGGATTGATGAAGTGCGGCTTTACCCGTCTGTGCTCAAACAGATCAGTCTCGACGGTAATCAAGATATCCATGGCGTTGAGCGCGTCGGCCAGGCGGGTGGCCCACCTTTCGCGGGAGAGTATATCCCGAAAGCAGAACACGCGAGGGTGGCCCACCCTTTGCCGGCCCGGAGCGCAGGCGACGGACGTTCTTGGCAAAGGGTGGGAAGAGATCATGTGCTAGCGCGCCTGGCGCCCGCGCGCGTGCTATCCTGAAATCCGGTCGTCGTCTCCATGGAATCGCTGTTCTCAAGTCTGCCGCCGGTGCAGGTGGCCGGGCGGAAGCTGGTGGGCCGGGTGGTCTTCGGTCTGCTGCTGGTGGGCGCGGCCCTGCTGGGAAGCCTGTCCGGGCTGCTGATCGTCTACTCCACCGACCTGCCCCAGGTGGACGCGCTGGAGCGCTTCCGCCCCAGTTCCGTCACTCTGCTCTACGATGACCAGAACCGTGTGATCGGCTCCTTCGCGCTGCAGCGCCGCATCCTCGACAACTACGACGACTTCCCCAAGGTGCTGCGCGATGCGGTGATCTCCATCGAGGACAAGGACTTCGAGCGCCACTGGGGCGTGAACTTCGGGCGGGTGCTGAGCGCCGCCTACCGCGACATGACCACGGGAGGACGCTCGCAGGGGGCCTCCACCCTGACCATGCAGCTCTCCCGCAACCTCTTTCTCTCTCCCGACCGCACCTACCGGCGCAAGATCCAGGAGGTCATGCTGGCCATCCAGATCGAGCGGCGCTTCACCAAGCCGCAGATCTTCGCCATGTACGGCAACCAGATCTTCCTGGGGCACGGGGTGTACGGCTTCGAGGCGGGGGCGCAGTTCTACTTCAGCAAGAAGGCCAAGGACCTGACCCTGGCGGAGGCGGCGCTGCTGGCGGCGCTGCCCAAGGCGCCCAACGCCTACTCGCCCATCGAGCATCCCGACAAGGCGCTGCGGCGGCGCAACCTGGTGATCGACAACATGCTGGAGGACGGCAAGATCACGGTGGCGCAGGCCAACCAGGCCAAGGACGCGCCCCTGGGCCTGAACCTGCGCTATGACACCAACTCGGTGGCGCCCTGGTTCGCCGAGGAGGTGCGCCAGTACCTGGAGAAGAAATACGGCTCGGACGAGGTGCACGAAGGCGGGCTGCGCGTCTACACCTCGCTCGATCTCGATCTGCAGAACACGGCCACGCAAGCGCTGCGTGACGGCCTGGCCGCCTACGAGCGCCGTCACGGCTGGAAGGGCAACCTGCCCAACGTCGCCGCCTCCGGCGACACGGTGGAGAGCTACCAGGACCCGGACTGGATCGAGCCCATCCTGGTGGGCGGCTACGAGCATGCGCTGGTGACGCAGGTGACGCCCGCCGCCGCGACCGTGAAGTTCGGGCCCTACACCGCGGTGCTGGACGCGAAGGACATTGCCTGGACGGGGCAACGCTCGCCACGGGCGCTGTTCAAGCCCGGCGACGTGGTGTACGTGAAGATCCTCGCACTGGAGGCCGACCACACCGCCCAAGTCAGCCTGGAGCAGGATTCCGGGACCCAGGGAGCGCTGATCGCCCTGGACAACGCCACCGGCGACATCCTGGCCATGGTGGGGGGGCGCGACTTCGACCGCTCCAAGTTCAATCGCGCCACCCAGGCGCTGCGCCAGGTGGGCTCCTCCTTCAAGCCTTACATCTACACCGCCGCCATCGACGCCGGCTACACCCCCGAGGACACCATCCTGGACGCGCCCGTCACCTTCCCCAGTTCGTCGGGTCCGTACTCGCCGCACAACTACGACAACAAGTTCGAGGGGGTGATCACGCTGCGGCGGGCGCTGGCGCAGTCGCGCAACATCCCGGCGCTGAAGCTGGCCGCCAAGGTGGGCATCCGCACCGTGATCGACTACGCCCACAAGTTCGGCATCACCACCGACATCCCGCCCTTCCTGCCCATCGCGCTGGGGGCGGCGGACATGACCGTGATCGAGCACACCGACGCCTTCACCACCTTCCCCAACGACGGGGTGCGGGTGGTGCCGCGCTACATCCGCAAGGTCACCGACTACGACGGCAAGGTGCTGGAGGAGAACTACCCCGAGGTGCAGGACGTGGTGAGCGCGCGCACCGCGCGCATCATGACCTCCATGCTGGAGGAGGTGGTGCAGCACGGCACCGGCTACCAGGCCGCCAAGCTCAAGCACCCGCTGGCGGGCAAGACCGGCACCACCAACGACTTCACCGACGCCTGGTTCCTGGGCTTCTCGCCCTCCCTCACCTGCGGGGTGTGGGTGGGCTTCGACGAGAAGAAGACGCTGGGCAACAAGGAGACCGGGGCCATGGCGGCCCTGCCCATCTGGATGAGCTTCATGAAGGTGGCCATCCAGGGGCATCCGAACGAGGAGTTCCTGCCGCCGCCCACGCTGCCGCCGCCGGCGGTGGCCGAGCAAGTGACCACCCCCGACCACGCTCCCGGCGGCGACACCGAGAACCACTGAGGGCACGCTCCAGACGGCCGACGCCGGTCTCAGGGGCTGAATCACCCGAGGGTCCGACGGTGCTCCAACGAGGGATGCCCGGCGGCGCCGGCGAGGAGTAGGCTGCCCAGCAGCTCTCCCCTGCGATCCCCGTCCTGCGGTTGGAGGCGCGTCATGCGGATGCCTGCGAGGCGCATTGCTTTTCGCTGCAATGTGCTGGCTCTTGTGGTTGGAATCGCGGTCCCGCTGCTGGGCCATCCCCTGGCTTCGGCGCAGACCGGCGGGGCGCCCCCGCGGCCGGAACTGGTGCTGCAGACCGGCCACACCGCTCCGGTGCTGGCGGGTGCGCTGAGTCCGGACGGACGCTGGGTGGCCTCCGGGGGCTCCGATGCCACCGTGCGGCTCTGGGAACTGGCGACCGGGCGCGAGCTGCGCGTCCTGACCGGGCACACCGACCAGGTGGCCGCGGTGGCCTTCAGCCCGGATGGGCGCTGGCTCGCCTCCGGATGCTGGGACCAGACGGTCCGGCTGTGGGAGGTGGCGACCGGCCGCGAGATTCACACCTTGACCGGCCACAGCGGTCCCGTCTTCTCCGTGGCCTTCAGCCCGGACGGGCGCTGGCTGGCCTCCGCCAGCAACGACGGCACCATCAAATTATGGGATCCCGGCAGCGGCCGCGAGGTCCGCACCCTGAGAGGACACCGCCTGGGCTTGGTGGCGGTGGCTTTCAGCCCGGACGGGCGCTGGCTGGCTTCCGGGAGCGTCGACAAGACCATCAAGCTGTGGGAGGTGGCCACAGGGCGCGAGATGCGCACCTTCACCGGACACACTTCCAAGGTGAACTCGGTGGCCTTCAGCCCGGATGGGCGCTGGCTGGCCTCGGCCAGTGACGACAAGACCGTCAAGCTGTGGGACACGGCCACGGGAGGCGAACTGCGCACCCTGGCCGGGCACAGCGCCCAGGTGAACGGGGTGGCTTTCAGCCCCGACGGGCGCTGGCTGGCCTCTGCCAGCTTCGACAAGACGGTCAAGCTCTGGGACGCCGCCACGGGAAGCGAACTGCGTACCCTGGTGGGGCACAGATACTGGGTCCTTTCCGTGTCCTTCAGCGCGGATGGGCGCAGGCTGCTTTCGTCCAGTTGGGACCACACCCTCAGGCTCTGGGATCCCGCCAGCGGTCGCGAAGTACGCGTCTTCACCGGATACACCAACAGCCCCTTCGTCGTCGCCTTCAGTCCCGACGGGCGCTGGCTGGCCTCCGGGACCTGGAACGCGAGCATTCGGGTGTGGGAGGTGGCGACGGGGCGCGAACTCCGCCCCCTGACCGGGCACACGGACACGATCTCTTCGCTGGCCTTCAGCCCCGACAGCCGCTGGCTGGCCTCGGGGAGCTGGGACAAGACCATCAAGCTGTGGGAAGTGGCCACGGGGCGCGAATTGCGCACCCTGGCCGGAAACACGACTCAGGTGAGTTCGGTGGCCTTCAGCCCCGACGGGCGCTGGCTGGCCTCCACCAACGAGGACCCCGGCACGCAGAAGGGCACCGACACCACCGTCAAGATCTGGGACGTGGCCACGGGCCGCCAGGAGCGCACCCTCGCCGGACACACGAATCAACTGAACTCCGTGGCCTACAGTCCCGATGGCCGCCTGCTGGCCTCCACCGGCTATGACAAGACCATCCGGCTGTGGGACGCAGCCACGGGCCGCCCACTGCGTGTCCTGACCGGCCACGACAGCACCGGATGGAACAAGGTCTGGGCCGTGGTCTTCAGCCCGGATGGCCGTCTGCTGGCCTCGGCGGGGTCCGACCATGTCGTCAAACTGTGGGACGTGGCCAGCGGCCGGGAACTGCGCACCCTGGCCGGCCACAGCAATCAGGTCTACGCCTGCGCCTTCAGCCCGGACGGGCGCTGGCTGGCCTCCGCCAGCTACGACCACACCATCAAGCTGTGGGACGTGGCCACGGGGCGAGAGCTGCGCACGCTCACCGGCCACACCAGTTCGGTGGGGAGCGTGGCCTTCAGCCCCGACGGACACTGGCTGGCCTCCAGCAGCGAAGACAGCAGCCTGCGTCTCTGGGAGCCGGCCAGCGGCCAGGAGGTGGCCTCCCTGATCACCATGCGCAGCAGCAGCGACTGGCTGGCGGTCACGCCCGACGGCCTGTTCGACGGCTCCGAGCAGGGCATGAAGGACCTGGTGACCTGGCGCATCGGCGACCATGTCTATCCTCCGGACAAGTTCTTCGCCGACTACTACACCCCGGGGTTGCTGGCGCGCATCCTCGCCGGAGAGCGGCCCAGGCCCACGGTGGACATCGCCAGCCTCAAGCTGCCGCCGGCTGTGCGCATCCTCTCGCCGGCCGCGGGCACGGTGAAGGAGGGCCACGCGCGGGTGACGGTGGAGGCCAGGGACCAGGGCGGAGGCATCGCCGGCGTCAGCCTCTACCAGAACGGCAAGCTGGTCGACGCGCGCGAGGCCGGCCGCGGCTTCCAGAGCGCCTCCGACACCTACGCCTTCGAGGTCGAATTGGTCCCGGGCGAGAACGTGCTCAAGGCCGTGGCCACCAGCAAGGAGCGGGTGGAGTCGAATGACGACGCGGTGCGCCTGGTGCTGGATGCCCCGCCGCCGTCCAAGCCCATCCTGCACCTGCTGGTGGTGGGCGTGAACCAGTATGAAGATTCGGAGCTGAACCTGAACTTCGCGCGCCAGGACGGCGAAGCCATCGCCCGCTTTTTTGAGACCCACGAAGAGAAGCTGTTCTCTTCGGTGGACGCGGTCACGCTCTTCGACGACCAGGCCACCCAGGCCAACCTGCGCGCCGCGCTGGAGAAGCTCACCCGCGAGGCCAAGCCCGAAGACGTGCTGCTCCTCTACCTGGCCGGGCACGGGGTCGGGCTGGAGCAGCAGTTCTACTTCCTGCCGCACGAGATGCACATCGCAGGCGACGACGAGGCCGCCATCCGCCAGTACGGGGTCTCGGCGCTCACCCTGGGCGACTACCTGCGGCGCATTCCGGCGCTCAAGCAGGTGCTGATCCTAGACGCCTGCCAGTCGGAGACGGCGCTGCCGGTGCTGGCCAAGCTGGTGACCTTCCGCGGGCTGGGCAGCCCGGAACGCAAGGCCACGCAGATGCTGGCGCGCGCCAATGGGGTATACCTGCTGGCCGCCTCCACCAAGCAGCAGTACGCCGCCGAGGTACCACAGCTCGGCCACGGGGTGCTGACCTACGCGCTCTTGAGCGGGCTGGGAGAGAAGGGCGAGCCGCAGGCACCCGCGAACCCGGAGGGCATGATCACGGTGCTGTCGCTGCTGCAGTACGTCAACCAGCAGGTCCCCGACCTCACCGAGCAGTACCAGCACGCCAAGCAGTATCCGGTGAGCTTCAACACCGGGATGGATTTCCCGCTGCTGGTGCGCTAGCGTCCTGCGACCGCAGCCGAGGCGTGCTCCACGGCGGCGAAGCTCTCGTCGAGGATGCGCACCGCCTCGTCCACGTCGCTCTTCGAGATGTTGAGCGGCGGGGACATGCGCAGGCAGTTGCCGTAGAAGCCGCCTTTGCCGATGAGCAGGCCGCGCTCGCGGGCGGCTTCCATCACGGCGTTGGTGGCGGCGGGGGCGGGCTGCTTGGACTTGCGGTCCTCCACCAGCTCCAGCGCCTGCATCAGGCCCATGCCGCGCACGTCGCCGATGAGCGGATGCTTTTCCGCCAGCGCCTCCAGCTTCTGGCGCCAGGAGGCGCCCACCACGGCGGCGTTGGTGCGCAGGTCGTCTTCCTCGATCACGTCGATCACCGCCTTGGCGGTGGCGCAGGTCACGGGATTGCCGCCGAAGGTGGAGATGGTCAGCCCCTGGAAAGAGTCGGCGATCTCGGGGCGGGTGACGGTCAGGCCGATGGGCTGGCCGTTGGCCAGGCCCTTGGCCGAGGTCAGGATGTCGGGCTCGACCTCCCAGTGCTCGATGCCGAACCACTTGTGCCCGGTGCGCCCCCAGGCGGTCTGCACCTCGTCGGCGATGAAGTCGCCGCCGTACTGCTTCACGATGCGGAAGGCCAGCTTGAAGTATTCCTTGGGCGGAGTGATGAAGCCGCCCACCCCCTGGATAGGCTCGGCGATGAAGGCGGCGATGCGCCCCGAGGTCGAGAACTGGATCACCTGCTCCAGGTCCTTGGCGCAGGCGACCTCGCAGTCGGGGTACTTCAGTCCCAGCGGGCAGCGGTAGCAGTAGGGATTCATGGCGTGCACGATGCCGACCTCGACGGTGGCCTTGCGCCAGGTGTGCATGCCGGTGAGACCGCGGGCCAGGGAAGAGCGGCCGCTGTAGCCGTGGCGCAGGGCCACGACCTCCAGGTTGCCGGTGTGCATGCGGGCCACCTGCACCGCGGTTTCGTCGGCCTCGCTGCCGCTGTTGGTGAAGTAGGACTTCTGGAGCTGGCCGGGGGTGATCTGGGCCAGCTTCTCGGCGAGGGTGACCATGGCCTCGGTGGTGAAGCAGGTGGAGACGTGCTGCAGCTTGTCGATCTGCGCCTTCATGCGTGAAGTCACGCGGGGATTGCAGTGGCCCACGCTGATGGTGACGATGCCGCCGAAGAAGTCCAGGTACTGGCGGCCCTCCACGTCCCAGACGTGCTGCATGGAGGCGTGGTCCACGGCCAGAGGCTGGGCGGAGTA
>Ga0335085_10004197_pt1 | contig 24110 bp, 17 predicted proteins | sample Lox_Sample_45_FD_206712 | JGI IMG/M metagenome (GOLD analysis project Ga0335085, IMG submission 206712) | Soil microbial communities from Loxahatchee National Wildlife Refuge, Florida, United States - Lox_Sample_4.5 | ecosystem: Environmental > Terrestrial > Soil > Wetlands | place: USA...
TGGCGGCTGGTGGCTTCCCGGGCCGACGGCATTCTGTGTCACAAGCCGTCCACGGTTTCGGGCGGCGGTAAGTCCGAAATCTCGAAATCCATCGCCTCAATCGTGCTGAAGGGCCCCGTCTTCGTGCAGGACTTCCATCGCGACCTCGCGCACGTGGAACAAATCCTTGCCAAGGACTTTTCCGCCATCTACAGGCCGCCACACGGCAGCCGTGCGCACCGCCCCATTCTGAGCGCGGAGCGCTCGCTCGGTTCCGTGATCAAACTGATGACGGCATCGCCCGATTACACCGATGAATACAACGAGTGGCTGGCCGCGGTGCCGCAGACGGTCAGGCAGCTGCTGATTACAGTGAAACGCTACTACCAGCCGGAGTGGGGCGACGACTGGAAGCAATATTTCAGCGTCGATCGCATCAACGGGCATCCGGGACACGAGCTGAAGTTCCGCGATCAGAAGCTGCTGGGCAACTATCTCCGCATGGGCTATGATCCCGACGGGTCCTGGCGCATTTTCAAGCTGCGCCCCGATTTCAGTCCGGCGGACAAAGTGCAGTTCGAGGACGACATCACCGCGTCGGTCGTGCTGCCATCGGGCAGCCTGAACAACCTCGATCCGGAGTATAAGGCCGAGAGCGTAAAGCTGGTTTCGAACTGCGAAACGTTTCTGTTTCAGCGGCCGGATGACGCAATCTATCGCGGCTTCGATAAAGACGCCGAGGCCGACATCGCGGCATCCGGAATTTTTATTTCGAATTTTGAACCGCTCAGCCACGAAGACGTCCAGGCGATCGTCGACGATGTCGTCGAATTCGACAAATACACGCTGCCCATGAAGCGGGTGCTGGATGATTTTCTCGCGATTGGGAATTCCGGATACGTGGTCTCTTCGGCGCATCCGCGCATCGTGGACGGTGCACCGTCGAAAAATCCGCGCTACCTGCAGGAGCGTCCCGACCTCAAAAATCCGCGCGCCACGTACATCGCCGAAGTCGGTACGCGACTGGCACGCGAAATTCCCGCCGATGCGCCGGTATGGTTTCCGGTGAACGCGGTGCTTTCCGGCCGCCGCAACAATCCGGCCGATCACAAAGCGGGAATTCCGCCGCTTGCGGTCTACAACCCGATCCACTATCAGGAACTGCCGGAGCTGTTCATGGACATGATCTGCAGCCTGACAGGCAAGTCGCCGGCGACCACGGGATTCGGGACAGAGGGCGCGCTGACCAAAGGGCCTTTTAACGCGCTGCTGCCGATCATCGATGTCAATAACGCGCTGGTGTCGGCGATTCTTACCGGCAATTCCGGCTTCTCCACGGCGGCGGGATTCATTGGGCCGAAGTTCCGCGTCGATCACGACAGCAGTATCCTCGTTCCGGAGTTGTGGTGCCGCATGCGCGTGTCTGAACGTGAGCCGCGCTTCCTGATTGAGAACGGCTGCCTCGAAAAAGTCGATGACTTCGGGTATCGAGGCGAAACCGTGCTCGCCAGCCGCCTCGGTTATCGCATCACGTCATTATTCGTCGATCGGTTTCTGGGACGGATCTTCGAAATACCCGGCAGCGTTTTCCCGGATGAAATGCTGCGTCCGGAGAAACAGAGTCTCGCCGATTATGCCGACGGCGTGAATGCGATCGTCGCGGCGCAGCGGCGTGTCGCACTGGAATATTTCGAGGACGGGAGCATCGATCTTGCGTGTCCGCCGATCAAAGCGATTCTGAAGGTCATGGCGGAGGGCGTCCGCGCCGACGATCCGGCCATCCGCGCACTGTTCACGCGTGAATCGCTGCTCGCAAGCGACTGGTACCGCAAGCGCCTCGTCACCCAGCAGGCGCTCGATATTGCGCTCTGGACCAAACATCGCAACGCAGTCGGGAGATCCGGCGTCGCCGCCGATATTGTCGAGAATCACCTGCGCTGCGTGAAATCCGATGGCTATCTGGATGCGCTCGTGGGAACGATCGGTGCGGATCCGTCGCTGACGCTTTAGCAGGGTGCTGAAAAACGGGGACAGACTAAAACGCGGCTGCGCCCGCTTCCGCCACGGCGTGGTCCTGATCGCCGGACCCGCCGCTGACGCCGATCGCACCCGCCACCTTGCCCTCCTTCTTCAGGGGGATGCCGCCCGCAAAAATCATAATGCGTCCGTCGTTGGAAGCATGGATTCCGAAAAACTGGCCGCCCGACTGGCTGTGCGCCGCCAGGTCCTTTGTGGAGATGTCGAAAGCGCGCGACGTGTAAGCTTTCTTCTGCGAAATGTCAATGCTGCCGATCCACGCTCCGTCCATGCGCACGTGGGCCACAAGATTTCCACCTTCGTCGGCCACCGCGATGTTCATGGGCTGGCCGATTTCGACAGCTTTCTTTTCGGCGGCGGAAATGATTCTTCTCGCATCGCTCAGTGTCATATGCTCTCCTTTTTGATGAATTCCGCAGCCGGCATCGCCCGCGCTGTCTCAGGCGGGCGCCACATCTTTGAAGACCGCCGTGCTGTCGGATGTCTCCGGCATGACCGGAAATTTGAACCCGCACTGCGGGCAGGGCTGCGCCAGCACCTTCTGTTCGCATTCCAGAGCGTAAGGCTGGTCGGTAATCTTGGCGCAGCATGGGCACACACGGATCAACCTCGTATTCTTCAGCTCGAAGTTGGTGATGATGTCTTCCATGATGGCGCCGCTCCGCACCGCCCACTCCTTGGCGTTCTTATGATAGGTGTTCATGTGCCATTCTTTGAGCGCCTCGAGACTGGTCCAGATGCTGATCTCGTTGTACCAGGATGGGTCCTGCGGATGCACCCACCAGGTGAGATGCATAAATCCCGGCAATAACTTCAGTTGATTCCGAACCTCCCCGAAAACCACTTTGAACTTCGCGTAGCCGTCCGGGCTCGAGAAACGCACTCTTTGCATGCTTTGATAGATGGCCATTGGGTTCCTTTTCGTTTAAAGTGATTTTTCCTTTCAGAAGTCCAGACGCAGCGCCATTTGCCCGGTCCGGTTGCCGCCCTGTCCCGCCGCCTGCGCCGATTGCAGCTCGCTGAATGTGGATGGATTGCTGATGTCGGTGGCGGGCGGCGCGAAGTTCGTGCGATTCAGCGCGTTCGTGAATGTCGCCTCGAACCGGATTCGGACGCGCTCCCGAATCGGAAAGGTCTTCGACAACCCCGCGGACACGGCTATCGTTCCCGGCCCCTCCAGGATGCCGACTCCGGCGTTCCCGATCCGTCCCGCGCCGGCGGGCGTGGGAGCGAATGCCGCAAGGTTCCACAGGCTCTCGCCGCTGGCGGTGTTCGGGTTAATTCCCAGGTTGTCGGGCCGTGCCGTTATGCCCCCGCGCCCGACAATGTCGGTGTTCGATTGGTCGAGCGTTGGGCTGACAGTCGGCGTAAGAAATGGTCCGGTCTGGATAAGCGTGACCGTATTTATGTTCCAGCCGCCCAGCGCTTGATTCACAATCGCGCTGTTGCTCTTCCAGCTGCGGCCCGGACCAAATGGAATCTGATACGTGCCCGTCAGCAGAAATCGTTGCCGGGGCATACCCGCCACATTTCCGCGGGCTGCCCGAAGGTCGAACTGGTCGTAGGAAGGCGTAAAGAGGAGGTTCTCTGAGGTGAACCCGCCCGGCGCGTCGCCCTGCGCGTCGCTGATGTTGTGCGCCCAGGTGTAGTTTGCCTGAAAAGACAAACCATGGGACGACCTTTGCGTCGCCTCCACTGTGAGGCCCTGATAGTTGGCAAAACCCGCGTTGGCGCTGTAATTGAGCACAATCCAGTTTTGATAAGGAGCGCGCGGGTCTACGTAAGGGCTGGGCACATAAGGCTGTGTGCTCGGCGGAATGGCGTTGTAATCCTCCTTCACGTTCATCCGGTAAGAGTTCATTCCGGAATAAGTGATGCGTGCGGCCAGGTTCGATGTCACCTGGCGTTCGATGGTGGCGTTCCACTGCGCCGTTTGCGGATCCCTGAAATTCGGGCTCATCCCGTCGTAGAATCCGGTGCCGCCATACTGCAGGGCCTGACTCGTTGGAGAAGTTGCCGGAAACGTGAACAGCGGGACCCCACTGTTGTTGTTCGAATAGATGTAGGGCGCGCCGAGCGGAATACCGATAAAGTCGTAGGCCAGCTGCCCGAGGGGTGTCTGGGTGAAAATGCCGAATCCGGCCCGAAAGACGGTCTTGTTATCGCGGAACGGGCGGTAGGCGATGCCGATACGTGGATCGTAATTGCCCCAGTACGTGTTGCGCAGGCTCTGCGACAGGTGGTCCTTGCTCGCGGTGACTACATTCGAGCAGGGCAGCGACGTATTGCGGGTGGGAAGGCTGCAGGCGTTGAAGGAAACCAGAAATGCGTTATAGTTCGCCTCCAGCAGAGGGCTGGAGGGGACGGTCTTGTCCAGCAGAATATCCGGAACCACCACGTCGCCGTTCCGCGGATCGAAGTTGGCGATATCGCCCTGATTTTCCGTGAACTCGGGAAGCACCTCCCATCGCAGACCGAAGTTCACGGTCAGGCGGTCGTTTACCTGCCATTGATCTTCCGCGTACACGCCCCACTGAATACTCGGCTCATTCGTATTGGGACTGCTCCCCACGATGAACGAAGTGTTCGGGGCGCCCAGCAGCAGATCGCCAAATGAGCTGCCCGTGAACACGCCCTGGTTAAAAGTGAATGCGCCGAAGTCATCCGACTGACCCCAGCGCACTACTGTTTGGTAGAACACGTGGCGCGCATCGATTCCGACCCGCACCGTGTGCTTTCCCATCGTCCGGCTGATGTTGTCTGTGAATTCATAGGTCCGCGAGGCGCCGGGCCCGTCTTTATCGCGGCCGATCTGGGTGAAGCCGGTACCGTCGGTGAAGTTGAACGTCGGAAAAGCTCCGGTCGACGGATGATTGGCGAAGCTGATCCCCGTCAGGCCGAGTCCGTTGTCGGCCCCGGCGCCCTGAATCGGAAAAACCACGTTCTGGTTGCTGTTGGTAAAACCGAAGCGGAATTCGTTCACCATCTTCGGGCTGATGGTGTAGTTGTACGAGATCAGAAAACTGCGATCGTGCTCGAGGTTGCTGTCGTCGGGCAGCAGAGGGTTCACGGTTTCGGAATTCAGATTTTTCCAGCTGAAACGCGCGTAGATCTGCTGATTCGACGTGATGTAGTGATCGAGCCTGACATCCGCGCCGTTTGTGCTCGCGGGAGTCGGCTGCAGTGTTTCGTAGTTATAGCTGCCGCCTGCGTTGCTGACGTTCGGAAGAGGGTAGTATTCGTTCAGAAGTTTCTGGGACACCCCATTGAGTCTCGATGTCGGAATGGCGTTATTGGCGAAAGGTGCTCCGTTTGTCGGATCGATCAGGACATTAGTCGGCAGACCGGTTGCAGGGCTGACGATGGGGAGCGCGCTGATGTCGCCGTTTCGCTGGGCCAGCGTCGGAACAAGATATTGCTCCGGAACTGAGGTGCGGCGCCGATTTCCTTCATAGTCGAGGAAAAAGAACGTCTTGTCCCTGCCGCTGTAGAGATGCGGAATTGTGACAGGGCCGCCCAGGCTGCCGCCAAACGTGTTGAATCGCTTGGGCGCCTTTGAGGTGAAGTTCAGAATGGTCGCATCCAGCGCATCGTTCTGCAGATACTCGAACAGGCTGCCGTGAAGCTGGTTCGTTCCGCTTTTTGTGATGAACGTAACGTCGGCTACCTGCGCGAATTCGGCGCTGTTGTTGAACGCCGTGACTTTGAGTTCGGCAAGCCCTTCGGAGGAAGGATAGGCATTGATCAGAGAGCCGTTGTGCGTGACATCGGCGGTGGAAATTCCGTCGACTGAATAACCGGTCATCGAGTAAGTCGCGCCGCCGACCTGGATGTTGCCCTGGCTGTCCGTGATAACGCTCGGAGAGAGCGCCAGGGAAGCCAGCGGGCTTGTTGTCTGGGCGCGGAAATTCAGCGGCATCTCCACCAGCTGGTTGGTTCCCCGCGTATCGCCGACCGTCGCGTCCTCCGTATTAATCTGCTCGGCCACGCTTTCGACGTTGACGGTCTGCGTAACCTGCCCGATAGAGAGGGAAAGATCGGCGCGTGCGCTCTGCCTTGCGGTCAGTTGAAGCGTCACCGAGGAGGGGAGCGAAAATCCGGACTTGCCGGCGGAGAGAGAATAGTTACCCGGCTTCAGATTTTCGAACAGGAAACCGCCCGTATCGTCAGTGAGCTCCGACCGGCTGGTATTTTCGTCGAGGTAGCGAAGCGTGACCTCAGCCTGAGGGATCGCCAGACCCGAAGGGTCGCGCACAGTACCGCGAATGTCGCCGAAAGTGGATTGCGCATAAACGCACGCGGGCAGCATCAGAAGCGCGACGAACGCACCGATTTTATGGAAATTTCGTTTGGATAGCGTGAGCATAGTCCCTCTTTTCGATCAATGAAACGTGACGCCCGGTGGTTGCAGACACGGCGGGGGAGTTGCGGAGGCCTGATGTCAGCCTGTCGAAGCGCTAAATGACAAGTGCCGGAGTGACCGGTGACGGGGAGCGAGGCGGCTTCTTCAGGCAATGGCCTGAAGCGCCTGCTGCTTGAATGGTCTTAGATTAGTCCCGGAAGTGGCAAGATCGCAATGACCAATATGTGTTCGCCGTCATAACCACTTTTTATCCAAGCACCGCATCACGCAGGCGCCGGACATGATGCTGCATGTCCTCGGCTTTCGTGGCTGCGAAGCCGAGGATGAAACCCTGGCGGGGATGCGCGCCCGCGTATGCCGAAGAAAGAGGCCACAGCCAGAGGCCGCTCTGCGCGGCGCGCGCCGAAATCGTGCGGTCCTCTGAACCGGCAGGGAGGGTGACAACCAGGTGCATGCCGGCTTCGGCGCCGAGAATTTCGATCTCCGAACCGAATTCATTGTGCAGCGCCTGCGTGAGTGCATTACGGCGCTCGGCATAAAGCTGCCTGGTTTTGCGAAGGTGCCGCGTGAAGTGACCGCCCGCGATGAAGTCCGCCAGCGCCGCCTGATAAAGATGCGACGGGCAGAGATCGTTGGCCTGGCGCACTTTGAGAAACCGGTCAATCAGAGAAGGAGGCAGCACCATGTAACCGAGGCGCAGCGAAGGAAACAGAGTCTTGCTGAAAGTCCCTATATAGATGACGCGGGCGCCCGGATCGAGCCCCTGCATCGACGCGACGGGCATGCTTTCGTAGCGATATTCGCTGTCGTAGTCGTCTTCGACGATCCACGCCCCGGAACGGTGTGCCCATTCGAGCAGCTGAAGACGCCGCGCGGCGCTCATGGTGGCGCCGAGCGGATACTGATGAGACGGCGTAACGAAAGCGGCGCGGGCCTCCGGACACTGGCTGATACCGGCGGCAACGTCGAGGCCGTCGCTGTCCACCGGGACGGGAACCAGACGGCAGGCCGAGAGTGCCAGCGCATTACGCAGCAGCTCGTAACCGGGTTCTTCGATCCAGGCCGACGTATCCGAGTCGAGAAGAACTCGCGCGGAAAGATCCAGCGCATGCTGAGAACCGCTGACAACCATGATCTGCGCAGCGTCGCACTTTACAGCGCGGGCGGTTCTCAGATAGGCGGCAACGACCTCGCGAAACCGCGGCAGTCCCATCGGGTCGGAATAGTTCATCGATGCAGCGCTCACCCGCCGTGCGTGATGCGTTACCAGATCCGACCAGACTCGGAAAGGAAAATGATCGACCGCGATCTGGCCGACACTGAACGCACCCGAAGCGGGAAACCACGGAGTCGGTTCGGAAGGCAGCAGGCGCGCGCCGCGCGAAATGGCGGCCGGTCCCGCGTCGCTTGCGATGCCGGCAACGGAGGAACGGGCGCCGAGGAACTGATCGGCAAGCGACTTTGTCACGAACGTCCCTGCACCGGAGCGGCTCTCGATGTAGCCTTCGGCAAGAAGCTGCGCGTAGGCGCTGAGAACGGGAATCCGCGAAATTCCCAGGTCGTCAGCCAGCGCCCGCGAGGAAGGAATTTGCTGACCCGCCTGCAGCCTGCGGTCGAGAATCATGGCTCGAAACGCGTCATAAATCTGTCGATGGATCGGCTTTTCACCGCTGCGGTCGATGGCGATGAGCGGCGCGAGCCAGCCGAGGGGCTTCCGTTTCAAGCGATGTCCTTATTGTTGAGTGTGGGGCAGACCGTCGCATTTCGCCGTCTGCCCTGCTTGTCCGCTCACTTCAGATACTTATCGAACCAGGCAAGCTCTTCGTAGAGCACGTGCTCCATGGTCTCCAGGCCGCGGTACCCGTGCGCCTCCGATGGCAGCATGACAAGCCGCACCGTCCCACCGTTGCCGCGCACGGCCGCGTACAGCCGCTCTGACTGAATCGGGAACGTTCCCGTGTTGTCGTCCGCCTCGCCATGAATCAGCAGCAGCGGCGTTTTGATTTTGTCCGCAAACCAGAATGGCGACATCTTTGTGTAGACATCCGGCGCTTCCCAGAACGTCCGCCGTTCCGCCTGGAATCCGAACGGCGTCAGCGTGCGGTTATACGCTCCGCTCTCCGCCACGCCCGCGTGGAACAGCGTCGTGTGCGCCAGCAGATTGGCCGTCATGAACGCGCCATAGCTGTGCCCGAATACTCCAATGCGATTGCGGTCCGCAATACCCATCTCCACGGCTTTATCCACCGCGGCCTGCGCGTCCATCTGCAGTTGGTCGACGTACGTGTTGTTCACCGTCTCGGGTGTCCCGATAATCGGCATCGCGGCGTTGTCGAGCAACGCGTATCCGTGCAGCACAACCAGCTGGTGGTAATTCAGCTCCGGAAACGACTGCGCTTCATGGCCCGTCACCTGCCCCGCTGTCGCTGCATCGGTGAATTCATACGGGTACGCCCACACTACGGTCGGCAGCTTCGTGCCCGGTTTGTAATCGGCCGGCAGATAAAGCGTGAACGAAAGCGGCACGCCATCCGCGCGCTTGTAATTCACCAGCTGCTTTTTTATTCCCGCCGCCTGCGGCATCGGATCGGCGAAATGCGTCAGCTGCGTTGTGTCGGCTTCCGCCCGAACGAAGTAATTGGGCGGATCGGTCGGGCTCTCGCGACGTGTCAGCAGGCGCATTCCCTTGTCATCGAGCACAGCCACGATCGATTCATACCAGCTCGCGGCCTGAAACAGCCGCTCCGCCTTGCCCGTCGCGAGGTTGTATCGATCGAGAAAAGGATGCTCCCCGCTTGGTGACGCTCCCTGCCCGGCGAGATAAATCTCATCGCCCGACTGCATCGCCACTCTGCGCCCGTCTGTGGTCACCTTTGCCACCGGCGTCCCCGGATCGTGATACGCATCGCGCTCATTGCGGCTGAACAGGACGCGCTGCTCCCCACCCGGCTTATCGAAATCGATTTCCAGCGTCCGCACCACCCGTGTCTTGCGGTCGTTGTCTTCTACCAGCGCTTTCCCGTCCGCCAGCGGCTGCAGACCCTGAAAACGTTCCTTGATGCGCACCACCTCCGTCGGCTGTCCCGCAAAGGGCGACGCGAGCGCAAGAATGCGATCGCGATTCGGCACCGTTTCCTTCGGATTGCCGCCATCCAGCGCCTCGACCCACGCCAGCGTGGCGGATTTCTCCGGCCGCCACTCGACGGCACGCGGCCCCGTCCGGACGCCGTTCAAAGGTACGTGCTCCGCCAAAGGCAGACTCGCAACCTTGTACTCCACCTTCGCCGCGCGATCCCACACCTCGATTTCCTCCGGAAACATCCGCCCCGGCAGTTGATACGAATACGGCTTGTGCAGATGCGAGACCAGCACGTGCTTCAGATCGGGCGACGGCAGGACAGTCGTATAAACACCGGGCCTCCCGAATGGCGTCGTTTTCCCGCTGGCCGCGTCCAGATATGCGAGCTGCGATGTCGCGTAGTAATCGAAGAGATCTTCATCGTGCGGAGAGCTGAGAAGGTCCTCGTAGGTCGGCGTCGGCCCCGCTGTCCCGAGAGTCTCCTGCACTCGCGGACCTTTGGGCGTGATCGACTCCACCGGCACAGGCCCTCGCCCGGAAGGAATCAGATGCACGATGAGCGTGCGATTATCGCCCAGCCATTCGACTGGCCGCGCCCCAAGCTGCACGCCATTAATAAGGACTCCCTCAAAGCGTCGCGCCCGCCCGCTCGCGACGTCGGCGATCCAGAGATCGATACCGTGCGCAGTCGTATTCGTGAAAGCGATCTGCTTCCCGTCCGGACTCCACTCCGGCGGGCCCAGTCGCGCATCGCGCGGCCCCTGAAATTTCACGTCTGCGCCGTCGCTGAGCCGGCTGATCGAATAGGAAATGTAACTCGGCGCCAGGTGCATACCGTTCGTATTGGAATCGATGCGAATTCCCGCCAGACGCAGCATCGGCTGGGCAACTTCCGCGATAGACGGGTAGCGGACGGGCTGCAGAAAAATCGCGTAGTCGCGCTGAGGACTTACGGAGACGGTAGGGGTAGGTAAAGCATGGAGCGCATCCGCGACAGGTTTCGGAGGCTGCCGGTAAAAGGTTTCCTCGGCGCAAAGGACGGTGGCGGCGGGAAGAAAAACGGCGAGAAACAGAGTGGTGGCGTTTCTGCGTCTGTCCATGATCGAGTTTATCGCGGATTTGACTGGAATTTCGGACAAACCCGCGGGGCGATCACAACTCCCGAAAATAAATCTCTTCGCCCCATAAACCCCGCGCCTCCAAAGACGTGCGCCGCATTCCCCCGCTTCGCTCCGCCTCTCCCACCCCGGTTTTCCCCGCACTCCGTGCTACTGCTGTTCGCGTAAGGAGCCTCTTCTATGTCCACTGTCAAACAGATCGAAGCGAATCGTCGCAATGCACAGAAATCCACTGGTCCCACAACCGAATCGGGCCGTCGCGCCTCCAGCCTCAATGCCTACAAACACGGCCTCACTGGCCAGCTCTTCGTCATGACCGCCGGAGAAGCCGAAGCCCACCAGCGCTTCACCACCGCGATGCTCGAGGACCTCAAACCCGTCGGCATCATGGAAGAAACGCTCGCCCGCTCCCTCGCTGACGCCTACTGGCGTCTCAACCGCGCCTCCATCATCGAGAACAACATTTTCACCGTGGAAGCTTTCCAGGAGGAATACCTCGCTATTGGGGAGGCAGCGAGGCAGGGCCTCGAATGCCGCTTCAACGACGTCAATCGTTCCCGTTCCGCGGTCGCCTCGTTCGTCAATGATCCACACCGCTTTCAGCTCCTCACTGTCTATGAGGCTCGTCTCCACCGCAGAGCGCAGGCCGACCTTCGGCAGCTTCGCGAACTCCAGGCCGCTCGCCGCATCGGGCAGAAAGCGCTCGAACAGCAAACAACCGCGCAGCAGAACGTCGCCATGGAGAAACCCGCGACCGCGCCGCCTCAGCCCCGGCCGGAGCCCGCTGTCCCATCGCCGGTCGCCACGCAAGCCATTGATTTGGAAACCCTGAACACCTCGAATGGCTTCGTTTGTTCGTCCATCCCGAAGACGCTCAAAGAAATCGAAAACTACATCATGGCCGACCCCCGTCGGCCCGGAATCGACTGTCTCCGCACCTGACACAGAGGTAACAGATTTGCTCTACGCGTATAGTCCAAGTCACACAGAAAACTGCCGTCAAAGCGTCGCACAAACGCCGAAGTGCGCTCTGGCCGCCGGCGGCTAACAGAGCGTCAGGCGGCTGTAAGTGACTAGAGTGACTAATGTGTTGGAGTTTTTGGTGCGCCCGGAGTGATTCGAACACCCGACCTTCTGGTTCGTAGCCAGACGCTCTATCCAACTGAGCTACGGGCGCAACAACGCTAGTATAGCGTGGCCGGCCCGCTTGGCCTGTTTGTATCCGGCAACACACATCGGGTTTTTCCATCCACGCGGTTACAACTTACAGTGAAGCCATGGCATTCAGAATCAGACACGTGGAACCAGGTGAGAATCCCATGCTGGATGACGCGGAGCGCAAGTCCGGCCAAAGCAATTTTCTGAGAGTCATGGCCCATAGGCCGGAGGCGATGCGCGATTTTCATCGCGTCTGCGAAGACCTGATGGGCCCCGGCTCTGTGCTCGACCGCCGAATGAAGGAAATGATTTACCTCGCTGTCTCTTTTGTGAACGAATGCAGCTACTGTTCATCGCAGCATGTCAGAGGGGCGCACGCGGCCGGACTGACGGAGGGCGAGATTCGCGAAATCGAGGTCGAGAACAATCAGCATTTCACTCCGCGCGAGCAGGCCGCGCTGCATTACGCGCGCGAGCTGACACGCACCGCGTCGGTCGACGACGACACCCGGTATCGCGCCCAGGAGCTTTTCGCTACCGATGAATTCGTCGAACTCACGATGATCGTCGCGTTGGCCAACTTTACCAATCGGTTCACTAACGGTCTCGCCATCTCCTGGGAAAACGCCCGCAGCATGGGATGATCGTCGATTGGCGGTCCTGATCGGAATTCACCCCATCGTCGAAGCGCTGCGGACGGGACGTCCGCTGGAGCGGGTGCTGGTGGCGCGCGGCGCGGGCGGACATCGTCTGCAGGAAGTCATCGATCTCGCACGCAAGACCGGCACAGCGCTGCGCTTCGAGGACCGCGGCGCGCTCGATCGCCTGGCAGGCTTGAAGTCGCATCAGGGCATCGTCGCGCTGGGGGCGGAAAAGACCTATGCCGCGCTGGAGGACGTTGCCCCGGCGGCTGACGTCCTGATAGTACTGGACGGAGTTGAAAACCCCCACAACCTTGGCGCCATCATCCGCACGGCGCATGCTGCGGGGGCGGGCGGCGTCATCGTCCCGGAAAGACGCGCCGCCGGGCTCACCGAAACCGTGGCGAAGTCCGCCGCGGGCGCGCTCGAGCACCTGCCGGTGGTGCATGTGGTGAATATCAACCAGACGCTGCGCACGCTCAAAGACCTGGGGTACTTCGTCTACGGGATGGATGAGAAGGGCGAGACAACTTATGACGCCGTTGACTGGCCCGAGAAGACGGTCATCGTAATGGGCGCGGAAGGAAAAGGCCTGCACGAACTGGTGAAGAAGAACTGCGATGCGCTGCTGCGGATTCCGATGGCGGGGAAGATTGCTTCACTGAACGTTTCGGTCGCGACCGGAATCGTCCTGTTTGCGTGGAGATCCCGGCGCGACCCAAAACCTGCAAATCACTGAGCGCTTACTTTCCTTCGATTCTCAGATCGTTTTCGACATGAAACACGCCTGGGACACCGTTCGCACGAATGTTGGCGATGCTTCGATCCATCTCATTGGCGACCACGCCTTCCAGACGCACATTGCCGTTTTTCACGATGATGTGAATCGACGGAAGCGCCTGAAATCCGTAGCGCGTAGAGAGCGTAGGATCACCATAAATCGCGCGGAACACACCACGGCGTATTTGATCGTCAGTCGCTGACAACGGCAGTACTTCGATGTTGTTCACGACCGAAGTCACGCCCTCGATGTGTTTCACGGAGGCCACAGCATCGTCCTTAATGACAGGCTGAGTTACCTGGCCGACCAAAGTGACGGTTCCGCCGTTGACGGTAAAGCCGAGGTCATCGAAGACCGAATAGTACGGAATCGAAACCAGCTGATGCCGAACCTCTTTGGCGATCTTCCCTTCGTCCGCCGGACCGGCGACATACGGATCGTTATGTTTCACGCTGTCCGTCCTGGCAGCGAAAGCTGAACTCATCAGCAGAGCGGTTGCTAACAGACTAAACCCGATACTTTTCATAGCACTCCTCTGAAAACTCATATAGGCAACTAAAAGACCAAACCGGAAACGCGCTTAATCCGGCTGCCCGATCGCAATTTCTTTCGCCGCGACGAGCGAGACCTGCGGATTTTTGGAGACGATCTTCACCGGCTCAAGTGCGGCCCTGGCATCCCCGGGCTCCACTCGCAGCAGGTACTGGTTGCGGAGGCGTTGGTTCAGGTCTTTGAGGAACGAGTCGAACAGTACGGGAGTACCAAATCCCTGCCAATACGCTTCGCCACCCGTTGCGTCGCCCAGCTCGGAAAGGTAATTCACACCCCAATTCACGCGGAAATAGTTGTGACCGATATGCCCCGCGCCCGCATAGTAGATCGAATGCACAAGGATGCCGGCGCGCTGTGCGTCGGAGATGGTTTTCAGCAGATAAGGATTCAGCGGATTCGCGGGTGAGTAGGGATCGATGCCGTTGGAGATCACAAGAATTTCGCGCCGATCCCCGGATGCCGGCCATTTCTTAATCAGGTCCGACAGCGAAATATAGGGACTGGCGGAAATGCCGGGCGAGCCCAGCGGCAGACGCAGGGCCCGCGCGATCTGCTGCCGTTCGGATGTCATCGGGGCGGCGATCAGAGCTTCGCCATTACGCAGGTAAGCAAGGCCCATTCGAGTGGTTGCCGGCTGCTCCGCTATGAACGATTTCAGGCTTGGATATTGGTTTCCAATGTCAGTGTCGAGCCCGTCATCGATCGCAATATACAGTTCCAGGCCGGCACGCTCGCCGCGCAGCGCAGTCCACTCGTCAATTCGTGCCGGATGCCCGTGCAGTTCGATGGAAATATCGTCCCTCGGAACGTCGGGCGGCGCGGCGCCGTGGCGGCCCTCCGCCGTAACAACCAGATTCTGCCCAAAGACGGCGCCGGAGCATACCAGGAAGGCCAGGGACACAGTCAGCTTATTCATTACACAGTCCCCACATTTCATTAGACGCGGAACGCTCCGGACAGTTTCAGGCCCGAATCGGCGTATTGCGTACAACTCCTGGCATGTGAGAGATTAGGGAGCGTTATGAAATGGATAGTTCCCGTTGCGGTCTGCGCCTTTGCGGCATTGGTTTCCATTCGGGCGCAGCCGCCCGCGCCCCAGGGCGGCGCGCCGAGGCCGATCGGGATGGAGAACGGGCTCACGTTTTTCCAGACCAAATGCATGAGCTGCCATCGGGAGAACGATTCGACGAAAGCGCCCAGCGCGCGGCGAATCCGGCAGATGACGCCCGAACAGATCTATGCCGTAATTGCAAAGGCTGGCCGGCCTGAACACGATCAGGGACTGACCGATCCGCAAAAGCGCCGCCTGGCCGAATTTATGGGCGGCTACCGGCAGATCGGCAGCGTCGAAGCGGGAGATCCGAAGAACTTTCCGAATCATTGTGCCTCGAATCCTCCGATGAGCGACCCTTACGCGGGCCCCTACTGGAGCGGCTGGGGCGCGGATATCGAGAACACACGCTACCAAAAAGCTGAAACCGCGGGAATGACGAAGTCCGAAGTGCCGAACCTGAAGCTCAAATGGGCGTTCGGGTTTCCGCTGGGTATCAGCGCGTATGCGCCGCCGGCGATCGCATCGGGGCGTGTATTTGTGGGAACGGATATCGGGTGGGTGTACTCACTGGATGCCAAAACCGGATGCGTCTACTGGGGCTACGAAACGGGAGTGACCGTGCGTCCGGCGATCAGCATCGGTCCAGTCAGCGGGCAGGGCAACGCCAAATACGGTGTGTTTTTCGGCGATGCGAAAGCCAACGTCTATGCTCTCGACGCGCAAAACGGAAAGCTGCTGTGGAAGCGCAAGGTGGATGAGTTTTTCCTGGCTCGCATCACAGCCGCCCCGAAGCTTTATAACGGACGGCTTTACGTTCCGGTGTCTTCGTCGGAGGAATGGCAGAGCGGCAATCAGGATTACGAGTGCTGCACCTCGCGCGGCAGCGTCGTTGCCCTGAATGCGTCGAGCGGCGAACAGATCTGGAAGACCTACACGATGGGCGATCCGAAGCCCACACAGAAGAATCCGAATGGCGTGCAGTTGTACGCGCCGGCCGGCGGGTCCGTATGGAATTCGCCCACGATCGACCCCGTGCGGCATGCGGTTTACTTCGGTACCGGGGACACAGAGACTGATCCCGCGCAGCCGCTGGGAGACGCGATCGTGGCCGCCGATATGGATACCGGGAAAATTCTGTGGTCGTATCAGGCCCAGGCCGACGATGCGTTCATGGGCGGATGCGCCGGACCGAACAAGAGCAAAGCATGTCCGGAGAAGATGGGACCGGACGCCGACATCGGCAATTCGCCGATCCTCCGCAGCCTTCCGGACGGCAGGCGCGTCCTGATTGCGGGCACGAAGGGCGGTGAAGTATTCGCGCTCGACCCGGATAACAAAGGGAAACTGCTCTGGCGGGTTTCGGCGAATCCGAGTGGTGGCGGACGCGGAGGAATCGTTTGGGGCGGCGCTGCGGATTCTGAAAACGTTTACTACGGCATGGGCAGCGGCGGCATGTCAGCGCTGAAAATGGCCACCGGCGAGCGCGCATGGTTTGCGCCAATCAATGCTCCGGGCGTTCGCAACGGCACCAACGCGGCAGCCACCATGATTCCCGGGGCCGTATTCGTCGGCGGAAACGACGGCAAGTTGCACGCCCTCGCCACCACCGATGGCAGCAAGCTCTGGGAGTTCGATACAAATCGCAAATTCGATACCGTGAATAAAGTGCAGGACGCCCACGGCGGCGCGATTTCTTCCGTGGGGCCGGTCATCGTGGGCGGCATGATGTATATCGGTTCCGGGTACGGTGTTGGAGCCGGGCCGTTTGGAAACGTTCTGTTGGCATTCTCACCCGAGTAAAGGTGTGGAATCCGCCGTTGGCACCCCTCCTGCCGTTTCAGGAGAGCGAGGTGATTTTATGCGCGGATTTTCTCTTACATTATTGGCAGCACTTGTCGGAATCGGCCTTACCGCCGCGGCGCCCGGCGCCAACGCTCAGGTGAGTTTCGGCGTGAACATCGGCCCGGAGCCGGCTTGTCCGTACGGGTACTACGATGTTGCTCCTTACAATTGCGCGCCGTACGGATACTACGGACCGGAGTGGTTTAACGACGGCGTGTTTATCGGAAGCGGCCCGTGGTATCACGGTCCCGAACATTTCCACGGCCGGGTAGATAACCATTTTCATCCGAATCACGGATATCACGGAGAGTACCCGCATCGTGGCGATCACGCCGACAGACATATCGACGCGCAGCATTTTCACGGTAATGCGACCGTCGAGGGCCATCGTTCGGGAAATGAGGGCCACGAGCGGAAGTAAGAGCCGACAGTTACCGGTCGCTGGTTTTCAGCCGCGTACGGTGCGCGGCTGATGCCGCGATGGCAGCTTATTTCTGCGCTTTCGCGGCCTCGACGATGGCGTTGAGGGTGGGAATGTCCTTCAGCGGCGGCGCGGTGCTTTTGAAAGTCCGAATGTAAGCGTAGATATCTTTGGCCTGCTTATCGGAGAGTGTCGACTCGCCGAAATTGGGCATCGACGTGGATGGAGTGACCGGGGCGACATTGGCACGGCCGCGAAGGAACGTGAGAAAGTGTTCCTCAGTGCTGAGGTTGCCCCAGTTGCCGACAAAGGCGCGCGCTCCGGTCTCGCCGTTGTAGCCGTGGCAGGCATAACAACCGTAAGAATAATAGAGTCCCTTGCCTGCAGTGGCATTGCCGGTAACGGGACTTGTCGGAGGCGGATTGTGGCCTATGGGTACCGGCCCGCGGCCCTGCGCGCAGAGCATCGCGGCGGAGATCGTCAGAAGTAACGCTGGTTTCACGGTTCTTATTCCTTCATTTAAAGCAAGCCGGCGGCAAATCGCTGGCCCTACCTGGGCTGCGTGACGACGTCGATCATGTACGGCTCGCCCCGCTTCGCTGCGGCGACGCCGCGTTTAAGTGCTGCCTGGAGTTTCGTGGGATCGCTGATCGGCCCTTCCCCGGCCATGCCATACCCGGCGGCCATCTTTGTGTAATCGATAAATGGATCGCGCAGCGTATTGCCGATTTCGGCGTGGTTCGCACCGCGCCCGCGCACACCAGCCATGTATTCGACAAACATATATTCCTGATGCCATGCCCGATTGTTGTGCATGACCGTCAGCATGGGGAGTTTGTGATGAACCGCGGTCCAAAGGACGCCAGGCGCATAATTCAGATCGCCGTCGGTCTGAATGTTAATGACGATGCGATCGCGGCCACGCGCGGCGAGAGCCGCGCCCACCGACGCCGGCGCGCCGTAGCCCATGCCGCCTGCGCCCTGTCCGCCGAGATAGCTGTAAGGCTTGTTGTGTTCCCACAGCTGAGCATTATGACCGCCCGAGAAATTGCTGGGTGACGAAAGGCACCAGTCCTCATCCCTGATGAGAGGCCACAGCTCCGCATAGATACGGGCAGTGGCGATAGGGCTGCCGTTCCATCCCGCGCGCTTGGCGTCAACGGCTTTTTCGAGCGCCGCTATGCGGGCATCGTGATTGGCGCGGGCGATTTTTGCACTGCGATCCTGAATCCGATTCTTCTGATCGGAAGTGATCTGGCGCTTCACTTCTTCGATAATGAGCGGAAGACTGGCTTCGGCGTCGGCTTCGAGCGGAGGCGCCGCATTTGCGTTCGCGCGCCCGCCGCCCCGGCCATTGCGGCCCGGATTGTTAGCGGCAACGCCGCCGAAATCGATGTGGTCCTTGTCGCGTTGGGCGGCTTCACCCGCCAGCGAAGGACCGCTGATAGATGCCTGTGCGCCCGGCTCTTCGAGGCCAAGCGTGTAATCGTAATTCCTGTCGGCGCCGGGGCCGCACAGCGGATGAGTCTGCGGGAAACTCATCGGGCCGTTCGTCGCGGCCGTGCTGGTGGATGCGCCAACCAGTTCGGCGAGTTCCACCGAACGCTTCACACCTTCCGGCGTGCGCAGGCGGCCGACGCTGATGCGCGGATTCTGCGCATCCAACAACCCTTTAGCGATTTCACGAGCGTGCGTGGAATCGATGGTGACAAAGGTCGGCGGTCTGATCCCGGGGATTTTCGTGTTCGGCGAGTTTTCCTTCTGCACTTCGGAGGAAAGCACGACGAGTGTTGGCCCCATTGGCGGAGTCACGGCTTCGTTGTACGCGCGCTGGATGTCGGCAAGCGCTTCTTCGACAGTTTTCGGTTCAGCGTCCCACTTGGTGAAGCTGCGGACCATCGCTGCCATGTCATGCGCCGTGTGCGCCGGGATGAAATCGGCATCGTTACCGGCGAGCATGACAACGGGGACTTTGTCGTAATAAGCCTGGTAGATCGACATGGCCGCATGCTGGATGCCTATGGTGCCGTGAAGACAGGCCGCCATCGGCTTGCCTTCGGCTTTGGCGTAGCCGTGCGCCATGGTCACGGCGGATTCCTCGTGCAGCGCGGTGATCCATTCGGGATTCCGATTCGCCGGATTGCCGTAGTTGATGAACGATTCCTGAATCGCTTCGAAACTGGAGCCAGGGTTGGCAGCGACAAACTCGATGCCGAGATCTTTGATCAGCTGAACCATCAGGTCAGATGCAGGGCGCGTAATCGCGCGCGCGGGCACGGCGGGCGGCCGCACATTCCCGGCATCGCGCGCGATCTGCTGCTCCGTGGGAGCCGGGGCTGAGCCGCTGGAACCGGTTCGGCCGGCGCGCTGCTGCTGCGCTTCGGCGAGCGGGCTCGTGGTTGCCAGGGCGGCGGCGCTGGCAGCCGCGCCTTTCAGGAACCCGCGGCGTCCGACTGAGGTCTTTTGTGATTTCGCCATCTTTTACTCCTTCTCGCTTATCCTGACGGCAACATAATATCAACCTGACGGATCCGCAGAGAGGCGGCTTTGTTACTCTGACGGCAAATGACGAAGCCTATTCGGGTGATGGCCGTCATGGAATCGGCCACTGTCACGGGGCCGGCCAAAAATCTGATCGCCTTCGCCAAATGGGCGGCGCAGGCGAACAGCGGAAGTCCCCTGGTGGAGATGACGATCGTGACGTACGTGCGCGGGGACGTCAGGACTAACGCGTTCATTGACGCGGCACAGGCGGCGAAACTTCCGGTAGAGCTGATACGGGAAAAAGGCGCGCTCGATCTGAGCGCCATCGATCAGCTGGGCGCGATCAGCCGCCGTGTGCAGCCGGCGATCGTTCAGTCGCACAACGTCAAGTCGCATCTGTTCGTCCGCATGCTCGGACTGCAGCATGAGGTTCCCTGGATCGCTTTCAGCCACGGATATACGGCGACCGATCTGAAAGACCGGCTGTACAACCAGGCTGATCGCCTGTCGCTGCGGCGCGCGTTCCGCGCCGTTACCGTCTGCGAGCCTTTTGCCCGCCGTATGCAGTCGTTTGGCGTGGAGGCCGGCCGCATCCGGATTCAACACAACTCGGTGCCGGCGTTCCGGCAGCCCGATCATTCCGAGATCGAACAGGTGCGCGAGGGCCTGCAGCTGGGCGATTCGCGCGCCTTCATCTGCGTCGGCAGATTGTCGTTCGAGAAAGGACATGCGGATCTGATGCGTGCGATGTCGCTGCTGGCAAAACGAAGCAGCGAGATAAGGAATTACACGCTGGTGATTGTGGGTGATGGTCCCGAAAGAAAATCACTGGAAGCCGTCGCGAAACAAAACGGAATCGACGGAATGGTCCGCTTTGCCGGCCATCAGGCAAACATCCGCCCTTATCTTGCGATAGCCGATTTTTTGGTTCTGCCGTCGCATTCGGAAGGTTCGCCGAATGTCATCCTGGAAGCCATGGCGGCAGGATTGCCGGTGGCCGCCACCGCAGTCGGAGGAGTGCCGGAAATTGTTGTTCCGGAAAAAACAGGCCTTCTGGTGCCCGTCCGCAATCCGGAAGCCATGGCGAAAGCCATCGAGGTTCTGATCGGCGACAAAGATCTGCGCGAACGACTGGGGGCCGCGGGACGCGAACGAGCGCTCTCGGTTTTCTCGCCTGAAAAATACTGCGACTCTATCGTCTCGATTTACCGCGAAGCTTTGCAGGAATTTCCGAAGAAATAATCGTTCACGCCGCGCAACCTCGGCGCTATCGGCGGACGTCGCTGTCCGCAGTTTTAGCCGACAGCGTGCGGCGGGCTAGCGCCGTATCGGTCATGGCGACCTCGCGCGGCAGAGCCCGGAGGCAAGCTCCGAGCAGCGGAGCGGCCGGGGTGGAGCAGAAAAGCGCTCTCCAGAAGTAGGGGAGCCGGAAGTCGCGCGCAGCGGAAAACCGCTCACGCAACGCGCGGGCCGTTCGCCAGTCACCCCAGAAACCCAGCACGCACGCGGTCTTCAGCGCGCGGATCGCCAGAAACTGACGGAGCAGCGGCTGCATCGGCTGAGGACAGCTCCCTATCAGCGGTTCGGGCTCCAGCAGAAAAGGCTCGATCGGACGTTTGCCGGGCAGATTCGCGCTGAGTTCCGAAGCATCGCGATTGAACAGAACCAGCGGCGGTTCAAAGCGAATCAGCACCGGATGGCGCAGGAGGATCTGCACCATCAGCCATGCATCTTCCGCGAACAGCGCGCGCTTGCGCGCGTAAAATCCCCCAAGGCTTACGAAAACCTCTCTTCGGATCACCGTATTCCACGGAGACATAAACGCCACGGCGGCAATCAGCAGTGCAGGCGAAGTGGACGGCGCGGTTTTGAAAACGCCAGGCCGAAGACCGCGGGACTCCCAGAGTTCCCGCAGATCGACGCCGGATTCGAGATATCCGCACGAAGCGGCGGCGACCTCCGGATCTGCACTGTCCAGTGCTGCCAGATTGTTTTCCAGATATTCCGGAAGCCACTCATCGTCGGCATCGAGGAAGGCCAGAATTTCGGCGCGCGCCTCCAGCGCCCCGCGGTTGCGCGCAGCGCCTGGCCCGGCGTTGGACTGGGACACCATGCGGAAGCGTCCGTCCCCGAAGCTTCGCGCCAGTTCTCCGCTTCCGTCGGTCGATCCATCGTCGATAATAATCGCTTCGAAGTCTCTGAAAGTCTGACGCGCGATCGAATCCAGACAGCGCTGAATGTGCGCGGCTTTGTTGTAGAGCGGGACGATAACCGAGACCTTCACGCGTGACCTTAGTTTCCAGCTTAGCTTTGCCGGGCTTCCGCGCCTATTTGCCCACCAGGTGCTTCCCGTCGACGTTGTTTTCCTGACAGATGTATTCCATCAGTTCCCCGTCCAGCAGCATGGGACGAGTCGTGAATTTCCAGGGCTTTGAGTAGGCGCCGGGATCGTCGATCGTATGTTCGATTTCTAGATACCCGCGGCTGAGGCGGCGAAAACGTTCAATGATGTGAAGAGACTCGGTAGTCGGCAGGCCGGCGGCGTCGATCCAGGATTTGCCGTTGAAGCCGACGGTGTCAACGACGAGCGTGTCGCCTTCCCAGCGCCCTACAGAGTCTCCGAGCCAGGTAGGGTTGGGGTCCTTCGGATGCGGACGTCCATCCATGAAGATCTGACGCCAGATGTGAGCGCCGCCTTCGTAAATGATCACGATCAGACCGGGAGTCTGAAGAATGCGAAAAGGAAACGGCGTTGTGTTCAGGCGCGGCAGGCCGGGCGGCAGACAGAAGCCCTCGGGATCGTCTTTGCCGATACGCGCGCGGCGCTGTTTCAGAGTTTCGGCCGCCCAGGGGAGCAGTGGAATGTCCTTGATTTCGGAATCGGTATTGTTATTGATCTTCAGAGCATTGGGCGCCCAGGGACCGGAGAGATCGGCCCGGCCGTCGGCAAGACGAGGCGCGGGTCCGGCGGGAGGCCAGCCGGGCTTAGGGATGAAGCCGAGAACGGGCTGGGCGAAAATATCGTCCTGCGCGAGGACATTCGATGCCGTGGACACGGCAACGATGGCGCAGGCCAGGCTAATCCATTTCATCTGAAGACGGCCCCGGAACAGCCGCGATTATATATCGAAATCGAAACAGCGACAGGGGGCCGGCAACGAAGCCGGCGCCGATATCTTAGTGTGATCGCGGTCAACCTCAGCCTTACAATGTGTGAGTGCGAAAACACGCCGCGGCTGTCGGAATCGTTTTTCTGATCACGATCGCGCTTTACTCGCGCGTGTCCGGCGCTTTTTTCTGCGGGTTCGATGACTTCAACGAGGTGCATCGCGCGGCTTTCGAAGACAGTCCCCGCCCCGGCCTGATGTTCACCACGAGCCATTTCAATACATCGAAGTACCGCCCGCTGAACCGCGTGCTGACGCTTATCAGTTATCGCGCGGGCGGCTTTTCGGCAAAGTACTTCCGTCTGCGCAATCTGCTCTTCCATCTGCTCGCGATTGCCGCACTCTATGGAATTTCTTTCCTGCTGTTCGATTCTCTCAGCGCGGCGGCCGCCGGGGCGCTGCTTTTCGCGGTGAGTCCGCTGGTAAATCAGAATCTCACCGCGGCGATTTTCACCAACACTGCGGCTTATTCGCTGCTCCTTGTCGCACTGTTTCTTTTCATCTATTCGTTTCGGGCGCCCGGGCAGAGAATCGCTTATCTGCTGCTCGCACTCTTTCTCTCCGTGGTAGCCCTCTTCGCGTACGAGTCAACAATTGTGCTCTTCGGCGTGATTGCGGCTTACCTGGCGTTTGCAGCGCTCGAAGGGAAACGCCCGCATTCGGTTTCGGCAGTCTATACGGCGCTGCTGGCGGCAGGCAGTCTGGTTGCAGCCGGAATCTACCTTTTCGCGAGAGCGATGGTGGTCACCCAGAAGTCGCCGCTGGTCCCGGTTGCGGCAATCCTTCGAAGCTTCGCCGCGTACACCGCGGCGCTGCTTTCGCCGATCGATCCCGTCTTTGCGAATTACTGCTGTTCCCTGCCGCTCCCGCCGGTTCTTCGTTTATCCCGCGGTGCCGTTCTGCTGCTGATGCTTGTCGCTACCGCCTTCGTCGCGGTGGTTGTCGCCTTGATGCGCAGACCGCGCGTACGCCATGCCTTCGGACTGGTGCGATGGCATAGCGTGGCGTGGCTCCTCGCTTCGGCCTTCATAGCGCTTCTGCCATTCGTTCTCTTTACCGATCACGTCTCGGAGACATATCTTTATCTGCCGGAGGCGTTCTATTCCGTGGCGCTTACAGCGATTCTCTCGCGTGTGCTTCCACTGCGTGTCTATGCGGCTGTCGTCATCGCGCTGGCCGCTTTGTATGTGACCAGTTCTCTGATCCGCAACCAGCGCGTAATCTCATGCGGAAATATCGCTGCCAGAATCCTCAGCCAACTTCCGTTGAAGCAGTGGGAAACGGGATCGCATCGCGTGGCGCTGGCCGAATGCGCAGGCGAGACAGAGTTACCTCACTACGGCGTCTACGGTTACGACGGCCTTTCCACAATTGACACGGGACTGCCCGGTCTGGGAGCGGCACAGTCAGCACTTCAATTAGCGACCCTGAACA
>Ga0335085_10004198_pt1 | contig 24109 bp, 16 predicted proteins | sample Lox_Sample_45_FD_206712 | JGI IMG/M metagenome (GOLD analysis project Ga0335085, IMG submission 206712) | Soil microbial communities from Loxahatchee National Wildlife Refuge, Florida, United States - Lox_Sample_4.5 | ecosystem: Environmental > Terrestrial > Soil > Wetlands | place: USA...
CGATGGCTGGTAATCCGGCCGCGAGCGTCCTCAGTCGGAACACCGGCTTTGGAACAGAGCAGCGGGATGAGGGCGTCGTTTGTGTAGCCGCTCGAGATCTGGGATCCCCGGTAAGCAAACAGGAAGTGAGCCGATTCTCCCGTCTTTCGATCGACCGCTGGCGGTTGAAGCGGGCGAACAAGTTCCCAGTTTGCGACTGCCTCTCCAACGAGAGCATCTACGGGCTTCCGAAACGCTGTGCTGGTCTTGTTGACTGGCACATCGAGCAGGCAGACGCGACCCTCGACGGCAACGGCGGAGGCCGCTGGAGGACAAATGCAGCCGACACGGAGCCGACGGATTTCGTCGATTCGAAGACCAGCGAATAGCCACACCACCGCCAAGGCTTTGACCATCGCAAGCGGGTAATAGTATTCGTTTACATGCGGCGCCGAACCGAAATCGGCCTCAGTCAAATTGATTCCAGCCCATAGCAGTTTTGCCCAAACATCATCCGCGATGACACGCGGTTTCGGCCCGATGAGTGCGCGTAAGCTGCTGGGCGCCCCAAACGATCTCCGTGGGTCGAATCGCCGGGGAATCCACTCCCATTCCTGACAGTCACGAAAGAATGCGCTCACCGAGGAGAGGTGATGGGCTCGCGCCTTGGCGGACAGCGGCTGCCCGGCACGTTTAACCGCGCCGTCCGTCCGCTGTGTCCACTCGCCGATTTGCATGCGGCAAACGGTCGCCACCCACTCGGCCGCGATCTCGCGGGTCCAGTGTTTGGGATTTGCGCAAGCGGGATGACGGGACATCGCCCATCTGCCGGCCTTCAACAAGATCACGTAGTAGCGGAGCCGACTGTGCTCCTCCAAGGTTGTCGTCGCCTTCCAGCGGTCCACCCAGGCGATCCATTCGGATGCCACGCCCTCCTTTGCAGAACCGGCGTTCCACCCGTTGCCATCGCGCCAGGAAGGCGAGAGGTCTTCGGGAATGTAGCCCAGCGCTGCCAGCGCTTTTGACAGAACAAGGATGCCTGGACGACGGTTCCGGGACGTCGTGATGCTCTTCTCGTGTTGCAGCAGGTCTACCGAGAGGTCGCTCAGGTTCGGGCTGCCGTTTGCCAGGAGAAGAGTGCAGAGTGTCCACTGCGCTTCTTTGGCCGCGGTGACTGCGTAACCCCAGGAACGTATCTGTGCCACGACCTCCAGCACTGCGTTTTCAACGCGCTCACGTCCGAATATTCGTGAGGCCAGCGCCGGGCGGTCGACCGCTCCCAAGTTGCGGAAATCGTCGAAGAGCCTCAGGAGATACCCTCCAGCGAAGAGCAGTTGCCGACTCAGGCTGTTTTGGTGCGGATGTTGAACTTTGAAGTCATTGGTCGACGGGCAAAGGATATCCAGCCAGTCGGAACGCTCCCATGCCCAGAAAGTCCGTTGCCGCTTGTGCATCTCGAGGAGAATCACGGTGAGGGCTCCAGCCCGTGGTTGTTCCGGTGGAGCGACTACCGCCATAACGTCTAGCCAAGGCGCCAGCAGGCGGCGTAAGGCTTCCTCGGTGGGCTTCGGGAAGTGTCCATATGGACGCTGTCGACCTGCGACGTAATCCAGTTGCTTGATCTCCAGTCTCTTCAGGTTCTTGAAACGATCATAGGTTGTCGCGTCGATAGGCCACTCCCATCGATTCTGAGGTTGAGCATCAACCGGCACCGCGGCCGAACGAAGCAGCCGTTTCACCGCGCGTCTTTCCCGAGTAGATCCAGCCGCCAGGCGTGAATCTGGTCCATTCCGGCCGCTAACTGCGCAGCCAGTTCGCGCCCACTCAGGTGGATATACAGCAGCGTTGTCTGCACGTTCCTGTGCCCGGCGAAGGTTGCGATCCCGTGTAGATCCCAGTTTGCGCGCGCCAAGTCGGTCAGGCGAAGATGCCGCGCTGTGTGGGTGCTGAACTCCAGCACGCCGGAGCGGTCAGAAATTCTTTCTGCGACTTTCGACCAAGTCCAGATCGATAGGGGCCGGCCCGTATTTCGGCGGGAGCGAGAAAGAAAGAGGGCGCCTCGCTCGCGGCTGAGCCCCGAACGCTCCTTCAGGTACGCCGCGAAAAGCTGGGCGCTCCCCTCGGAAAAAGGCACCACCCGCTCACGCCGATTCTTCGTGTTTTCGGCAGGAATCCGAATCAGCCGTGACGACGGGTCGATGTCCCTCGTGTCAATGGCGCACAACTCTTCTCTCCGCAGCGCGCAGTCGTACGAAAGCGCCAGCATGAGGCGATTCCGCAAGGGCTCCCGAAGCGTGGCTGTGACTATAGCCGTCCATTGCGCATCAGTAGGGATCCATGGCAGCTTGTGAAACCGAGGCAGCAGACCTCGCTCACCGTTGAATGCGAAGCCTTTCCGCGCTGTGTAGCGGCCTCGGCCCACTGGATTCGTCGAGCGCATTCCTTCTTCGATGAGAAAGTCGTAGAACAGGCGCACGGCTGTGATTCGCTGCTGTAGCGTGGCATTGGACAGTCCAACTCCCGAATCCATCAAGATCGCCTTATTAGACTTGTTGTTGGGCCTTGATAGAAGATCCCGCACCCAGACCGAGATGTGTTCGCGGTTCGCGGCGACAACGCCGGCGCCGGACTTGCCTGTGAAAGCAAGAAAATCGTTGAGCGCCCGGCCATATGCTTGTAGCGTGTTGTGAGCCAGCCCCATTCTCTTGAATCCGAAACCAGGTGCACGCCTGTTCGCATAACTGCACAGATGGATAGCGGTTGACCTCAAAGGCGACGAAGTTCGCTTTCGCCATATTGCTTTCGACGTCGAAGAATGCGTGCGGTTGGTGACTGCGCCACGAACTTTTTGTTATGTCGAGCGCAGAACAGCCGACCGTGATGCTGAACCGGGGCTCGCCACCTGCCTCATTGAAATCCATTTCGAGAAAGGCCGTTTCATGCCAGTTCCAAACTCAATGCAAGACTATTTGCGCATGTTCGCTGGCGAGTTGGGCGAGCGAATCCTGCAAAGCTTTCCCGCGCTACACAATGCCCACGATCCTGTCTCGCCACGGCTTGCCACCTTGCTGCGAAAGCCTTTCCCAGCCCAAACGGTCGCCGCGATGGGTGTCGCCAAGAAGTGGGAGACGGACCGCAGTGCCGCTGTGTGCAGAATGCGGTACGGGAAAGACTCTGATCTCGCTAGCCGCCATGCACGTTCATAGCGATGGACGGCCATTTACGGCAATCGTGATGGCACCGGGTCACATCACACTGAAGTGGTGCAAAGAGGCGTTGGAGACAATTCCCCGGCTTAGGGTGTTTCTGATAGACGGTCTGCGGGATCGAGTTCGGGATGGCAGCACGACTTCCGGTGTGAACGAGGTGAAACTGCGCCGCGGACAGATCGTCCGAGAGGGTTTGCACACCACGCTCACCGACCTTCGGCTGCGTAAGAACCACAAGAGCGCCCGTGCGCGCTGGCAGCAGGAAATCTGTTCTGGACCGGCGATATTCGTGGTCGGCCGAGACAAAGGCAAGCTATCCCACTTTTGGCGGCATGCGTATCAGGTTGCGCGCTCCGGCCGCTACCTGGGGAGCGTGGTCAACCCGGACACTGGCGTGCGGGTGGAATTGGGTGAGCGCTGGCTGATCTCCTCCGACTTCCGAAAGGCGCGACTCGGCGAAGTCATCGGCGGCGCCGGCGAGAGGGAGGATGGCGCCGATCTGAAACCTCGGCGGCCAATCTATAGTCCACTATGGCAAGCCGATGGCAAGAGAATTCGCCGTGTGGCACCCCTTGATTTCATTGGACGCTTTATGCCTGGCTGGTTCGACTACGCGATATGCGACGAGGCTCACCAGTTGGCCAATGATACGGCACAGGGGAACGGTTTGGGAACGCTAGCGGCCTGCGCGGATCGCACCGTGATCCTCACTGGCACCCTGCTGGGCGGCTACGCGAGCGACGTTTACAATCTGCTGTATCGGGTCGAGCCTGGCAACATGGTCGCACACGGGTACGAGTGGGGAGAGCCTGGGTTGCGCTCCTTCGCTGAGGCCTACGGCGTGTTGGAAAGGGTCACGACGATCGAGCCGGCGGATAACAGTTGCTCCAAAGCGCGCATCACTAAGCAGATTAAACGCAGGCCTAGTGCTTCGCCATTGCTGTTCAGCGAGTTCCTGATGAGTCTCGCAGCCTTCGTTTCACTGGAGGACATTTCGGCTGAGTTGCCGCCATTTACGGAACAGGTGATTGGTGTCCGCATGGACTCACCGCTCCAGGCCGCATATCAGGCGCTTGAGGAGCAGATTAGGGATGCCATCAAGCAGCACCACATGAACCATTCGGTTGTGAGCGTCGGCTTGAACGCCCTGCTCCTATACCCGGATCACCCTTGGGGTATCGGAGACCTTTATGGCTACGAGTACGATCCGGAAACGAAGCAACGGGAACGATTCTTGATTGCACAGCCGGAGGATCTGGACCAGAAGATCGTGTACGCCAAGGAGAGGCGCCTGGTTGAACTCGTGAAGGCAGAACTGCAGATGGGCCGCCGCTGCTGCCACGTGTACGCCGTTTATACCCGAAAGCGCGATGTCACAAGGCGACTCGAAACCATTCTGGCTCGGGAAGGGATCCGCGTCGCAGTGCTCACTTCCGATGTGCCTCCCGAGAAGCGGGAGGCATGGTTTGCGCAGAGGGTTCGAGAGGGAGTTCAAGTTACGATCAGCCATCCCAAGATCATCGAGACGGGGATCGACCTGCTGAACCACTCCAGCCTGGTCTTTTTCGAGTCCGGCTACTCGCTGCACACTCTCCGGCAGGCTAGCAGGCGCTCATGGAGGATCGGGCAGCGTCAATCCGTCCGTGTCTTCTACCTGCACTATGAGGAGACGATGCAATCGAGTTGTCTTCGTCTGATGGGTAAGAAGCTGTTGGTATCGCTTGCCATGGAAGGCAAGTTCAGCCGGGAGGGGCTGCAATCACTCGATGAAGACAACGATATGCTGACATCGATGGCTCGCGAACTTGTTACCGAAAACGGCGTCGGAGAGTCCGCGGCTGCCGTGTGGCGACAGATTCAGGCGGAGAATAGCGACGTTCTGAATTCCACCATTGTGCCGCCCGAGCCTGTGCCTGTAGTCCAAGATGCGACGCCCACAACGCCGCTCGTCACGGCGGCCCTGACCACGGAGGCGGTCGAAGCTCTGAAGTTCGGGACACGCCCGCCGGCGGTGCGTCCGTTCACGCGGCGCAGAGAGGCGCCACCGACGGATCTGCAATTCCCGCTGTTCTGAGGATCGCGAGATGCCAAACGTGAGGGGTGAAATGCCGGTCACTGGATTTCGCCGGCGACTAGCTTGCACTTCGCTTCCAACGCAGCTATCGCTGTGGCCGGACCGGAGGCAACTGGTTTCAGAAAGAAAAAAGCTGCCGCCTCTGAACGGGCACCGGTGGGGGCCGCCGTAGCCCGCCCGAACGATGGCGCGGTGCCCCGCCTCGGTGACGAGATCCTCAAGGAGGCTCACGTCGCCTTCCCTGCCGCGGTGGATGTAGAATCCCATTCGCGAATCCTGCATGAGGCGGATCACGCGCAACAGCTCGGCGTGCATGCCAAAGGCGGCGCCGACCTCTAAAATGGTGGTCCAATGGTCTCCTGGGCCGGCCCCACACAGGCGTCGAAAAATGCCCAGCAGGTGAAGTAGGACTTGGTCAACGGGCTCATCGGCGGCACGCTCGGCACGTACAGGTCCTCCGCCGTGGAGATGAGGTCCACAAAGGGTGCCATCTCCTTCAGGGCCGTGAGCTGCTCCGACAATGACCGACACCTGGTTCTGGGCGTAGACGTAGGCGGCGTGAGCCGGATGGAAGCCCTTAAGCTCTTTCCGGCTCACGACAGTCTTCTGCAACTCCTCCGCCATAGCGTGGCCGACGATTACATTCTTGACGTTCACGACCTTACGCTGCCAATGCAGCTTCACCTTGGCAACGATCTTCTTGGCGATGGGCCTGCCGCTCAGGGCCTGGTCGGGCTTCGTCTTGTCCATGTCCGCTGCACTGTTGTGATTGCTCTCGCCGGTGCCTGACGTTGCTGCGACACAGCCGAGCACTGGCGAATGAGAATGTCGCTGGCCGTCCCGGGCTGTTTCGTCGCCATGGCGAGTACGTCGGCGGTGGCCTGCAAGGTAATACCGAGGGTCTCTGCCGCAGCCATGTAGTGATTCAAGGCATCGAGGACATCGATGCCAGTCAGTTCGTAGCCGTAGCCCTCGATGATTCGCTGGATGGCGAGCTGGCCTACCTCCAGACAGAACCGTACGTCCTTCTTGAGGAAGTCACTCGATGCGCGGCTGAGCGTTCGCGGATCGGTGGGGCCGGCATCGGCAAATTCCAGGGCGAGATCGAGGAAGCCGGCGTCTTTCGCCGCGGCAAACCACCGGCCGGGGTCGCCGCTCGAGCTGGCCAAGTCCAAAGGATCTTCTTCGGATCGTGGTGGGGGTACTTCTTGACGATCGCTCGGAATGTAGCGAGGCCTGTTGATGAAGCATTCGCAGTTAAGGCGTACTTCTCATACGCCTCATCCACGCGGCCAAGATTAAGCAGGATCTTCTCGCACGCAGCGTCGATGGCCGCATCCGGCTGATTCAGGCCGCGGGAAGCTTCCGCATAAGCCAGCGCCTCCTTCGTGCGGCCCTCGGACAACAGCGCTTGCATGCCGAACTGGCGGTCGTGCCAGAAGGGAAATCGCTGAAGCGTCAGCACCCCAAGCAGTTCATGGTGACGGCCCGCCGCCAAGAGGCTGGACAGGCAGACGGCGGTTCCGCGGACATAGTTGCCGGACCTCGGGTCCGACCAGGCAGTGCGGGGCAAGTCGAGAAATCGGTCCGCCCAGCGAGAGGCAACTTCACGAGAAACTGCACAGCTCGCCCCAACGGTTTCCGACCGGAGAAAGGTAATCGACGCCATCATCTTCGATCGCAATCCCAGCCGGCAGCTCTTATCATCGGTGATTTTTCGCTCATGTGGTTCGCTTCCGGATGGCTGACCACCTGCCCGGAATGGCGCACCATTCCCACGACGCCGCGTCCGGTGCGAGCTGATCCGCTGGCCATCGAACCATACCTTGACTTCGGAATTGCATATCCGATAATATGCCTAGGTAGCTAGGTAAAATATGAGCAAGCAGAACAACGACATCCTCCAGGGAACGCTCTCACTACTCGTTCTCAGGGCACTCGAAGCGCGTGGCAGAATGCATGGCTATGCGCTGACCAGCCACATCCAGAAAGCCTCGGCCGAACTGCTTCGCGTCGAGGAAGGCTCGCTCTATCCCGCACTCCATCGGATGGAGCAGGACGGCTGGGTGCGGTCCGAGTGGGGCGTGACCGAAAAGGGCCGCAAGGCAAAGTTCTATTCGTTGACTCCCAAAGGCGAGGGGCAACTGGTGGTCGAGCGCGAAAGCTGGGAGCGGCTCACTAAGGGCGTTTCGCGCGCGCTTCGGTACGCTTAGCCGGGAGGCTCCTCCATGGCGCGACGGCATCGTCTCTTCAATCTCTTCGGCCGCACACGAATATCGCAGGCCATCGACGATGAGCTTCAGTTCCATATCGATGAGCGCGTGGATGAACTCATGGCCGGAGGGCTCGGCGAAACCGATGCGCGGATTCTGGCCAGCCGCCAGTTCGGCAACGCCACGCTCTACAAAGAGAGGACTCGCAACATGAATGTATCTCAAACCTTCGAAGACCTGTTCGACGATGCCGCCTACGCCGTTCGCTCGCTGGGGCGCACGCCGGCTTTCACGGTGGCAGCCATTCTGACGCTGGCGCTCGGCATTGGCGCCACAACCGCCATCTACGGCGTCGTACGCACCGTTTGGCTGCGGCCGTTGCCGTTCAGCGATCCCGACCGCGTGGTTCGAATCTGGGAGAAGAATTCCCGCCTGGATATCGGTAAGTTCTCGGCGTCGGTCCCAAATTTCCTTTCCTGGCGTGAGCGCTCACTCAGCTTTGAGTCGCTCGTGGCGATCCAGGGGAAAAGCGCCAACCTTACGGGCCAGGGCGATCCCGAACGTGTCCTGAGTCTTGCCGTCACGGCCCATTTCTTCGACACGCTCGGCATCAGGCCGCTACGCGGCCGTTCCTTCGCCGCAGACGAGGACGCGCCCGGCCACGCCCGCGTTGCCATGCTCAGTAAGCGCCTGTGGCAGCGGCGGTATGCGGGCGATCCCAATCTGATCGGACGCACGATCCCGCTCAACGGCGAAAACTGGACCGTGATCGGCATCGCCCCTGCCGATATGGGTTTCGCCAGCGATATCGATATTTGCGAGCCCTTGACGCTCGACCCGTCTCAGGAAAACCGCGGCGACCATCATGTCCTCGTCTTGGGAAGGCTCAAGCCCGGCGTTTCCGCGGGACAGGCCGACGCCGAACTCACCCGGCTGGCGGTTCAGCTCGAACGCGAATTCCCCAATTCAAACCGGGATTGGCGTGTGCGGCTGGCGCCGGCGCTCGAATGGATCGTCGATCGTGAGACTCGCTCCGCACTGCTCGTCCTTCTGATCGCCGTGGGGCTGCTACTCATAGTGGCGTGCATCAACGTGGCGAATCTGCTGCTCGCGCGTGCGTCATCGCGGGTGCAGGAATTCGGAATCCGCCAGGCGCTTGGTGCGGGCCGCGGGCGGCTGATCCGCCAACTTGCCACCGAGAGCCTCGTCCTCGCTGCCGCAGGCGGCGCCTCCGGGATCTTGGTGGCCTTGCTCGGAGTAAGGGGCCTGCGAGCCATTCTTCCGGCGAACGTTCCTCGGGCCGGTCAACTCGCGCTCGATTTTCCCGTGCTCGGCGCAGCCGTCGCCCTCACCTTAATAACAGGCTTGGCGTTTGGGCTTGTCCCCGCGTGGGTGGCCTCGCGTCTGGACGTGCAAACCAGCCTCCGGCAGGCACGTGGTGCATCGGGCTCCGGCCGTTTGCGTTTGCGGCAGGCCCTAGTCGCGGGTGAATTCGCACTCGCGTCCATGCTGGTCGCGAGCGCTGGCCTGTTGTTGGCGAGTTTCGGGCGTCTGCAGAATGTGGACGTCGGATTTCAACCGCAGAACGTGCTGACCGCGCGCATCAGCCTGCCCGAGGCCATGTATTCCTGGGACCGTACGTGGGCTTTTCAGCGTGACCTGGTGCGCGAGTTGAGCGCGGTACCCGGCCTGCAAGCGGCGGGCATTTCCCGCAGTGTCCCGTTTGGAGCGAATGGGGGCAGCATGACGGTGAGTCCAGCCGACGACGCTCCGGGATCTGAACAGAAGATTTCTGCCGACTTTCAGATGGCGACCAGAGGGTATTTCCAGGCGCTGCGGATCCCGCTTCGGCGCGGCCGCATGTTCGACGAACGCGACCAGGGCCCCTCGCGCTCTACGCTTCTGAGTGAGAGTCTGGCGCAACGCGTGTGGCCGGACGGGCGCGACCCAATCGGGCGCCAGGTGCGGTACGGAGACAATCCGCCCTTCACGGTGGTGGGCGTAGTGGCCGACGTGCGGCAAGAGGCTCTCACTGAAGACCCGGCGCCGGCCGCCTACGTGCCGTCATGGTACCTGCGTGACTTTTTCGTGGTGATGCGGGCGCATGGCGAGCCAGCTCAACTGGCGACGGCGTTGCGGCAAACCGTGGCCAAACTCGACTCTGCGCAACCCGTTTTTGACGTGCGGCCGCTAGCGGATTTGCGGGACGCCGATTCCGCCCCTCAGCGCCTGAACGCCTTTCTCACGGGTTCGTTCGCACTGCTGGCGCTCGCCCTCGGGGCGGTGGGTGTGGCCGATGCGGTTTCGTATTCGGTCATCCGCCGGGCGCCGGAGATGGCCATCCGGATGGCCCTGGGCGCGACGCCGGAGCGAGTTGTGCGCGGAGTTACGGCCAGCGGGCTGCGGATCTGCCTGATTGGGCTCGTTGCCGGTCTTGCTGGAGCATCCGCTCTCGGACGGGTGATGGCGCGACTTCTGTATCAGGTACGACCCGACGACCCGGCGATCTTCGGCGCTGTGGCAGCGGTGCTGCTCGGGACGGCACTGCTTGCGAGTTGGTTGCCGGCGCGCAGGATTGCCCGCATTGATCCTGTAGCAGCACTTCGGAAGGAGTGATCCCCGCTGTCGCTGAGCGGAACGCGTGACTCCCTTCACTTGAAGTGCCGTACAAACCGGAGCGCCAATTCGCGAAGAAAAGTAGACCCGGCAATTCAACCAGAAATCCTACGGAGAGTGCTGAGAAGAGCTGAAGAACGTTTTGCCACTGCAGGCTGGGTCGGCAGTCGCCGGGCCTTTAGCGACGCTTCCAGCGAGCAGTCTGGTGTTCCGGTCGAATCTCGCCAACCGGAACTTGAGCGGTGGGGGTCAACTTGCCGGGAAACGATGGAGAGATTGGCCTGCCGACCATAGATCCTCCCAAACGGCGTAGCGCTCACCGGAGGGGGCAAACTGGTTCGAAAGCCAACCGGCTACGAACAGGAAAAAGGTGGAGCCGCGCTATCCCACATCGGGTTCGCGGGCTGCGTGGGCCGAGCTTCCGGCGCCCATTGGAGCGTATCGGTGACCCACAGATTTCTCCGACGAGGGTAATTGTTTCACTGCCGACGACAGCGCGACGATTTGGCGGCTCCGCGACGAAACTCTCGTCCCGACGTACGCGAACTTCCGTCGGGAACGGAACATGATTCAAAGGGGGTTGGACTTGCGTTCTTGCAGTTTCAGGCAACATCCGTTCTGATATACTCAATTCCCATTACCGGGGCCTGGGTGATCCGCCATGTTCCGATACATCCTGCGGCGACTGCTGCTCATGCTGCCGATGGTGTTGGTCGCGCTCACTGTCACTTTTGTGATGGTGCAGATGGCGCCGGGCAGTCCTTTCTCCAGCCAACGGCGGCTGCCGCCGGAAATTGAAGCCAACCTAAAGGCGAAGTATGGATTCGATCAGCCCAAGCTGGTGCAGTACACGCGCTACATGGCGCGCCTGGTGGGGTTCCGGTATGTGGCGCAGCGCGGGTATCAGTGGCAGGGGTATCCCGATTTCGGAGACTCCACCAAATACAAAGACAAATCGGTAAACCAGATCATCAAGGAGGCGCTACCTGTTTCCGCCGTTCTGGGGCTGTTTGCCTACGCGCTCGCGCTGGCATTGGGGCTTGGAATCGGCATCTTGGCGGCCTACAAGCAGAACACCTGGATCGATCATTCGGCCAACGGAATTGCCATGCTTGGGATCGCGGTTCCGAATTTCGTGCTCGGGCCGGTGTTGGTATTGATCTTCAGCCTGACCCTGTACTGGCTTCCGCCCGCGCGGCTGGAGTGGGCTTATGAATGGGGGTACCTGCGCATCCCAACCCTGCGCACCTTGCTGCTTCCCGCGCTGACGCTCTCGGCGGTGTACGTGGCATACATCGCGCGCCTCACCCGCACGGGGCTGGTGGAGACGCTGAAGCAGGAGTATATTCGCACCGCGCGCGCAAAAGGGCTTCCGGAATGGCGCGTAGTCACGGTGCACGCGCTTCGCGGGGCGATTCTGCCGGTGGTGAGCTTTAGCGGTCCGGCGCTCGCGTTTCTGCTGACCGGCACGGTCGTAGTCGAACGGATGTTCGCCATTCCGGGTCTGGGCGCATACTTCATCGATGCGGCCAACAATCGGGACCACTTTTTGATCCTTGGGCTGACGGCGTTCGGCGCGATTGCTCTGATGTTGGCCAACCTCGCTGTGGATGTGACTTACGCCTTAATCGATCCGCGGATCCGGTATGAATAGAGATAACATGGCGCGCCGCGCTTTCCTGGCTGGCAGCGCGGTTGTACTCGCGGCTTGCCATCCGGCGGAGGGAGAATATTTCGGTAATACCACGCCGCCGGCGAAGCAGCGCCTGGTATTCGAAAACATCTCGGAGCCCGAAACGCTCGATCCGGCAAAGACTCAAAGTGCCAGTGAAGAAAGGTTACTTCCCTCCATGTTCGAAGGCTTGACCACGCTGCATCCGGTCACCATGGAGGCGATTACCGGGATGGCGACGCACTACACCGCATCACCCGATTTTACTCGTTTCACGTTCTACCTGAGAGGACATCCAAATCCCAGCGGAATTCGCTTGCCGGACGCTTCCAGTCTCACGCTTGCGCCGCCCCCGCCGGATAACATCCCGGCGCGGTGGAGCGACGGTGGCGTGGTGACCGCCCACGATTTTCTGTATTCGTGGCGAAGGGCGGTCGCGCCCGAAACGGCTGCGGGATTCGGCATCGCGTACTTCAACTGTATCGAGAACGCGGCCGGAATCATCGCCGGCAAGATCGCGCCTGCCAAACTTGGCGTAACCGCACGCGACGACTTCGCCATCTCCATTCAGTTGTGCAGACCGGCGCCGTATTTCCCGTCGCTCCTTTGGACGTTCTGGTTTTGCCCTGTCCCGGCCCGCGCCATCGAATCAGCGAAGAAAGGCGGCGCGGAGGCACTGTGGATGAACGCGCGGAATATCATCGTGAATGGGCCTTTTACGCTCGCCCGGTGGCGGCCGAACGACTACGTCGTGTTGCGAAGAAATCCGCGGTATTATGCCCGCTCCTCCGTCCGGCTGGAAGAAATTTGTTTTCTGCCAAGTCGCGACGAACCGACGATGCTCAGCCTGTATAAAGCCGGCCTGTCTCATGCGATTCCGGGAAAGTTTCTGACGCCTGAGGCGGTGGCGGGTCTTCGCGGGAAGCGCGACCTGAAGCGCGAGCCGGCTGCCCGAATCTCCTTCTATTCCTTGGATTCTTTGCAGCCGCCATTCGACAACATACTGGTTCGGTACGCCTTGAACATGGCGCTGGATAAGAAACCCATCGCCGCGTATTTGGCGGGAGGAGAATTGCCGGCGGCAGGCGTCGTGCCTCCCATGCGGATGTTCCCGCCGCTGCAGTCTCTCCCGGTAACCGTAGATGGTCAAACCTACGACGTCCTGTCGTCAGACCCCGCGGGCGCGAGGACACTACTGGCCAAAGCCGGTTATACCGGCGGTGTCGACAAACAGGGCAAACGCATTTCGTTCAAACTTACGATTAACCAGCGGCCGCGCGCCCTCAAAACGGCGGAGATTTTGCAGGAGCAGTGGCGCCAGAGGCTCGGCATCGAGGTCATGATTGGTAGCGTCACCGAGAGCATCTGGGCGGAAGCCGTGAGCAACAAACGGTACAGCGGCATGATTGAAGACGCCTGGACCGCCAACTATCTCGATCCCAACGACTTTCTGGAGATGTTTGGTTCGCCTGGAGCGACCGGGGCGACGTGGACGAGCGCCAGCTTCGACGGGGAGTTGGAGCGGGCGAACGCCGCACCGGACGCCACGGAGCGGCTCCATCAACTGGCAGAGGCGGAAAGGACGCTGATGCGGGTGATGCCGATCGTGCCCCTTTACTTCGACTCGTTCAGCTTCCTGCAAAAGCCTTTCGTCCGGGGTTTGTGGAACAACCCCGGTGACGTGCCTCTATTCAAGTACACGTCCATCGACACGCACTGGAGGGCGTCATGATCAAGCCGGTCACGCGGCGCCAGGCGCTCGCCGCTCCGCTGGCGTTCACGGCTTGCGGCAGGCATGACCCGTACTTCGGAAAGTCGATCCCACCGGGACGCCAGTCCCTTGTTTATGAGATCTACAGCGAACCGAGTAGTCTCGACCCGGCGGCAAATCTAGGGAGCAGTGAGGCCTATATAATGCCCGCGCTGTTGGAAGGATTACTCTCAGAGGATCCGCTGACACGCGAACCCACGGCTGGTCTGGCGACGCACTACGAGGTGAACGCAGCTCTGACAGAGTTCACCTTCTTCCTTCGTGGACATCCATCGCCGAGAGGGACGCAACTGCGGGGCTCCACTGCCCCATGCGATCCCGCGCTCTGGAGCGACGGCCAGCGGGTTACGGCGGACGATTTCGTGTATGCCTGGAGGCGAATGGCCGATCCTGCCGTCGGCGGAGGAAATAGCTCATTGTTTCCGTTGGCCAACGCCGAGGAGATCGCTGAGGGAAAGTCGCGTCCGGAAACATTAGGTGTGCATGCCGATGATGATTTCACGCTGCGGGTGAGCCTCAAAATGCCAACCGCGCATTTCCTACGAGTGGCGGGAATCTACTATTGCTCAGCCGTTCCGCGTCACGCCATTGAGCAATACGGTTCAGCCTGGACCGAGCCGGGCCGAATGCCTTCCTGCGGTCCCTTTCTTCTTCACCAGTGGAGACCATATGACCGGCTCGTTCTGCGGAAGAACCCTCGCTACTATGACGCTCACCGCGTCCGCCTCGATGAGGTCATTTTTCTCCCCATCGCCGACGGCGCCACAGGCGTGAGCCTGTATAAGACCGGAAGCGCCTTCGCCATGCATGGACGCGCGGTCCCACCCCTATGGATTCCCGCCTTGCGCGGAAAGAAGGACTTTCATTCGACACCGGCAAACCGGAGCCTGTTTCACGTATTCAACACGACCAAACCGCCATTCGATAATGTACTTGTCCGCTACGCGTTCCAGATGGCCACTAATAAAGACGAGATCGCTCGGTTTCTCGACGGAGGACAGACGGCCGCAAGTACAGTAATCCCTCCGTTCGGCGGATATCAGGGTATTACCAAGCTTGAGGTAGAGGCCGGCGGGCGGTTCTGGGACGTTCTCTCGTATGATCCCGAGGGTGCTCGCGCGCTGATGACCATCGCTCGAGCCGCCCGGCCGGTATTCGATCTGACTTACCCAAATCGCACGCGCAGCAAGGAAATCGCAGAGATACTCCAGCGGCAGTGGCAGACGAACCTGGGAGCCTTAGTCAATCTTGTGATGGTCGATTGGAACGTTTGGGGACAGATGCTGAATTCGGTGACCTTTCACGGCGTGAGCGAGTCTGGAGGTGGCGCTGACTACGCGGATCCGAACTCATTTTTTGAGATGTTCACAGGACGAACCGACGGATCCGGATGGACCGATCCGGAGTTCAGCCGGCTCTTGGATTACGCAAACGCCGAGCCGGAACCGGGTGTGCGCATGCAAAAATTGGCGGCGGTCGAAGAGCGGCTTCTGCGCGCGATGCCGGTTCTACCGCTGTTCTTCGATGCATATAGTTGCCTTCAGAAGCCCTACGTGCGTGACCTGCCATTGGAGGCCTATGACAGGCCCCAGTTCAAATACGCCTGGATCGACACGAACTGGAGGCCGTCATGAATGGACGCATTCCCCGGCGAGCGGTGCTTGGATTGGGCCCAATGGCACTCGCTTCCTGTACCAGGCGCGAGCCATACTTCGGCACTTCCACTCCTCCCCGTTCGCAAACCCTGATCTACGAGCTTGCAGGAGAACCGGGTACCCTCGATCCCGCAGCCTCCTTCGGCGGCTCGGAATGGGATGTTTTTCCGGCCCTGTACGAGCCGCTGTTATCGCAACACCCCGAATCCATGGAACCAGCGGCCGGTCTGGCTACTCACTACCAAATGGATGCGGGCAAAACAGAGATCACGTTCTTTCTCCGTGGACACAGGGCCCCAACCGGATCAAAGCTTTTCGGCGCGCCTGGCCAGAGCGAGGCGCCGCTGTGGAGCGACGGCCAGCCGGTCACAGCGGATGACGTTGTATGCAGCTGGCAGCGCAGTCTCGATCCCGTATATGGTTACAGTCCTACGCTCTACCCGGTTGCCAATGCAAGAGAAATTAATGAGGGCAAAGCGAAGCCCGAGACTTTAGGCGCTGTCGCTGACGGCCCCTTCACTCTCCGAGTCACACTGAAGGCCCCGACGGCACATTTTTTCAAGCTCGCAACCTTGGCAGTTCTGGCGCCGGTCCCGCGCCATGCAGTTGAAAAACACGGCACATCCTGGACCCGTCCCGGACTGATGCCTTCCTGCGGCCCGTTTGTTCTCCATGAATGGAAGCCATACGAACGAATCGTGCTGCGGAAAAACCCGCGTTATCACGCTGCCAGCCGCGTCCACCTGGATGAGATCCATTTACTGCCGGTCGCGGACGGCGCGACCGGCATGAAGCTGTACAAAGCAGACGATGTTTACACGATGCATGGCCGTGCGGTTCCGCCATTGTGGATTCCGGCGTTGCGCGGCCGAAAAGACTTTTACACGACGCCGGCGTACCGCAGTTTCTTCTATTGCTTCAATACGACGAAGCCGCCCTTCGATAATGTCCTGCTGAGGTATGCCTTCCAAATGGCGACAGACACGCAAGCGGTCGCGCGGTTCCTCGACGGCGGTCAGACACCGGCGCGCACAATCATCCCGTTGTTGGGCGGCTATCCGGGCGTTCATTCGCTTTCAGTAGAGGCAGGCGGCCGGGTTTGGGATGTACTCTCACACGATCCGCCGGCCGCGCGCGAACTACTCAGGATGGCGAAGGCAGAGGGCCTCGCGGTGGACTTTACTTTTCCGGGCCGGACGCGCAGCAAGGAAATTGCAGAGATTCTCCAGGCTCAGTGGCAAGCGAATCTTGGGGTTCGGGTCAACCTGACTATGGTGGAGTCGAGTGTCTGGGTCCAAATAGCTGCGTTATTGTCCTACCGAGGCATCATCGAGGCGGGCGCGGGTGCGGAATATGCCGACCCGACCGGCATTTTCGATCTGTTCACCACTCGCATCGACGGCTCCGGATGGGTTGACCCCGGGTTCGAGCAGCTCCTCGAGGCGGCCAACGCCGAATTCGACACGACGGTACGTATGCGGAAACTCGCGGCATGCGAGGAACGGCTGCTGCGCGCCATGCCCGCGTTACCGCTGTTCTTCGATAGCCACTGTTACCTGGAGAAACCCTTCGTCGGTGGAATGACCAGGAATTTGCTCGGCGCGCCGCAGTTCAAAACAGGCTGGATCGACACCAATTGGAGGCCCCAATGAGTCCCGCCATGGCGGAAGCCGATTTCCCCCTCGAAGAACGCTCCAGCCCGTGGCGGGACGCCTGGCGGCGTTTCGACCGAAACCGCGCAGCCGTCGTCAGCGCGTGCATTGTCGCGGCGATCATACTGGCATCCCTTGCCGGTCCCTGGCTGGTCCGCCTGTACAACGGGTTCGAATATGACACGCTGGGGCTCGACAACCGCCTGGCAAACCCTTCCCTCCTGCATCCCTTCGGCACCGACACGCTGGGCCGCGACCTGCTGTCACGCGCCCTGTATGGCTGCCGCATCAGTCTGATGGTCGGCTTCGTCTCCACGCTCATCTCGCTCGTGATCGGTGTGTCTTACGGTTCGGTGGCGGGCTATTTCGGCGGCCGGCTGGATGAAATCATGATGCGCACAGTGGACATCTTCTATGCGCTGCCGGACATCCTTCTGGTAGTCATACTGATGGCGCTGTTCGACCGCAGCCTCGGGCTGCTCTTCCTGGCTCTCGGGGCGACATCATGGCTGACCACGGCGCGCATCGTCCGCGGCCAGGTCCTCAGCCTGAAACACGAACAGTTCGTGGACGCAGCGCGCTGCGCCGGCGTCTCCGACACCGGCATCATCCTACGGCACCTTCTGCCCAATACGATCGGACCGATCATCGTGTACGCAACGCTGACGATTCCTTCCATCATCCTGGGCGAGGCGTTCTTGAGCTTTCTCGGGCTCGGAGTGCCGCCGCCGGCCTCGTCGCTTGGCGTGCTCGCCTCCGAGGGCGCGGAGGCGATCTCGGTGCATCCGGTGCTGCTGATTGCACCCGGGGTACTCATGGCGATCATGCTTATGAGTATGAATTTCCTGGGGGACGGTGTGCGCGACGCGCTCGACCCGCGCGGAGGGAGGAATCTGTGACGCCGCTGCTCTCGGTGCGGGATCTCCGCGTGACCTTTCCGTCCGCCCGCGGTCCGTCGCGCGTTGTGCAGGACGTCAGCTTCGAGGTGGCGGAAGGGGAAGCGCTCGGCATCGTCGGTGAATCGGGTTCCGGAAAATCAATTACCAGCCTGGCTCTGCTCGGGATGGTGCCCAAGCCGGGCGCCGTCAGCGGTGACATCTTCTTCGAGGGACGGGATGTGGGCTCGTTGGGCGAGAAGGATCTCCGCGCGATCCGCGGATCGAAGCTGTCCATGATCTTTCAGGACCCGATGACGTCGCTCAACCCCTTCCTGCCCGTCTGGGTCCAGATTGCGGAAGTGACGCGGGAGCACCTTGGACACAGTCGGGCCGGGGCCCGGGATCACGCCGTACACATGCTGGAGACGGTGGGGATTCCGGACGCTCGGTCGCGGGCGACGGAATATCCGCACCAGTTCTCGGGCGGCATGCGGCAGCGCGTCATGATCGCCATCTCGCTTGCCTGCAAGCCGAAACTCCTGATCGCGGACGAGCCTACAACGGCGCTTGATGTCACGATTCAGGCGCAGATCCTCGATCTCCTGCGCGAACGCCGGCGCGACAGCCAGGCTGCCCTGATCCTGATCACGCACGACCTCGGGATCATCGCCGAGAACGCCGACCGTGTAATCGTGATGTATGCAGGGCGGGTGATGGAATCGGCTCCAGTGGCGGACCTGTTCCGAAATCCGCGGAATCCCTACACCCGCGCGTTGCTGCGCTGCATTCCCGAGGCTGGCCGCCGCGACGGGCCGCTGTTTCAGATCCCCGGACAGCCGCCCGATGTATCGGCGCTGCCGGAAAACCAGTGCCCATTCGCAGAGCGCTGCCCCGAAGTGGTAGATCGCTGCCGGCGGGAACATCCGCCGTTGCATGCTGCGGGCGAAAACCACTGGTCGCGGTGCTGGGTAAGGTGATATGCCGGAGACGTTGCTTTCGGTCCGCGATCTGAAAGTGCATTTCCCGTCCAAGGGCGCCGTCGTGCGTGCGGTGGACGGCGTGTCCTTCGATATCGCCGTGGGGGAGACGCTCGGGTTATTGGGCGAATCCGGCTGCGGTAAAACAACCCTTGGCCGGAGTATTCTCCGGTTGCAGCGCGCTACGTCCGGCGAAGTGCTGTATCGCGGCCGCGCCATTGGCGAAGACCCACGGCCATTCCGGCGTCACATCCAGATGATCTTCCAGGACCCCTACGCTTCGCTGGACCCCCGCATGACAGTCGAGTCGATCATCGCCGAACCGATCCGGGCGCTAGGTCTCGCCCACAATGGCGGCGCCGCGCCGCGCGTCGAACGCATGATGGATTTGGTGGGACTGAGCAAGCGCTTCGCCTCGCGTTATCCCCACGAGTTTTCGGGCGGTCAGCGGCAGAGGATCGGCATCGCCCGCGCGTTGGCCGCCGAGCCGGACGTCATCGTAGCGGACGAGCCGATCTCGGCGCTCGATGTTTCCATCCAGGCGCAGATTCTCAACCTGTTGGAACGGCTGCGCGATGAACTCAAATTGAGCTACCTGTTCATTTCGCACGACCTGCGCGCCGTTGGGCGCATCGCGGACCGCATCGCAGTGATGTACCTGGGCAAAATAGTCGAACTGGCGCCAGCCAGGAAATTGTACGCACGCCCGCTGATGCCATACACGAAAGCGCTGATTTCCTCGCTTCCGGTGGTCGGCCAGGCGCCGGTGCGCGAACGCGTCGTGCTGACAGGCGACGTGCCATCTCCACTCAAACCTCCATCGGGATGCTACTTCCGAACCCGATGCCCCTATGCGATTCGGGAGTGCGCTGAATCCACCCCGGAACTGCAAGAAGTGGAGCAGGATCATTGGGCGGCGTGCAGCCGGATTGGACGCGAGCACCCGGATATTGGAGACCAGGTTCGCAGATAGCTTGAAGCAAGCGGTGCTTGGATTGGATGGAAGCGACTACGGCCGCTGACGCGAGAACGGGAGCCGAGGCATTCGGCCTTTATGTTGACGGATAGCCGCGCGAACGAGAGGTGGTCCGCCGGTGATAGTCCCCGCTAACGGCGTAGCGTCGATCCACCCTTGGCGACAAGGCAGGATTTATCGCCCAGAACGGCGAGTTTTCACAATCACCGGTCGCCAAAATACGAGCGACACGGCTAGAGGGATCAGTTCCTGGTAGCCGACTATGCGGCAGCCCGTTAAACGCTTGAAACGACAGCGGATCCAATTGTTCCGCTCTTGAGCGCTATCCTCCCGATTCCCACGGCTTTATGCGTCAGCTTTCGACGAGCACATATCGGGAAAAACTTCTGAGCGCCTGGTAACTTTAGCGTTCGTAGCGAGTATTTATAGTCAGACGAGTTCACTCGAGCCTCCAATGTTCAAGAAAACGTGCATGCGGACCCTTCCATTGATTGTTCTGGCCCATCTTGCATCTGCACAAGACGCCAACTCTACGCACATCGACCATATCCAGAATGGTCTTTTGCCTTCTGCGACGATCGAAGGGAATCCTCTCCCCGGGATGAAGCTCGAGGACAGAATGCGTTACTACCACGTCCCCGGCGTCAGCATTGCGTTTTTCGATCATGGAAAAGTCATTTGGACGCGAGGCTACGGCGTTGCAGACGTAGAGACAGGGCGGCCGGTAACGCCGGAAACGTTGTTCCAGGCAGGTTCTATCAGTAAGCCCATCGCCGCATTGGGCGCTCTCCGGCTGGTGGAGCAGGGCAAGCTGAAGCTGGACGCAAATGTCAACGACGAGCTGCGCTCGTGGAAGGTACCTGAGAACGAGTTCACCGTGGAGCAGAAGGTAACTCTGCGAAGGATATTGAGTCACAGCGCCGGCACCACCGTCCATGGCTTCTCCGGTTACAACGTGGGTCGTCCGCTTCCGACAACCGTACAGATCCTGGATGGCGCCAAGCCCGCAAGTTCTCCTGCCGTGCGCGTCGATACCGTTCCCGGCACGGCATACCGATACTCCGGCGGAGGCATGATCATTCTGCAGTTGATGATGATGGACATCACAGGCAAGGATTTCCCGGTGCTGATGCACGACCTTGTACTGGGCCCGCTCGGCATGTCGCACAGCACTTACGAACAGCCTCTGCCTCGCGAACGCCAACTCACGGCAGCCCACGGTTACCTCGCGAACGGGGAGGGCATTCCAGGTGGCTGGCATATCGTGCCCGAGATGGCCGCCGGAGGCCTATGGTCGACACCGACTGACCTCGCGCTTGCCGCGATCGAACTACAGAACGAGTATGCGGGCAAATCCCACAAAGTCCTTTCGCAGCCAATGGCGCGTGAGATGCTGACCCGCCAGAAGGACAATTGGGGCCTCGGATTTGAGATCAGCAAGCCCGGGCTGACGCCTCGCTTTGACCACTTTGGGGTGAATGCTGGTTTCGTCTCCGTACTGCAGGCCTACCGCGACACTGGCTCGGGCATCGTGATCATGACCAATGGCCAGGATGGAGAGAAGTTAATTACAGAGATCCTGCGAGCGGTGGACCACGAATATGGCTGGTCTGACTTCAAACCCGCGGAGCATCTCCTCACCAAGCTCGACCCGGCGACAGCGGTTAAGTTAGCGGGAACCTACGTATTGCCGAACCAGGACGGGCAGGACAAACTCACCGTCACGATTCGAGATGGGCGTCCCTATCTCTCCGGCAGCTACAGCATCGGGGCAACCTATCATTTTACGATTGCCTTCCCGGTGGAGCTACTCCCAGAAGCGTCGAACCAGTTCTTCACGCTGACAACAGGGGCTACGAGCTTCCGATTCGAGGCGAACGCCGGTGGCACGGTGGATCGCTGCACTGTGATTTCCGGGGCAAACCAACGTGAAGCGAAGAAAGGCTCCTGAAGGAAGGGCAAATGTCAACAGATGCTTTTGCCTTCCCGCGACAACTCCCTTCTCGGAGAAACGCCCGACGATGAAACCTGGCTTCTGCCGAAGATCCTCCCTGACGGCGTAAAGTTTACGCATCGTTTCCAGTTGGTAGGAAGCGAAAGTCCAGTTGGTAGGAAGTGAAAGCAGGTTGGCGGAAAGGATTCCCTCGGCGGTTCGCAACATCGTGTTGCTGTGCTCTGCCAGGCAGCCCGAAGCGTCGATGACCGGCTGCTGGGGGTGCTGCTGCGGCGGCGCCAACGACACAGCACAGGGTCAGGCGCTGGGCACTCTGGCCTCGTGCGCGGTGCGAACACTCGCCCTGACCGGAACGTACAGTGGCGGCTACGCCGACGAAGCGTTCAACAATCTGTTCCGCCTGAATCCGACGCGGATGCTGGCCGAGGGTTTCGAGTACGGCGGAGCCGGCGTCCGTGCGTTCAACGAGACGTACGGGGTGCTGGAAAGGGTGCGGCCTTCCGCCGAGGCAACTCCGATCAAACCCTATGCCTTTCCGTCAGCTTCTTCTCGGAAGGGCGGCCAAACCTATGAGGCCCTGCCTGCCAACACCCGCCGGCAAATGCTCGAGAACATTGCTGAATGGAAGGCGCTCACCACGTCCCACGATGCTTTTCCCAAGATCGGTCCGAAACAAATCGAGCGGACAACCGTGCCAGTCCTGATGATGTGCGGAGAAAAGCCCGCGCCCATCCATGAACTTGTCAACGCCGAATTAGCGCGTCTCTTCAAAGCAAATCCGCGGGCCAAGCGGATCACTATCAGCGGTGCTACCCACGAGATGTGGAGCGAACAGCCCGAGATCTGCCGCAAGGCCGTCTTTGAATTCCTAGGCGTACCGTAAGTCGCCTTCCGGCTCGATCCGATCTTTGAAGGATGCTCGCACCGCGATCATTGGCCGCGGGTGCTGAGCATCAGTGCCATGGCGGCCCAACTTGTCGCGGCTGCCGAGATGAACTGATCCTTGCCATATGGGAATCCCGTTTCGAAGTGCTGTTGAAAGCGCACTGCCCGTGACGCGACGTGCCACGAGCCGTCCGCTTGCTGCGTTTGCATGAGGAACCGAACGCCGCGCTCATATTCCAAACGATGGCCGCCCGCCATCCCGCTCTCAGCCAGAGCGTAGAGAACCTCCCCCGTAGCGTAAGCATCGCTCGGTAAGGAACTCAACTGGCTCCAGCCGCCGTCCGGGCGCTGCTCGTTCCATAGTTCCCGGGCGCGCCTTCGCTTTTCTGCGGCTTCGGCTTTGCCCCACGTCAGCCCGAGCAACTGGAACGTGCGTTGTTCCGTGGTGCGGGGTTCAACCGCGGAAAGCCATTCCGCCGCTCTGCGAGCCTGCTCCTCGTAATTGGCTTTTTGCCCCTCGGACGCATACAACTGGAGCGCCCGCATCGAGATCGCGGTTACCGTAACGTCACTCTCCATCGGATGCCGAATATAGGGAGGACGCCAGCGGCCGTCCGGCAGTTGGCGGGCCGCTATATTCCGGACGATCGCCTTCGTCGCCGCATCTTCCCCGCCGTCCAGGTTGATCACCGCGAAACTCGTCGACGTCGGTGATCCGCCATCGGGGTCCATCATTTGAACAGCTTTTTCAAACCAGGACGCCATGGAGAATCTCGTTACGGCGTCGTTCCTCCGCGCCATTTCGCGGTCGAACGAGAAGCCGAACTCGCCGGCCATTCGAATGGCGAGAGCCGGCAGGGCGGCGTTGTGGCACGACTGGCAGCCCGCGCGTCGCAGGAACGCCTGGTTCGATTTTTGCAGGAGCGCCAGGCTTTTCTCAACGGCCGCACGAACATCAGTAGTTTTGCCGGCCGGAGCGATCTCTGTACCGCGCCCACTGCGTTCCGGCGTGGCGCCAGCCGCGATCAGAGTGTTCACGACCGGGGTTTGGCCGCGCATCTGCGCGCGCCTCACCGCGTTTTCCCCATCCCGGGAGACGGCACCCACGCGCGCCCCGTGTGCGAGAAGCGTCGAGGCGATCGACGCATTCGGGGGCTCAGTGTTGGCAGCCAGCATCAGCGGCGTGCCGGGATCATCGGAGGCCGGAGTCGACGGCAGGGTAGCGCGATTCACGTCGGCGCCCGCCCGGATCAAGATGGCCATCGTCTTCTGGTCTTCGCGGGTGACGGCAATGTGCAGTGCGGTCATACCGGAGCCGTCAGCAGCGTTGACGGCTGCACCGCGGTCTAGAAGGAATTGGACCATCTCCGCAGTGCCGAAGTAGGCTGAGGCGGTCAGGGGAGACATACCCATTACCTGAGGATTGTCTCCGGCGATATCCTGATTCACCCGGGCTCCTCGGTCGATCAGAGACTTCATCGCCTCGGGATCGGCAACGCTGGCGGCGTGGACCAGTGGCGTCGAACCATCTCTGTTGGCCGCGTTCGGGTCAGCGCCGGCGTCCAACAGGGCTCTCAGGACGGGGGAGCGGCCCCGGA
>Ga0335085_10004199_pt1 | contig 24109 bp, 20 predicted proteins | sample Lox_Sample_45_FD_206712 | JGI IMG/M metagenome (GOLD analysis project Ga0335085, IMG submission 206712) | Soil microbial communities from Loxahatchee National Wildlife Refuge, Florida, United States - Lox_Sample_4.5 | ecosystem: Environmental > Terrestrial > Soil > Wetlands | place: USA...
CTTGGCCCGGTCCTTATCCTCTTCGCCGAAGGTCGCCTCGTGCACCAGGAGATCCGCCCCCTGGGCCGCATCCACCACGCCGGCGCAGGCGCGCGTATCGCCGGTGATGACGACTTTACGGCCGGGACGGGGAGGGCCGACACAGCTGTCGGCGGCCAGCTTTCTGCCGTCCGCCAATTCCACAGCCTCTCCCCGCTGCAGCTTGCCCCACAGCGGGCCCTCGGGGATGCCCAGCGCGCGCGCCTTCTCGGGATCGAACCGGCCGAAGCGCTGCGATTCGACGAGGGCGTAGCCGACGGACCCGCCGCCATGCTCCGTGGCAAAGACATGGATCGCGTACTGCTCCGTGCTCCGTCCAATAACCGCTCCAGCTTTCACCTCCCGGATCTCGACCGGGAACGGCACCCGCTCCACCCCCAGGTTGAGCGCGGCTTCGAGCACCCGCTTGGCGCCTTTCGGCCCGTACAGCCGCAACGGCTCTTCCCGTCCCTGCAGTCCCAGCGTCCGCGCGAGACCGATGATCCCGAGATAGTGATCGCCGTGAAAGTGGCTGAAGAAAATGTCGGACAGGGCAAAGCCCACCCCATAACGCATCATCTGGCGCTGGGTACCCTCGCCGCAATCGAACATCAGCGTTTCCCCCTCGCGGACCAGAACGAGGGAAGAAACGTTGCGCTCGACGGTGGGACGAGCGGCGGAAGTTCCGAGAAATGTGAGGCTCAGCATCGCGGAGAAATATACGACGGGCGCGGACGGTCAAAGACGCGCCCGTCCCTCAAAAGACTTTCAAGTGGAAGTATCTCTGCGGATTCAGTTTGAGATCCTCCAGCAGCTTCGTCATCGCATCCAGCGTCCGATGGAGATCGTTGTAGACCAGCGTGTCGGTGGCGAGCCGTCCCAGTGTCCCTTCGCCCCGATTCACCTTCTCCAGCAACGAATCGAGCGTCGCGGTCGAGCGCGTGAGCTGCGCCGTGAGCTGCGACAGATTGCGCGTCAGCGTGTCGACCCGCATCCCCGTCTGCTGCACGTTGGCGTTGCCGAGCAGCGTGTCGAACCGCGCCATCACGCGATGCGCCGATTCGAGGGTTTCCGTCGCCTCGTTCACCATCGGGCCGTGCGCCACCGTGGTGAGCGCGTTCAACCCCCGCTGCAGCGACACCAGCGTGTTGTGAATGTCCTCGCTGAGCTGCGGCGAGACCAGCTGCTTGGCGTTGCCGAGCAGCTCGTTGGCGCGGGTCGCCACCCCGGAGGCGAGGTCCGCCAGCTGCTCCTGCTGGGACCCCACGATCACCTGATCCTTGCCGAGATATTGATCCGCCGACCCCGGGATGTAGTCCACGAACTTGGCGCCGAAGAAATCGAGCGCCGAGACGATCGCCGAGGCGTCGCGCTTGGGGCGTACGCGCTCGTCGTTCGTGAGACTCATGGTGATCGTCACCCGGCCGGTGCTCTGGAGCTGCACCTTGGCGACGCGCCCCACCCGCACTCCGGAGACCATCACCGGATCGCCTTCTTTCAGCCCCGCCACGTTCGTAAACACGGCGCGGACGGCGATCCCCTTGTTGATGATGGGCTTCCCCGAGAGCCACAGCATCCCCACCGTGAAGAGGGTGAGCCCGGCGATCACGATCGCCCCCACGCCCACTTCCTGCCGGTAGCTAAGGTCCATCCGTCCGCTCGCTGTTGATGACGGCCATCTCGAGGTCGCGCTCCAGGAACTGCTGCACCGCTGGATCCTTGGAGGCGATGATCTCCTGCGGCGTGCCCATGGCGCGGATCCGGGCCTGTATCAGGAGCGCGATCCGGTCCGCCACCCGGAACGACCCCCGCACGTCGTGCGTCACCATCACGCTCGTGACGCCCAGCTCCTGCTGCAACCGCTCCACCAGCGAGTCGATCACGTCGGCGTTCACGGGATCGAGCCCCGAGGTGGGCTCGTCGTAGAGCAGATAGGTGGGCGAGCCGGCGATCGCGCGCGCGATGCCGACGCGCTTGCGCATCCCCCCCGACAGCTCCGCCGGCATTTTCTGCGCCACGTCCGGATTCAAGTTGACGAGCCGCAGGCACTCGATCACGCGCTTTTCGCAGTACGGCCGGTCGTTGTACTGCTCCTCCTTGGTGATGCCGAGACGGATGTTCTCGAACACGTCCATCGAGTCGAACAGCGCCCCGTTCTGAAACACGTAGCCGATCCGCGACCGCAGCGTGGCGAGCGCCTTGCGCGAGAGCCGCGGCACCTCGAGCCCGTCCACCACCACGCTCCCCGTGTCGGGCTTGATCAGCCCGATGATCGTCTTCAACAGCACGCTCTTTCCCACCCCCGAGGGGCCGAGCAGGGCGACCGTCTCCCCCACGCGCACGTCGAAGTCCACGTCTTCCAGAACGACGTGGTCGAAGAATCGCTTGGACACGCCCCGCAGCTCGATCACGTCATTTCCCGAGGAGCAGTTTCGTGATCATGGTGTCGAGCAGCAGAATCGTGACGCACGCCGACACCACCGCCTGGGTGGTCGCCTTCCCCACCCCTTCGGCGCCCTGCTGGGTGTTGTAGCCGATATAGCAGGGGATCACCGTCACCGCGGCGGCGAACGCATACGACTTGATCAGCGAATACCAGAGATCGAGGGGGCGGAAGTAGTAGCGCGCCCCGTAGATGAAATCGGCGTCGGTGATGCCGAGGGAGTACTTGGCCGTGACCCAGCCGACGAGGATCCCGGTGAGGGTGGCCGTGATCACGAGCGCCGGAATGACGACGATCCCCGCGACCACGCGCGGCAGCAAGAGGTGCGACACCGGGGAACGGCCGAGGCTCTCCCAGGCGTCGATCTGCTCGGTGACCCGCATCGTGCCGAGCTCGGCGGCGTAGCGGGCGCCGATCCGCCCGGCCAGGATCAGTCCCGTCAGCACCGGCCCGAGCTCCAGGATCATCGATTCCACAATGACGCTCCCCGCGATGTAGAGAGGGAGCGAACCGGTGAACTGATAGCCCGCCTGGAGGCTCGTCACGGCGCCGGCGAATCCCGCCACGAGCAGCACGATGAACAGCGAGCCGTAGCCGATGTCGTTCGCCTGCGAGAAGGTGCGGGGGAGCCAGATGCGCCACTCCGAGAGGCCCCGGAACAGGTCGGCGACGAGGAAGGCAAAGCGGCCCGCGTGCCCGAAGGCGACGAGGCTCCAGCGACCCACGACCCGGCGGAGGTCGAGGGTGACTTGCACGGTGACCTCCCGACTCGAGCGCGCCATGTGGCCTGTATCTTAAGTGCGAAGCGCGAAATGCGAAATGCGAAGTCACAAACCTGTTGCGGATCGGGGATTGCGGATTGCGGATTCCTGGGGCGAGTTCGAGCGCCGTGGCGAGGTTCCGCGCGCGTCTCTTGCGCTGGTACAGAACGCACGCCCGAGATCTGCCCTGGCGTCGTACCCGCGATCCGTACCGCATCGTCGTCAGCGAGTTCATGCTGCAGCAGACCCAGGTGAGCCGGGTCGAGCTGTTCTATCCGGCGTTCCTCAAGCGGTTCCCCACCATCGCGCACTTGGCCGAGGCGCAGCCGCGGGCCGTCAGGGAGGCCTGGGAGGGGCTGGGATACTACGCGCGCGCCCGGAATCTTCATGCGCTGGCGAAGCAGGTTGTGGGTCGGCATGACGGCCGGTTGCCGGATGAACCGGACGACCTGATCGCGCTGCCGGGAGTGGGGCGCTACACGGCGGGGGCCGTGGCCAGCTTCGCGTATGAGAAGCCGGTCGCCACCGTGGACACGAATGTGCGGAGAGTCCTGGGGAGGGTGTTTCTGGGATCACCGAAGGAGAAGATGGAAACGGTATGGGACCTCGCCACCGCGATCACGCCTCGCAACGGCAAGACCGCTTGGAAGCTCAATCAGGCGATGATGGAGCTGGGAGCCACCGTTTGTGTCGCGCGAACGCCGAAGTGCCCCATCTGCCCCATCAAGAAAGTGTGTAGAGCGGCTAGGACCTGAAGAAGGTCGCCGCCACGAGCGCGAGCAATCCCAAACTCCCGGCGATCGTCGCAAACCACGCCTGCTGCTTCCTGAGACTGAAAAAGACCTCCGGCAATTCCCCCCGCGGATCGAGATCGAGACGCCCCAGCTTCGCCGCCGTCGGCACCGAGAGGGTTACGGCGAGGATAGCGCCAAGGATGCCGAATCCCATCATGGCGTTCATCCCTCTCCACATCATTTCCGGGTTCTTCATGTAGGGCATGGCGAGAAACAAACCGGACACGATCGTGACGATCGCCCCCGTCCCCACGAGCGCGCGCTGCACGAAGCTCGTCGTCTTGTAGACGGCGAGCCGCTCGGCCGGCGCCATGCGTTTCGACGCGATCCCGGCGAGCATCGTGGCGAGCCCGCCGCCGATCCAGACCGTGTACCCGAGATTGTGAACGAACAACCAGAACCCGTGCATACGAACCTCTCGTCTGGGGGACCGCGCTACGGTTCCGTCACGAGCGCGGGCAGCGCCTGGCGGCCGGCGAATCCGGCATCGATCTCGTGCCAGTACTCGATCTTCTCCTCGCCTTGCTTCCAGCACCAGAACACGTCGCGGCCGTCGATCTGGCCGTACCAGTCGACGAGCCCCGCGTCGAACCCCTTGAAGATGCAGCCGATCTGATCGAGCTCGAGCAGATAGCCGTTGATCTGCCAGGCGACCGTGTCGATCCGCTGGCGCAGGTCCAGCTGTTCCGGCGACTCCCCCCACTCGGGGCGCGCCTTGGCCGCCACCAGCTCGTACTGATAGACGAGCTCCCGCCACGCCGGGTACACCGACGTGATGTCGTCTACGATCCGCTTCACGAGCGGGAGCGTGCGATTCGCCTCGGCGACGGTGAAGTACTTCGTCATCTCCGACAGTATGCGTCAGGGGTTCGATTTCGGGGAGGTGAGCGCCTGGTCGATCGCGGCGCGCACCAGCACCCGCGTCTCTTGCTTCCGTGCCTCCTCGAGCTTCGCCTTCCCCGTCGCGCCGCCGACCCGTCCCACGACCCGTACCGCCGCGGCCGCGAACAGGGGGTCGGAGTCCCCGATGTACGACAGCGCCACGGCCGTGGCGCGAGCGCTGTCGCCCGTCGCGACGAGGCCTTCGAGCCCCGCGGTACGGAGGTTGCGGTCCTCGGTGGCGGCGGTGAGCCGCTCGAGCGGCGGCTTAGCCCCCGGATCGCGTCGCTCGCCCAACAGCTGGGCCGCGACCAATCGCGTCACGAACGGCTGGTCGGGCCCGGCCGCCGCGGTCAGGAGATCCAGGGCGTTCGCCGCGCGCGCCCGCGCCAGGATGGTGAGCGCCGCTCGGCGCACCGTGTTGCTCGGGTCGCTCGCGAGCAGAGCCGACGCGCGGTCCTGCACCTCCTGGGTGGAACGGTGGGCCGCCGAGTCGGCCGCCCACAGGGTCGTGAGCGCCTGGGCCCGCACATCGGGCTCGGGGTCGCGCAGCGCCGACCGCGCGACGGCGTGCGCCAGAGCGGTCGAGTCGCCGCTCATCTGGCGCACCGCCACCTCCCGCAGCCATTCGGCGTGGTCGTTCAGCGCCACAAACGCCCGCGTCTCGGCGGCCACCGCATCACGATCGCTTTCCAACTCGCCCAGCGCCCAGCGCCGCCCCCGGATGTCCAGATCGTGCTTCGCCATCTGCGCCAGCTCCGCCGGCGTCAGGTCGCCGGTCACCGTGCCGAGCAGCCACCCCCCCTCGTCGAACCGGAACGACAGCGGCGCCGAGGGCAGCGCGATGGCGAAGGTGTCGGTCTGGTGCCGCACCATGATTTCCTGCCGCACGACGGAGTCGCGCGTGATGACGCGGATCGTGGCCGGGAAGCGGAACAGCGGGTGCAGCGAATCGATCGGCTGCGTCTGCGTCACGATCAGGTGCAGCACGTTCATCTGGTCGGCCCAGTGCCGCGTGAATTTGACCTTGGGAAAGCCGATGCCGTAGGCCCACTGATCGAAGAACCAGTCGAGATCGCAGCGGCAGGTCTTTTCCATCGCGACGGCGTAGTCGGCCGTCGTGACGGGCTGATAGGCGTTGTCCACCAGGAACCGATGCATCCCGGCCCAGAACACCGAGTCGCCGAGCAGCCGGCGCAGCTGATGGGCGAGCTGGGCACCCTTGGGGTAGACGTGCCCCGAGAAGAACAGCGCGATCGGATCGGTGCCCTGATACTTCCCCCACACGAGGGAGCGGACCTCGTTCTGGTCGGCCTGCATCGCCTGCTGCTGCTCGCGATACCAGTTCAGCTCGGCCGCGTCCCAGCCGCGGGTTTTCTCCATCTGCACCGACTCCATGTAGGTCGTGATGCCTTCGTTGAGCCAGATATTGGCCCAGTTGGCGGTGGTCGTGAGATCGCCGAACCACTGGTGCGCCAGCTCGTGCGCCACGAGCCCGCGCGGGTCGGCGCCGGGCAGCTCGGCCACGGGGTAGAGCGCCAGGTCGGTCTGCGTCGTGGCGGAAACGTTTTCCATCCCGCCGTAGGTAAAGTCGGGGATGATCGACTGGTCGTACTTGTCCCACGGGAAGGGGACGTCCAGCAATTGCGAGTACAGCTCGATCATCGCCGGGGTCTCGCCAAAGGAGCGCCACGCCGCGGCCGTCGTGTCGGCATAGGTCCAGTACTCGACCGGCTTCCCACGCCACTCGTCCTTCAGCACCGTGAAAGGACCCACCACCACCGAATAGAGATAGGTGGAGGCCGGCTGGTCCTGGACCCAGTGCCATACGCTCTGGGTCGTCCCCTTCACGGGCGTCACCTCCACGAGATGCCCGTTGGACAGCACCTTCATCCCCGAGTCGGCGGTGACGAGGAATTCCCACGTCGTCTTGTCGTTGGGGGCGTCGTAGGTGGGAATCCAGGCCCGTGTTTCGGTGGCTTCGCCCTGGCTCCAGATCACGTTGCGCCGAGGCACGAAGTAGAGCCCGCGCTCCGGGAGGCCGTGGTAGGCGAGGGTGAACGTCACCGTGTCGCCCACGGCGGCCCGCTTGGCCAGGCGCACGGTCACGTGCGCCGTATCCTGGGTGAACCGCAGCGCCTTGCCCTTAGCATCCGTCGCCTTGTCGATCGTGAGATTCTCGGCGTTCAAGCGCACCGTATCGGTGGGGGCGAGAGTGATCGCGACTTTGGTCGTCACCACGCCGAAGATCTCGTGGTGCGGCACGTCGAACCGCATCTCGATCCGCTGGTGCAGCAGGTCGAAGCGGCGCGGCTCCTCGGGCCAGGTGCGGGGGGGCACGTACTGCCCGATCACGCCGGTGGGGCGCTGGGCGGTGAGGGGGAATGCGGCGACAACGAAGAACGCGGCGGCCTGCGCGACGATCGAAGCTCTCACGGAGATCTCACTGTAGCTCGGGTTGCTAATGATACGCGGCCGGACGGATAACGTTTCGACGGCGGCCGCGTCCGTCCGTTTGGCCTTGCCACGCCGCGTAGACCCAGATGATGCCGCTGATCGCCACGACGACCGGCATCAGCAGCATCGCCTCCTGGAGCGACCGGGCATCGGACCACGCCCCGATGATCGTGGGCGACGGGACGTCCCCGAGCACGTGAATCGCGAAGATGCTCCCCGCCATCGCGGTCGCCCGCATGTCGGGGGAGACGACGTTCACGATCACCGTATTGATCGGGCCGGTGGAAAGCATCATCAGGGTGATGGCGAAGACGTTGCAGGTCCAGAACACCGCCGGCGACGGCGAGGTGAGCGCCAGGGTGACGCAGGGGACCGCGAGCAGCGTCGCGATCCCGGAGAGCCAGAGGTACGCCTGGCGCGTCCGGGCGAGCAGCTTGTCGCCGAGCCAGCCGCCCACGAACGTGCCGACGAGCCCCGTGACCGCGAGCACCCCGGAGAATTTGAGCGCGACCGCGCTCTCGGGGAGGCCGCGCACCCGCATCAGGAACTTCGGCATGAAGATCACGAGCCCGCCCATCACGAAGGTGTAGGCGGCGTAGCCCAGCACGGTGAGCATGTACGGACGATTTGAGAGCAGCGCCCGGTAGGCGGCGAGCCCCCCTTGAGGTCGAGCATAGATGGAGCTCTCCCCGGCGTCCTGGGCGCCGCGTGGGGGATCGGGCATGCGCAGCGCGGCGAGGGCCAGGAGGATCCCGGGAACGCCCGCCACGAAGAAGGCGCTGCGCCACCCGAAATGCACGTCCATCTGACCCGCCACCAGGTACCCCAGCGCTCCCCCGATCGGGATCACGGCGTAGAAGATCCCGAAGGCGCGCGCGCGATGGCTGCGCGGGTAATAGTCGGCGAGCAGGCCCGGGGAGATGGTCCCGTAGGCCGCTTCACCGACGCCCACGATGGCGCGCGCGACCAGCAAGCTCAGGAAGCTCCAGGCCAGGCCCCCCAGAGCCGTGGCGACGCTCCAGATGGCGATCCCGAGGGCGATGAGCCGCGGACGCGATCGCGTGTCGCCCCAGGTACCGAAGAACGGCGCCGCCAGCATGTAAACGATGATGAACCCCGAGGAGAGCACGCCGAATTCGGTGTCGCTGATCTGGAGCGGCGAGTGGCGCAGCGTCTCGCCCAGGACCGGGAGCATCCAGCGGTCCAGATAATTGAACAGGTTGATCAGGGTGAGGACGGTGAGCGCCCGGCGCGCGGAAGGGGACGGGGTCCAGTCCATGGCGGGCCAACTATAGCGCGGCTTTGGTCATCTCGTATCCCGCGTCCAGGTAGCGGGAGGCGTGCTCCACGGCGAAGGTGGCGCCCTTTTCGTGCACCGGCCGGACGAGGACGAGTCGCGGACCATCCACTGGCCAGGCGGCGATGGCCTGCTCGATCTGCCCGGCCATGAGCACGCGCGTCGCATCGTCGTAGGCGCGCACCAGCGCCGGGAGCTTTCCGCTCCCCCCCGGCGGCGACGTTTCGTCGAACCCCGGCCCGACGTTTACCGCCACGACGAGATCAGCCGGCAGCTCGCGCGCCGCGCCCAGGGGGAGCACCGCGCGCAGGCCCCCCTCGGCGTAGCGGTGACCGTCGTAAGCGAGCGGGGCGTAGTAGAGCGGCAGCGCGCACGAGGCGTAGAGCGCGTCCAGGAGCGGGATGTCGCTGCGCGCGTGCGGATGGCCCCCCCTCGCGCCGCACAGCACCAGCGCCCCGGAATCGACGTCCGTCATCGTAACCGTGACGGGGACCCTCAACTCTTCCCAGCGACGTGCGGGGACGAGGCGGGCGATCGTATCGCGCAGCGGCTCCGGCTGGATCAGGTGATCGGCGAAGACGCCCTTGAACAGCGCCAGCCGTTCGGGGGGGGCAACGTCGCGGCCCCGCATCGCCACGACCCCGGAGACGAGCGTCTCGTAGGTGGCGCCCGCGGCGATCGCGGCGGCGATCACCGACCCGAACGACGTCGCGACGTAGTGGGTGGGCTCGAGCCCCTTCTCACCCAGGGCGCGGTAGGCACCGAGGTGGGCAAGGGCTTTGACGCCGCCGCCCGAGAACACCGCCACCACCCGCATCCCCACCTCTAGTGCGGAGTCTTCATTGACAACTCCGCATTCCGCATTCGGCACTCCGCACTTTCACTCTCCCCGTCCCTGATCATACCGCCTGTCCATCACCCGGCTGGCGCGCCGCTGCGCCGCCCGCTCGTAACGCCGCTTCTCGTCCGGGGTTTCCGGAACGACCGGCGGCACGGGGGTGGGCTGGCCGTTGTCGTCCAGCGCCACGTAGGTGACGTAGCAGGAGTTGGTGTGGCGCCGCTCGCCGGTGAGCACGTTCTCCGACACCACCTTGACGCCCACCTCCATGGAGGTGCGGCCGGCGAAGTTGACGCGAGCGTAGGCGGTGACGAGCTCGCCCACGTGGATCGGCTCCTTGAAGTCGACCTTGTCCATCGACACAGTGACGCAACGGTGGCGCGAGTGGCGGTGCGCCGCCACGGCGGCCACCTGGTCGACGAGCGCGAGGATGTGCCCCCCGAACACGTTCCCCAGGAGGTTCGCGTGGTTCGGCATCATCAGCTCGGTGAGGATCGCTTCGGATTCCGAGGGATGGCGGCCTGACATGTCAGTAGTCCACGGGTCGGAGGTAGAACTCGCCGATCGCGGTGCCGGAGAGGACGGCCACGGTCGGCAGGCGGCGTTTCCAGTGGGTCGAATCGAGGCGCCGGCGCACCGCTTCGACGAGCGCCGGATCGAATCCGCGCGCCACGATCGCGTCGGGCGAAAAGCCCCGGATCAAATAGAAGAGCACCGGGTCGGCCTGGGCGTAGGTGAAACCGTAATCCTTTTCGGTTTCCTGTCCCGGCACGAGGTCCGGCGTGGGGGGCTTGGCGAGAATCTCCTCGGGGACGCCGACGTGGCGCGCCAGGGCATACACCTGGGTCTTGAAGAGATCGCCGAGGGGATTCACGGGGGGTGTGTCGTCGGCGTGCCAGGTGAAGTAGCCGAGCAGCCGCTCGGACTTGTTGCTCGTGCCGATCGGCAACGCCTTGAGCTTGGCCGACAGATCGAACAGCACGATCATCCGCTCCCGCGCCATCACGTTGCCTTTGCGGGTCGGATCGATCGCCCCGTTCTTCTCGACCTGCGCCAGGTAGCCGTCCACCGCGGGGGAGATGTCCACCGTCTGGGAACCCAGCCCCAGCTTGTCGATCACGAGCTGCGCGTGCGCGAACGACTCGGGGCTCGAGGTACGGTAGGGCATCCGGATGGCGGTGACGTACTCGCGCCCGAGGGCCTGCGCGGCGAGCGTCGCGGTGAGGGCCGAGTCGACGCCGCCCGAAACTCCCACGATCCCGTTCTGGAACCCCCGCCGGCGCACCACCTCGTCCTTAATGAAGCCGACCAGCCACTTTCGCACCAGCTCGGCGTCGATCGCCAGGGGATCGGGCTCGCCCGCGGCCCTGCGGAACACGTGGACCGAAGGCTTGGAGAGAGGAGAGGGGAGAGGGGAGAGGGGCTTCGCTGCTGCATCTCGCGCCGGATCAAACGCGACGGGCCCCAGCTTCCCTCTCCCCTCGCCCTTCTCCCCTCTCCCCAGGCCTCTGGTGAGCACCGGCAACGCACTCTGCAGATCCGCCAGCAACGGCGCGTCCGCCCGCGCATCGGTGATCAGATCGAGATCGAGGTCCGCCGCGACGAGGCCCTCCTCGAAGAGCGGACCGCGCACCAGGAGATTGCCGCTGGGATCCATCACGGCCGAGGCGCCCGGGAATCCCTTCCCCCCCTCGAAGCCGACCAGGTTGGCGAGAACCACGAAGACACCGTGTTCTTCGGCGATGCCGCGTACCACGCGCTCCCACCGCACCATCGAGGCGGGGAGATGGGCCCCCTCCTCGTCCACCGCCGTGCCGCGCGCGGGCGAGGCACTGGGCACGATCACCAGCTGCGCGCCTTCGAGCGCCGCGATGGTGGCGGAGAGCGAGTGCCAGGCATCCTCGCAGATCAGGATCGCCGCTCGGCCTCCCCACCCGGTGTCGAACGCGCGGACGCCGTCCTGACCGCGGTCCACGAACCGCTCCTCGTCGAACACGCCGTAGGTCGGGAGAAACACCTTGCGGTGCACGTAGCGGATCCGCGGCTCGGCACCCCCCAGGGTGGCGTAGAGACAGGCGTTGTGGAAGTGATTCTGGAACAGCTCGTAGAACCCGACGGCGACATCCAACGCCGGTCCCTGGTAGCGCTGCTGCAGGTCCTGGAACAGGGTGCCCGCGGTGACGGCGACTTCCTTCACGCCGCCTTCCACGAAGTAGCCGGAGGTCGCGGTTTCAGGGAAGACGACGAGCTGGGGTCGGGGCTCGAGCCTCGCGGCTTCGGCCAGCACGCCGGCGATGCGATCCACGTTGGCGGCGTATTCGCCCTTGGTGGGACGGAACTGGGAGATGGCGATGCGTAGCATCAAGGCGGAAGATACTGTAGTTTCAAAGGCAGGCGATGGAGTTCGCCGTCAACCGCCTTCGGGCTGATGACTCCTACCCAAACGGGGAGGGGTCTTTTTGTTTCCCACCACAGCACGCCCTGAAACCACAGCGCTCGTGCGGTTGGCGGAGCTCGCCGCGGCGACCGGTGCCACCGAGATCGCCGTCGAAGCGGAAGCCCTGGTGCGGCGCACGACCGAGGGTCGCTTCCATTTGGCCTGCGTGGGTGAGTTCAAGCGCGGCAAGTCCACCCTGATCAATGCCCTGCTCCACCGTCCTGTCCTTCCCACGGGGATTGTCCCGGTGACGTCGGTGCCGACCGTGCTGCGGTACGGGGAAGAGCGCGCTCGCGTGAACCTGGGCGGCCGGTGGCGTTCGATTGGGCTGGCTGAAGTGGCTGACTACGTTTCCCAGGCACGCAATCCCAACAACGAGAAGCGCGTGACCGTCGTCGAGGTATTTCTCGAGCACCCGCTCCTGGCCGACGGTCTGTGCCTGGTGGACACGCCGGGGCTCGGCTCCGTGTTCGACGCGAATAGCGAGACCACAGCAGGGTTTCTGCCGCATATCGACGCGGCCATCGTGGTGCTGGGCGCCGACCCGCCGATCTCCGGCGACGAGCTGCGCTTCACCGTCGAGCTGGCGCGCCAGGTGGACACGTTGCTGTTCGTCCTGAACAAGTCCGACCGCATCCCCCCCGAGCATCGCGACGAAGCCGTGGCGTTTTCCACGCGCGTGCTGGAGCAGGCGCTCGGCAGGACGGTTGAGCCGATCTATCAGATCAGCGCTCTGTCTCCGAGCGCCACACCGGGGAGCGCTGAGGGCTGGCATGCGCTGGTCGGTGCGCTGGAGCGTCTCCCGTACACGTCCGGAAGACGACTTGCGGGCGCCGCAGCCCGACGCGGGACCGACCGGCTGGGTAGCCAACTTGCCGCGCTCCTCCAGGAGGAACGCCAGGCGCTGACACAGCCACTGGCCGATTCCGAGCGGCGCATTCAAGAGCTGGCGAACCTTGTCACGGGGGCGGCGTCCTCCCGCTACGAGATCGGGCCGCTGCTTGCGGCGGAAGAGCACCGTCTGGCCGAGGCGTTCAGGTCACGGCGGGTGGCCTTCCTGGAACAGGTCCTCCCGGATGCGCGGGCCGAGTTGCTGAGACGCTTCGCAGCCCCCGCGGGCAGCCGAAGACTAGGACGGAAGGACGCGCTATCCCTGGCGAATGAGCTTGCCCGGGAGCGGCTGGCGTCCTGGCTGCTCAAGGCCGAGCAGGCGGCCGAGGTCGCCTATACCGAGGCGATCTCGCGTTTTCAGCAGCAGGCGCAGGCCATCATCGAGCGGCTCACCGCGGCTTTAGGCATCAATCAATCGGCAGTGCAGCTCGACACCGACGTATGGTCCGGCTTCCAAGCGAATCGCGGGTTCTACTTTACCAACCTCATGGACCGCCACGATCCTGCGACCCCATGGGCTTGGCTGGGGGACATTCTGGCACCCCGATCGACGGCTTGGCGTCGCCAGACGGTCGCGGCGGAGAACTATCTCGATGATCTCCTGTCCATTAATGCCGAACGTGTGGAAAACGATCTGCGGGATCGTGTCCACGAGAGCGGGCGCCGGCTGCAGACCGCGCTCGATCGTCTGTTCGCCGATGTCGGCAGATCAGCGACCCTGGCGGTCGAACGCGGCCGCGCCGCCAGGGCCGCCGGAGCGGACGCGATTCACGAAGCCCTCCAGAGGCTCGACGCACGGATCGAACAGGTGGCGACGCTGCGGCGGGAGGCCGACCGCTCCGCCGACCTTGAGTAGGAGTGGGAGGCTTGGCTTTCGACCGTGATCCTCAAGCCGAACACCGCGCGCTCGAGGAGGCGCTGCTCCGCCAGCACGACGGTGCCGAGCGGGTCGCCCGTCTCCCTTGCGCCCAATTCGTGGTCGTTTCTCCGGGGACTCGGGCACGCGATCCCGTGTTCGTGGAAATCGTATGGTCCGCGCAGGCGATCGAGCACCCCATTCCCGGCTCGACGCTGTGGCGCGCGGTGCTGGCAGACTGGCTCCTCCGGCACCCGAGTCTAGACCCTGTGGAGGGAACCTTGCGAGCCGCGGTCGAGCAATCCCTGGCACGGTGGCCCGATCTGGAGACTTGGTGGCACTGGCTGCGCACCGGGTGGACCGCCCCTCCCTCCCCGCGGGAAAATGAGGAGAACGGACGGCGAGCCGAGCCTGGGTCGGGGTGGCGGTGGCCGTGGTGACGGTGACCTATCTCTGCCCGCGCTGCGGTACCACGCGGTTGCCGTTCGAGATCGTCTGCGCGAACTGCCGTTACGACATCCGCAACTTCGACGAGTCTTCCTTCGACGAGAAGCTGCTCGTGGCGCTGTTCCACCCAGAGCCGGAAACATCGGAACGGGCCGCGTTTCTGCTCGGCGTGCGCAAGCCGCCCGGGGCGGCCGCGGCCCTGGAGCGCCGCTATCACGAATCTGGAGACCCATTCCTCCAACGGACGGTCGTCGGGGCGCTGGCCCTCATCGGAGGCCCGGAAGCGGACCGGGTACTCGCGGACGCCAAAGGCCATTACGCGGTGCTGGTCCGGGCGGAGGCGCTGCGCCGCCTGATCCTACGGGGTGGAGAGATCGGCGCCGAGGCGGGCGCGACCGCACGGGCGGACGCGAGCCCCTATGTCCGCGAGATGGCGTTACGCCCACCCGCTCCGCGGATTCGCTGGGAGCTCGGCCTCGACGCTTGATCGAGCTGGCGGACTGCTTGTACAATTGAAGTGCGCCACCCGGCGCCGGCGATGGAGTTCGCCGCTCACGCACCTGTGCTGATGACTCCTACCCGAAGCATTCGCGGATGGGGGTCTCATGTCTCACGTCGATGTCCCCTGCTCCGTCAGTCGCACCAGGATGGCGACCAGCGTGCCGGCGCTGGACCGCTTGACGGCGATCACCACGGAATTGCGGGCCCCACAGATTCTCGCCAGGATCGAATCATTCCGACGTCGCATCACCGCCGGTCGATTCTATGTCGCGTGTGTCGGGCAATTCAAGCGCGGGAAATCGACGCTGCTCAATGCCCTGGTCGGCCAGCCGATCCTGCCGACCGGCATCCTTCCCCTGACCGCAGTTCCAACGGTCCTGCAGTACGGCGAGACCTCGATGGGGCTCATCCGTCTCGCGACCGGAGAGTCCCGTCAAGTGTCCTTGGCGGACCTCGAGCGCTGCCTCCCGGCGGCCGGGGACCCCGTCGCCCCGACGGGCGTCGAGGCGGTCGAGGTGTTCCTGCCGCATCCGCTGCTCCGCGACGGATTATGCCTCGTGGACACGCCGGGGTTGGGTTCGGTGTTCGAAGAGAACTCCGGCATCACGCGCGCCTTCGTCCCCCAGATCGACGCCGCCCTGGTCGTGATCGGAGCCGATCCGCCGCTTGCGGCGGACGAGCTGCGCCTCATCAAGACTGCGGCTCACCACGTGCGGCATCTGATCGTCGTGCTCAACAAGGCGGACCGGTTCACTCAACGGGAGCGCCGGGAAGCCATCCGCTTCGCTCAGGGGATCTTGTCGCGGGATCTCGGTGGGTCCGCTTGGCCCATTCTCGAGATCAGCGCGGCCGAGCGGCTCGCCGGCCACGGGCCGCTGCGTGATTGGCCCCGCTTGCTGGATTGCCTGCAAGCGCTGACGATCGAATCGGGCCAGGTCCTCGTGGGCGCGGCGCTGCGGCGAGGAATCACGCAGCTGGCGGCGCAGTGTAACCGCGTGCTCGACGAAACCTACGCGTCGCTCTGGCGCCCGATCGAAGAATCGGAACAGCGCATCGACCGCTTGATCGGCTACCAGGGGGACTTTGCAGACCAGTGGCTGCGCCTGAGCTTCGCTATGGAGGCCGAGGAGAGGCGGCTGGCTGACGAAGCCAGGGATCGCCGCCACCGATTCTTCCAGACGACTGTGCCTGATTCCGCCGTCGAGCTGGAGCGCGGCCTCGCCCGCGCGGGGCTCCGCACGGCCGCGTCGCTGCGCCGATCCGCGTTCCGCCTGGCCCGTGCCATCGCACGCGAACGCCTCGTCCCGTGGCTTGAGGCGGAGTGCCAAAGCGCCGACGCCGAATACCGCCGCCTCATCGAGCGCTTCGTGGCGCAGGCCCGTGGTCTGCTCTCACGCCCGGCGGAACTGGCAGACCTTCACCTGGGCGAGCTGGCCCAGGACCTCGACCTGGTCGAGCAGATCCGCGTCCCCAGTCGCGTTGATCTGACGGCCTCCGGGCCGCCCTTCCCACCACCGTCCGTCCCGCCGCTTCAGCGGTGGCTCGACTGCGTCGCGCCGTTCGGCCGCCGACGTGTGGTCGTTGCGGAGGCGACCCGATACCTGGAGCGACTCCTGCGTGAGGGGGCGGCGCTCGTCCACGAGGATCACGAGTGGCGCGTGGCGTGCAGCCGGAAACTCCTGGTCGAGTCCGTCCACAGCCTCCTCGAAAGCGTGCACGACAGCGTGCGCCATGGAGTGGAGCGCGCGCGCCTGGTCCGCGAGGCGGGCCACACCGCCCGGAATCGGGAACTCGCTCGTCTGGAGGCGATGCGCCACGACGTCCTGGCCCTGTTGAAGCACCCGGCGCGGTGAAGCAAGCCGCGCTCTTGATCCGCGGGTGGCAGGGAGCTACTTGACGAGGTGCAAGGCTCGCCCTAACATGTGTCCGATAATTCGATCATCGGGCGATGGAGTTCGCCCTCATGTACCGCGCAGCTTCGGGCGGTTGATGACTCCTGTTCGGCCTTAGCCGGACAGGTTTTTTTGTGTCCGCGGGGCGGATTACGACGGGGAGCAGGCACGCCGAGGCTCGATGGAGGGCGCATGTTCCATCGCATTCTCTTCAACTTGATACAGGTCGCGACGGTCATGGCGTTCGCGCCCCTGGTCTCCGGCGTGACGACCCGGTGCAAGGAGATCATTCAGTCCAAGCAGGGCCCCGGCATCTTCCAACCGTATCGCGACATCTGGAAGCTGTTCCACAAGGACGAGGTCGTATCAGACCGGTCTTCGTGGATCTTTCGATTCACACCGTATCTGGTATTCGTCACGCCCATCTTCGTCACCCTGCTGATCCCGGTGTTGACGGACTACCCGTTGTTCTTCGCGTTCATGGGCGACATGCTGGGCGGCGGCTTCGTACTCTCGCTCGGTGGATTCTTTGCCACACTGGCGGCGATCGACACGGCTAATCCTTACGGCCCGGTCGGGGCGAGCCGGACCCGGATGGTCGGGTTCCTGGCCGAGCCGGTTTTCATGATCGTGTTCTTCACGGTGTCGTTCGTGGCGGGCTCGACCATTCCCTACATCGTGCAGCAGCGCTGGGTCACCCCGTTGGCCAATTTCTTCGAGCCTTCACATGTGCTGTTGATGCTGGCGTTTCTCATGCTCATCCTGGCCGAGGGCGGGCGCCTTCCCGTGGACAACCCGACCGGCCATTTCGAGCTGGCGATGATCGACGAGTCCAAGTCGCTCGAATACTCCGGGCGCGGCATGGCGCTGGTCAAGTGGGGCGGGCACATGAAGCTGTTCGTGCTGCTCTGCGTCTTTCTCAACGTGCTGGTCATGCCGTGGGGTCTGGCGCACGAACAGACGCTGGGGGCCGTTCTGCTCGCGATCCCGCTCGTGCTGTTCAAGATCCTCATCTTCGTGCTCGTCTTGGTGGTCATCGAGTCGTCCCTGGCCAAGCTGCGGCTGTTCCGCATCGCCGAGTTTCTGGGCGCCGCGTTCATCACCTCGGTCGCGGCGATGATTACCCGGGTGTTCGCGACCTGAGGAGCGCCGATACGGACATGATCGCCTGGTTGCAGAACCTCAATGCGCTCACCGGTGGGTTGTTCCTCCTCGTGACCTTCGGGTTGGTCGCCGTCCGGCAGACACAGGGCTGTGTGCGGCTGTTCGTGGCGCTGTCCGTGCTCTTAGGGGTCTCGGCGTTCTTCTTAAGCGCGATTTACCAGACCTGGCACCTCATCGTCATCGGGGTGGTCGACATCGTCACCAAGGCCATCGTCATCCCCTGGTTGCTGCACCGCTCGCTGCATGACGAGGTCATCACCCGTCGAGAGGTCACCCAGGTGTTGAACATTCCCACGGCGCTGCTCATCGCGTTAGCCCTGGCCATCGTGGCGTACCTCCTCTCTCAGCCCTTGCTGGCGGTCGGCGGCGGGGCCGCCATCGGCGTCAACCTCCCGATCGGCCTCGCGGGAGTGCTGATCGGCGGGCTCACCGCCGCCGTGCGTCGGGAGGCGGTCCCGCTGTTCCTCGGCCTGCTGGCGATGGAGAACTCCGCGTTCTTCGCGGGCATCGGGATCGCGCCGGAAATGCCGCTGATCGCCGAAATCTCCATCGCCTTCGACGTGCTGATTCTCGTCTTGGTGGTGAGCGTACTCACGCGGACCGTCCACGAGCACATCGGCACGACCGAGGTGGGAGCGCTGACGGTGCTGCGGGAAGACCCGACCCGATGAATCTGATCCTGGTCCCCGCGCTGCCACTCGCGGCGGCCCTCGTGTCGGTGCTGCCGCTGGGCAGGCGCGTCGCCCCGACAGTGACCGTCCTCGCCGGAAGCGCGGCGTTGGTCCTCGCCGTGCTCGACGCGTTGCACGTCGTGGCCGACCACAGTCTGGTGGCCATCGCCGGCTGGGTGGAGCTGGACGGGTTTGCCGCCCTGCTCCTGCTGCTGAATGCGTTCCTCGGCTTCACCGCGGCGCTGTACTCCTGGGGATATATGGCGGCGCACGAGGCCGATGCCGGACGCATGCGATCCTATTTCGCCCACTTCAACCTGTTCGTGTTTTCGTTGGTCCTGGTACCCGTGCTGGGCCAGCCGGCGTTCGTCTGGATCGCGATCGAGTTCACGTCCCTCTTCTCGGTCCTGCTGGTCGCCTTCGACAACACGCGCTCGGCCCTGGAGGCGGCCTGGAAATACATCGCCCTGATGTTCATGGGAGCCGCCATCGCCCTGCTTGGCTTCTTCGTGTTGTTCTGGGCGCAGCAGGCCGCCGGCGGTGGTCACTACAGCTGGAGTGGCTTGCGGGTCGTCGCGCCACAGATGCCGCTGGTGCTCGTGTTCGCGGCATTCCTGCTCATCCTGGTCGGGCTCGGCACGAAGGTGGGATTCGTGCCGATGCACACCTGGCTGCCCGACGCGCACAGCCAGGCCCCGGCGCCGGTGTGCGCGTTGCTTTCCGGAATCAAGACGACCAACTCGCTCTACGTCGTGCTTCGCCTCGCAGCGCTGCTCCCCATCGCGAGCGTCCTGCCGTGGCTGAGGGTCGTCGGGTTGATCTCGGTCGGGGTCGCCGCGTTCCTGCTGCTCCAGGTGCGAGACTATAAGCGGCTGTTTGCGTACTCCACGGTCGAGCACATGGGCATCGTGTGCGTCGGCGCCGGCGTGGGCGGTCCCGGAGGCATGTTGGGCGCGATGGCGCAGATCGTCAGCCACAGTGTGACGAAGTCCTTCTGTTTCTACGCCGCCGGCGCCACCCTCCTGGCGGTCGGGACGCGGGAAATCGCCTCCGTCCGCGGGCTCATTCGTACGTCGCCGGTCGCCGGTGCGGCGTTATTGTTCGGTGCGCTGGCCATCGGCGGCGCTCCCCCGTTCGCCGTGTTCCTGAGCGAATTCTCCATCTTTCGCGCCGGATTGGAGCAGGGCCAGTTCCTCGTCACGGCCCTGTTGGTCGCGTTGATCACCGTGGCGTTCTTCGGCATTCTGATGCACGTCAATCGCATGGTGTTTGGCGCGCCGCCGGACTCGGGCTCGGCCGAGCGACACGCCCTCCCCACAACGTGCCTCGTCGCACTGATCATCGCGGCGATCCCCGTGCTGGTGCTCGGAGTGTACCAGCCGGTATCGCTCCATGCGCTGCTCAGCCTCGCTGCCTCCAACCTCGCGCCGTCGCCGGCGCCATGACCAGCGCCGACCTGCAACGAGAGATCGCCGAACACTGGGCCGATCGGGCTCGCTGCCGCTTGAGCTCGGCGGGCGACCTGCTCGAGGTCACGTGCGATCGCTCGGTGCTCGTCGAACTGTCCGGACGCTTGTTTCAGGCGTGGGGCTTCATGTTCGCCGGGCTGGTCGTCGAGGAGGGCACGGCCGACTGGCAAATGCGCTACATCTTCTACGCTGGGCCCCCGGCCGGCTGGGTCCACGTGTTGGTGAACGTCCCCCTCGTCCAGCGCTCGATTCCCAGCCTTGCGGGCTCGGTCCATGCGGCGGACTGGCACGAGCGCGAGGCCGAAGACCTGTTCGGCCTGCGGTTCGAGGGGCACCCCCGTCTCGGTGACTTCGTGCTGCACGACGATGTCTGGCAGGAGGGGCTCGAGCCGATGCGCCGACGCTTCGATGCCTTCACGCCCGCCGAGCGCCGCCCCAACCCCGATTGGCGTCCCCGCCGCATCGTCGAGGCACCCGGAGCATTCGTCATGCCGATCGGCCCGGTTTTCGGGGGACTCGCCGAGTCCGCACATTTTCAGCTGGAAACCGTCGGCGAGGACGTGATCCGCGCCTATCCACGGTTGTTCTACAAGTACCGCGGGATCGAGAAACTCGCCGAGGGGCGGTCGGTCGATGATGCTCTGCTCCTGGCGGAGCGCTTCTCCGCCACGACAGCCGCCGCGCACGCGCTGGCGTTCGCCGGAGCGGTGGAAGCAATAACCGCCGCTTTGGTACCCGAGCGCGCCGCCGTGCTGCGCGTGTTCCTGGCCGAGCTCGAACGGTTCCGCCACCACATGGGGGCCATCGCGGCGATCTGCGAGTCGACCGCGCTGGCCGTAGCGGCGAGTCAGGCCGCCATGCTCGAGGAGCGGCTGTTGCGTGTCAGCGGGGCTCTGGCGGGGCACCGGTACTTCTTCGGGCTCGTCGTCCCCGGCGGCCTGACGACGGACCTGAGCGACACGCAATGCGACGTGGCCCTCCGCGAATGCCAGGACGTGCTGCGCGCTTCGAACGAGCTGTGGGCCATGCTGCGGCTGTCGAGCAGCTTTCTCGATCGCATCGAGGAAGTCGGCGTGATCGCCGAAGCCGATGCGCGCAGCCACGGGCTGGTCGGACCGATTGCTCGGGCCTCCGGCATCGCCCAAGACCTGCGCACGACGCGACCGTACGGCGCCTACGACCGGTTCGCGCTCTTCCCGGCACGGGAGCGCGAAGGCGACGGGTACGCCCGCCTCCGGGTCCTGTTCGCCGAAGCCCGCCAGTCGGTTCGGCTGATGGAGCAGGTGGTGGCCTCCCTGTCGCCCGGCCCGGTGTTCGCGCCCGTCCCGCCACGGCCGGGCGCGGCCCTGGGCTGGGTCGAAGCCCCCCGCGGCGCGACCTTCCACTGGGTACGCCTCGACGCGGACGGGACGGTACGTCGCTATCGCGTGGTTCCACCGTCGTTCATCAACTGGCACGGTTTCCATTTGGCGGTCGAAGATTTCGCCTTCCAGGACTTCCCGATCATCTTGGCGACGCTCGATCTGTCGGTCGCCGAGAACGATCGCTGAGTCGGAAACCGAGGACACGCGCATGAGCCAGTGGGTACGCAAGGGGCTGCAGACGGGGATCCGCACGACGGCGTATCCCGCACATCCGGAAGCGGCGGCAGGCGTGTCGCCCGGACTGCCGCTAGGGGCGCAGTACCCGGTGGAACACACCGCCTCACTGGTCGCCCGCTGTCCGACGCAGGCGCTCAGCGGGCACGGCGGCCTCGTCGCCATAGACTATCGCCGCTGTGTGCATTGTTACCGCTGTGCGCGACACCTCCACGCACCGCTTGCCTGGTCACCCGACTACGAGTGCGCGACGGCGGTGGAGGGACACGACCTGGGCCCCGCGTTGCGACGATCGTTGCACATCATCGTGGTGGACGCGGGCGATTGCGGCGCGTGTCTCCACGAGGTCAAGCAGCTCAATAACCCGTATTACAACATGCACCGACTCGGATTCTTCCTGACCCCGACCCCGCGCCATGCCGACGTCCTACTGGTCGTCGGCCCGGTGACAGAACCGATGCGGGTCGCGCTGCGGAAGACCTACGACGCCATGCCCAACCCGAAATGCGTGGTGGCGGTTGGTGCCTGCGCCCTCTCCGGCGGCGTGTTCGGTCCCAGCTTCGCGAGCGAGGGGGGCGTGGGCCGGGTGATCCCAGTGGACGTGGAGGTGCCAGGCCAGCCCCCACCGCCGCTGGCCATCCTGCACGGCCTCCTCGTTGCAGCCGGGCGCAAAACGCCGCGGTCGGTGGCGAACCAGGAGTCCAGGTCGCCGTGAGCGCGCCGGCGACTTGGCTCGGCGTGTTCCTGATCCTCGGCCTCGGCGGGCTGGCCGTCACCCTGGCGGTCCCGTCACGGGTCGCCCCCCGGGTCGTGGCGTGGTTCGGCGGTGCCGCGTCCCTCGTCTTGGTCGGCCTCGGCATCACGGCGGTGTTTGGCGCCTCGCCGATCGCGATCGCCCTCTGGACGATCCCCTCCGTCGGGGCCCTCAGCCTGCGCATCGACACGCTGAGTGGAGTATTCCTGCTCGCCGCGGGACTCGTGTTTCTTCCCGTGTCCGTCTACGCCACCAGCAGTCTGCCGGCGTTGCTCGGCCGCTATAGCGGACGCGCCTACGCCATGATGCACTTCGCGCTGCTGCTATCGGTGGCGTGGGTCGTCACGTCCGGCGACGTGTTTTCGTTCCTGGTGGCGTGGGAGGTCATGTCCGTCCTCTGCTACCTGCTCGTCACCTTCGAGCACGAAGCGGCCGCACATCGTCGGGCAGGGTATCTGATGCTCGCGATCAGTGAGGCGGGCGCGCTCGCGGCGGCTCTGGGGTTGTTGCTCCTCTCGGCCCACAGTGGGACGCTCGATTTCCTGGGCATGAAGCTGGCGGGCGCGGGTGTGGGCGAGGGGGTACGCCTCGCCGTGTTTCTCTTGACGTTTTTCGGGTTCGGGGTCAAGGCGGGGTTGGTGCCGGTGAATGTCTGGCTACCGGCCGCCTACACCGCGGCGCCGGCGCCGTTCGTCCCCGTGCTCGCGGGAGCGACCCTCAATCTCGGGCTGTACGGGATCTTCCGCGTCAATGCCGATCTCCTTCCGGCGTTGTCCACCACACCAGGAGTCATCGCCCTCGTCATCGGAACCACTTCTGCGCTCGTGGGCATTCTCTACGCCACGACGGATAACGATCTCAACACCCTTCTGGCGCACAGCTCGATCGAGAACGCCGGGATCATCACCACCGGCTTCGGCGCGGGGTTCATCTTCACCGCCACCGGCCATCCCTCCCTGGCGGCGATCGCATTCCTCGTCGCCCTGTATCACTTGGTGAATCACTCGCTCTACAAGACACTGCTGTTCATCGGAGCCGGCGTGATCAGGGCCCGCGCCGGGACGCGCGACCTTGATCGGCTCGGCGGCCTGCTGCACCGCATGCCATGGACCGGACTCGGGGTCCTGGTGGGAGTGCTGTCGATCGCCGCCTTGCCCCCGTTCAACGGGTTCGTCAGCGAATGGCTCACGCTCCAGACGATGTTACGCAGCGCCGAGCTGCCATCCGGAGGCGTGCGGATCGTATTCGCACTGTGTGGCGCCGGCCTGGCGCTGACGGCCGCCCTGGCGGTGACGTGCTTCGTGAAGCTGTTCGCGATGGGATTCCTGGGCATGACGCGCTCGCCGGAAGCCGCGCGTGCGACGGAAACGGACCGAGCCGCCCTGGCCCCGATGGCCTTCCTGGCGGGGTGGTGCCTGTTGCTGGGCGTGTTGCCCACGTACGTGGTTCCGGTGCTGGACCGGGTGGTGCAACCGCTCGTCCACACGAGCGCCACCGCCGCCCTGGTCCCGCCGTTCTTCGCCACGGCCCCCGGCCACGACTCGCTGCCCCCCGCCTTCACGGCCGAGTTCCACGACCTCGGCGCCCAGGTCGGCCAGGGCCTCGCCCCCGGCGCCGGCCTGGTCCTGCTGCACCGCGGCGGCGCCGCCAATCCCGTGGTGTTCGCGGCGGCGCCGACGTACCTGATGCTGGTCCTGGGGGGCTTGCTGGGGCTCGCCTTCCTCGGCGTGCGCGCCACGGCGGCGCGGCGCCGCCGGGTGGTGCGCGGCGAGTGCTGGGCCGGCGGCATCGGTCGGCTGCTCCCCGAGCTGACCTACACGGCGACGGGCTTCTCGAATCCGGTGCGGGTGATCTTCCAGGCGGTGTTCCGGCCGACGATCGTGGAGGACACGCGGGAGACGGTGGCGGAGCATTTCCGCACCGCCATCCGGCGCGAGGCGGA
>Ga0335085_10004200_pt1 | contig 24099 bp, 18 predicted proteins | sample Lox_Sample_45_FD_206712 | JGI IMG/M metagenome (GOLD analysis project Ga0335085, IMG submission 206712) | Soil microbial communities from Loxahatchee National Wildlife Refuge, Florida, United States - Lox_Sample_4.5 | ecosystem: Environmental > Terrestrial > Soil > Wetlands | place: USA...
CCGACTGCTCGTCCGCCTGGTTCGTCGAGCGCTTCCTCGATCCGAAGACGATCGACGCCGAGCCCGACGCGAAGCAGCGCGGCAGCGTCGCTCACAACGCCCTCTACCGCTTCTTCTCCCGTGTCCCGGCCGAGCTCGGAGTGGAGAAGCTCGAGCCGCAACACGCGGAGGCTGCGACCGCACTGATGCGCCGGTGCCTCGACGAGTCGCTCGCCGGCGTACGGATGGACCTCACCGAGATGCAGGAGCGGGAGCTGGACCAGACCCTGTGGCGCGACCTCGCGGCGCTCGTGGAGGAGGAGTGCGAGTCGCAGGTGTCGCTCGTCCCACGGCGGTTCGAGGTCTCGTTCGGTAGCGAGCGGGCGGCGCCGGAGCTGCAACGCGGGCTCGAGCTCGGGCCGGGCCTGATGCTTTCCGGCAAGATCGACCGCATCGACGTCGACCCGTTCGGGGCGCGCGGCGTGGTGCAGGACTACAAGTCCGGCAAGAGCGCGTACTCGGCGCGGCAGATCGAGAGCGAGCTGCGGCTCCAGATCCCTCTCTACATGCTCGTCCTGCGCGACCTCGTCGGGCTCGAGCCGCTCGGCGGCCTGTACAGGCCGCTCGCGGGGGCACGCAAGCCGCGCGGTCTCGTCCGCGGCTCGGAGGCGGAGACGCTGCCCGGCTACGTGGCGCGCGACTACCTCGACGAGGAGGCGTTCTGGGGCGTCGTCGAATCGGCGCGCGCAACGGCGAGGGGTCTCGCCGGGCGGATCCGGACGGGCGACGTCCTCCACGACCCACTCGGCGGCGAGTGCCCGAGCTGGTGCAACCTCTGGCCCGTCTGCAGGATCGAGCGCGCATGAGCGATTACGCGTTGAACGAGCAGCAGGCTGCCGCAGTCGAGGCGTCCGGAGAGGTCTTCGTCTCGGCCGGGGCAGGCACCGGCAAGACGGCGGTGCTCGTCGAACGGGTCGTTCGCGCGGTTTGCGAGCGCGGTCTCGACGTCGACTCGATCCTCGTGATCACGTACACGCGCCGTGCAGCCGGTGAGCTGCGGACGCGAATCCGTGCGGCGCTCGCCGCGCGCGGCCGCCACGACCTGGCCCGCGAGCTCGACGGTGCGTGGATCTCGACGATCCACGGTTTCTGCGCCCGTCTCCTGCGGGCGTATCCGCTCGCCGCCGGGCTCGATCCTCGCTTCCGCGAGCTCGACGAGGCGCAGGCGGCAGTGCTGCGCTCGGAAGCGTTCGGAGATGCCCTCGCCGACTTCTGCGCCGCAGGGGATCCACAGCGGCTCGAGCTGCTCGCGACGTACGGCAGCGGCCGCCTGCGGCGGATGCTGACGAGCGTCTACGAGACGTTGCGCGCGGCCGGACGTGAGCTCGACCTCGCAGTGGCTGCCCGTCCGGAGCTCGACGAGAGGGTGGACGACCTTCGCGCCGCCGCGAGCTCGCTCGCGGCTGATCCGGATGCCACGGACGCCCAGCAGCGGACGGCGGCCGAGCTGCTCGAGCTCCTCGACCGCGACCGCAGGCCAGACCGCCTCATGAATCTGAGCGGCTTCAAGGCCCGCGGTGACCGCGCAGCCTCCTACAGCGAGACGCTCGCGGCGGTCGAGCAGTCCGCGCTCGACGAGGCCGCGGCCCGCGATCGTGCGCTCCTGCAGGAGCTCCTGACCCTGTTCGCCGGGCGGTACGCGCAGGCGAAGGCGCGGGAGTCGGCGCTCGACTTCGAGGATCTTCAGCTCGAGGCGCGCGACCTGCTCCGCTCGCAGCCGGAGCTTCGCGAGCGCGAGCAGGCGCGGTTCCGCTCGATCCTCGTCGACGAGTTCCAGGACACGAACCGGCTGCAGACGGAGATCGTCGATCTGCTGCGGACTTCGCAGACCGAGCTCTTCTTCGTCGGCGACGAGTTCCAGTCGATCTACGGCTTCCGCCATGCCGACGTCCAGGTGTTCCGCGAGCGGCGCGCGGCCGTCGGGCAGCCCCTCTCGCTGACGCTCAACTACCGGTCTCGCCCCGAGGTGCTCGCGGCCGTGAACGAGCTCTTCGGATCGCACTTCGGCGGCGAGTTCCAGGAGCTCGCGGCTGCTGCCGAGTTCCCGGATCCCGTCTTCGCCCACCCGGTCGAGCTGCTCGTCACCGACAAGGAGACCTACCGCGACAGCGGCGTCCACTGGCGACGAGGCGAAGCTCGTGCCGTCGCGCGCCGCGTGCGCGAGCTCGTCGACGGCGGCGCGGCGACGCCCGGCGAGATCGTCCTCCTCTTCGCCGCAGGCACCGACGCCGAGTGGTACGAGGACGAGCTGCGGAGGGCAGGCCTGCCCACGTACCGCGCCACCGGCAAGGGCTACTTCGGCCAGCAACAGGTCGTCGACCTGCTCGCCTACCTACGCCTGCTCCAGAACCGCTACGACGACACGGCGCTCCTCTCGGTGCTGGCCTCGCCGTTCGTCGGCATCTCGAACGACGCCCTCGCGCTTCTGCGCAGGGTTGCGTCCAGGCGTCCGCTCTTCACCGGCCTCGAGCATGCCCTCCCGCCGGGGCTCGGCGAGCGCGACGAGCGGCTGATGCGCGCCTTCCGCCAGCGCTACGACCGGCTCGTCGAGGCCATGCCGCGGCTCTCGCTCGAGCGGCTGTGCGAGCGGATCGTCGCCGAGCACGACTACGACCTGGCCGTGCTCGCGCAATGGGACGGGCGCCGCCGCTACGCGAACATGCGCAAGCTCGCGCGCCTCGCGCGGTCGTACGAGGAGCTGCGCGGGCCGGACGTCGAGGGCTTCGTCCGCTTCGTCGCCGAGCAGGAGGCCGTCGGGGCGCGCGAGCTGGAGGCCGTGGCCGAGGAGGAAGGTGCCGATGCCGTCCGGCTGCTGACGATCCACGCCGCGAAGGGGCTCGAGTTCAAGGTCGTGATCGTGGCCGACGCAGGGCGCGACCGCGTTCCGCCCTCGGCGGACGAGATCCTCGCGCTGCCAGACGGCCGCTTCGGCTTCCGGGTCGCCGATCCGGTGACCGCCAAACCTCGCGCGGCCTTCGACTACGAGGCGGTGAAGGAGGCGAGACAGGAGGCGGAGCGCGCCGAGCGCCTGCGCCTCTACTACGTCGCGATGACGCGGGCGAAGGAGCGGTTGATCGTCTCCGGATCGGTCGACCTGGGGGCGGAGCGCGAGGTGCCGACGCCGATCGCCTGGGTGCTCGAGCGCCTGGAAGCGGACGAAGAGCTGGGAGGAGCCGGGGACAAGCCGCTCGAGCTCGTCCGCGGCGACGCGCGGCTGCTCGTGCGACTCGACAGCTTCCGGCCACAGCGCGCCGCGACAGAGCACGCGGCGGCGGAGCCCGAGCCCGAGGACGCGGGTCAGCTCGCGCTCTTCACCGCTCTCGAGGAGAGCTCCGCTCCGCCGGCCGCACCCGAGCTGCCGCCGCTCGTGGCTCTGCCGGACCCGCCGCTACATCGGGTGCGCAGGCTCTCCTTCACCGCGCTCTCGCTCTTCGAGCAGTGTGCGTACAAGTACTTCGCCCGCTACGGGCTCGGGATGAGCGAGCGGCCGGTCGAGCGCGAAGGCGACGGCACCGGCGAGATGTCCGGGACCGAGATCGGCACCGCCGTTCACGCGCTCCTCGAGGAGATCGACCTCGCCGCGCCTGCGGTGCCCGAGGTCGAGGACGAGCTGGTTCGCAGCTTCGTCACCGCCTACTGCGACTCAGAGCTTGCGCGCCGCGTGGCTGCTCTCTCCGGAGTCGAGAAGGAGCGGCACTTCACGTTCGAGCACGACGGCGTGCTCGTCCACGGCTTCATCGACGCGTTCCACCTTGCAGACGGCCGCGCACTCGTCGTCGACTACAAGACGAACGCGCTCGGGGACGCCTCGCCGGAGGAGATCGTCGAGCAGGACTACCGGCTGCAACGGCTCGTCTACGCCCTCGCCTGCTTCCGTGCCGGTGCCGAGGAGGTCGAGGTCGTCTACCACTTCCTCGAGCGGCCCGACTCACCGGTCGAGACGCTGTTCTCCCGCGCGGGCGTTCCAGAGCTGGAGGCCGAACTGTCCGCTGCGATCGTGCGCATCCAGGCAGGCGAGTTCCCGCCGACGCCGAGCGACTTCGCGTGCGCCGGCTGTCCGGCGCTCGATCTCGTCTGTGCCGGGCCGCGGCTGCGTCCGCGGCTCCCGGAGGCCGTTGCCTCGTAGCTTCGTGCAGGAGGCGCGCAGGCGAGTCGGGCCGAGGAAGAAGCGCATCGGCCCGATCATCGAGCGTCTCGCGGCCGACCACGCCGACGCCGCGATCGCGCTCCGCTTCCGGAGCCCGCTCGAGCTGCTCGTCTCGGTGATGCTCTCGGCGCAGACGACCGACATGAACGTGAATCGGGTCACGCAGTCGCTCTTCGAGAAGTACCGCAAGCCCGAGGACTATCTCGCAGTGCCGCAGGAGGAGCTCGAGCGCGACATCTTCACGACCGGCTTCTACCGCCAGAAGGCGAGGGCGCTGCGCGGGACGATGCGGATGCTGCTCGACGAGTTCGACGGCGAGGTTCCGCGCCGGCTCGACGAGCTGGTCCGGCTGCCGGGCGTCGCGCGGAAGACGGCAAACGTCGTCGCGTCGGAGCTCGGAGAGACCCAGGGAATCGTCGTCGACACGCACGTCCGCCGGCTCTCGCAGCGGCTCGGTCTGACCCGGCAGGAGGATCCGGTCAAGATCGAGCGCGACCTCGTGCGGCTCGTGCCGCGCGCCGACTGGGGGCGCTTCCCGCACCTCCTGATCTGGCACGGTCGCCGCGTCTGCGGTGCGCGGCGGCCGCGCTGCGAGGATTGCGTGATCAACGACCTCTGCCCCTCGAGCCGTGTCTGACCGGGCGGCGCGCTCGCGCAGCTTCGAGACTGTCGCCGCCGAGTACGAGCAGCACCGTCCGGACTATCCCGGGCGGGCGCTCCGTTGGGCCGCCGAACGGCTCGGGCTCGAGTCCGGCGCGCGAGTCCTCGACGTCGGCGCAGGAACGGGGAAGCTCACCCGCGGCCTTGTCGCGCTCGGCTTCACGGTCGTGGCCGTCGAGCCGGGCGGCCCGATGCTCGAGGAGCTACGGAGGGCGGTCCCCGAGGCCGAGGCCCTCGAGGCACCGGCGGAGTCGATCCCGCTTCCGGACGCGAGCGTCAGCGGCGGTTTCGCGGGTCAGGCCTTCCACTGGTTCGACCCCGCCCGGGCGCTGCCCGAGCTGCACCGGGTGATCGAGCCCCGCGGCGGACTCGCGTTGCTCTGGAACTGGTGGGACGAACGAGACCCGCTGCAGCACGAGCTCGGCACGCTCGTCGGCTACGGGGGCCACGAGCCGTACCGGAACGACGAGCTGCCGGGCGCTCCCTGGTTCCGGGAGCTCGGGAGGACGGTCGTCGAGACGACGGAGCCGTCGAGCCCGGAGTCGCTCGTCGCCTACCTGGCCACGACGAGCATGTTCGTGACGATGGACGCCGTCGAACGCGAACGGCGGCTGGCCGAGGTGCAGGCGATCGCGGCGCGCCATGGCGAGCGGTTTCCGCTGCCGCGGCTCACGTACGTGTTCGCCTTCGAGCGGATCAGTTGACCCGCGGGTCTTCGGGCATGCGGGCGACCAGCTCGTAGATCCCGCCCTTGCGCCGCAGGACGTCGCGCCACAGCTCCTCCGGGTCCTCGGTGAACGCGTCGTCCGGCAGCGCGGGCTCGAGGATCCAGTCTTCGTCCGCGAGCTCCGCCTCGAGCTGGCCCTCGCCCCACCCTGCATAGCCGGCGAAGACCCGCCGCCGGGTCGTGGCGGGGACGATCTCCTCCGGATCCGTCAGGCTCGGGAAGCCGAGAGCGCCGAACAGCGGCACCGCGGCGTCGTCCGGATCGAGGAACTCTCCCAGCACGAGCACGGCCTCGGGCTGCACCGGACCGCCGACCCAGACCGGCTCGCCGTCCTCGACGACGGGCTCGAGCTGCGGCACGGCGCCGGCCACCTCGACCGGCGAGGGGCGGTTGAGGACGAGCCCTTCCGCGCCCTCCTCGGTGTGCTGTGTCACGAGGACGACGGCACGGCGGAAGTTCGGGTCGAGCAACGACGGCGACGCGACGAGGAGGTGCCCGCTGAGCGAGTCCACGGGTCCATTGTTGCGGCAGGGAGCTATTCGTCGCTCGATCGGTACGAGACGATCTGCACGCGCTCGAGTGTAAGCATTCCCTCGCCGACCATCTCGTCGAGAATCGGCACCACGCGGTCGATCTGTTCGGGGGTGTCGACGATCTCGATCACGACAGGCAGGTCCTCGGAGAGGCGGAGGATCCGAGAGGTGTGGAGGCGCCGCCGGGCACCGAACCCCTCGATGCGACGGAGCACCGTCGTTGCAGCCGCAGCCACTGTGCCAGCCAGTTCCTACCGGGATGAGCCAGTGATTCCAGGAATGTCTGGCTCAAGGACGTGTCGCTCCGTTCGTTCAGGTCTAGACCCTCGGAGGGTGTTGAACCGCGCTCAACTGAAGGCACTCCCCGTGCTAAACCGTGCGGCCGAGGTAGCCCCGGCGACGCAAGCTTGCTGCGGTGTCTGCCGGACATGCGCGACGACCAACGTGCTGACGTTCGCGGGGGCGGGAGCAGTGTGGCTGCTTTCGCGCCCGCCGCTTCTTGCCTCGCGCGTAGCCGATCGGCGCGGGAAAGCAAGGTTCTGCCGAGACGCCTGTCCTCGCGCCGATCCGCTAGCGGCTCAAGACAGGGTTTCAGCGACTGGATACGCCGAGCCGACGAACAGGCTCCAGCCCGGGTACTCGGCCTCGTCTCCCAGTTCCTCCTCGATTCGAATCAGCTGGTTGTACTTCGCGACTCGCTCGCTCCTACAGGGCGCTCCGGTCTTCATCTGTCCGATCCGCGTCGCTACCGCCAAGTCGGAGATCGTGGTGTCCTCGGTCTCTCCAGAGCGGTGCGAGAGCACAGTTCGGTAGCCCGCCGAGCGGGCGAGCGCGATGGCGTCGAGTGTCTCTGTGAGGGTGCCGATCTGGTTCGGCTTGATCAGGACCGCGTTCGCGACGTGCTCGTCGATGCCGCGCCGGATGCGCTCGACATTGGTGACGAAGATGTCGTCGCCGACCAGCTCTACTCGGTCGCCGAGCCGTTCCGTCAGGGCTTGCCAGCCGTCCCACTCGTCCTCGGCCAGCCCATCTTCGAGCATGACGATCGGGAAGCGGGACACGAGGTCGTCGTACATGTCGATCATCGCGTCGGTGTCTAGCTCCCGTCCCTCTCCGGTCATGCGGTAGAGACCGTCAGAGAACAGGCCGGACGGCGCCGGATCAAGCGCTAGCGCCACCTTTCCGGTATGCCCGGCGCGGTCGATCGCCTCAAGGATGGTGACGATCGCCGCTTCGCTGGACGGCAGGTTGGGGGCGAAGCCGCCCTCGTCCCCGACGCCGGTCGAAAGGCCTCTTTCATGAAGTAGTGCCTTCAGCGTCTGGTAGGTCTCGGCTGCTAGCCGGATCGCCTCGGCGAAGGTCTCAGCGCCCGCGGGGACAAGCATGAACTCCTGCAGGTCGATCGAGTTTTGCGCGTGCGCCCCGCCGTTGATCACGTTGAGCATCGGCACCGGCAAGAGCGTTGCCTGCTCTCCGCCGAGCCACCGATAGAGCGGCTTGCCAGCATTCGCCGCCGCCGCTTTCGCTGCTGCGAGTGAGACACCAAGTAGCGCGTTCGCACCCAGCCGACTCTTGTTCGGTGTCCCATCGAGAGCGATCAGGCGATCATCGAGTGTCCGTTGATCTTCGGGATCGAAGCCAAGCACGGCAGTCCGGATCTCGCCTTCGACGGCGCCGACTGCGTCAAGGACCCCTTTGCCTCCGAAGCGCGCCGTGTCGCCGTCGCGCCGCTCGACGGCCTCATAGATCCCGGTCGAGGCGCCGGACGGAACCGCGGCCCGGCCTACCGCACCCGATTCAAGGCCGACGTCGACTTCCAGGGTCGGGTTGCCGCGCGAGTCGAGAATTTCCCTCGCCCGCAGCTCTCTGATCTTCGCGCTCATCTCGCCTCCGTTCGGCCATGGGTCGATCAACTCTGCGTCCGTCGATCCACTCAACATCCAAAGAACCACCGTCGCATCCGGGGCGCGCCTGTGCCGCCACGTGGAGAAACCCCGACGTGGTGGGGACCTCTCTTCGGTTAGATTGACTGTCAGGCGATGAAGCCCGCCTAGAAACCGCCCCCAGGGCTGATGGCTTCTACCGAACGAGATCCGGTGGAAGCTGATGAGTCAGTCGGGACATCTCCAGGAAGCGCCCCTCGCCGAGGCTGCGACGCCGCCGTTCGTGAGCATCCTCTTCTCCGACGGGGTGCCCAGCCTTGATGCGGTCGGCGAGCCGCCCTCCTTTCGCGACCTCAACCTCGATCAGGTCGTGGCAGCTGCGGTCGATAAGCGCGAGGAGTACGACCTCGTCCCGTTCTTTCACACACCGCTGCCCTCGGTCGAGCAGATCGAGTACCGGCACGAGGTCTTCCGAGACCTCGACGTGTCGGCAGTCCACGACGCGCTTCGCGAGTTCGGAGAGCAGATGCATCGCGTTCGCTCGTTCCTCACGCTCGTCAGCAAGCAGCACTACAAGCCGGAGAAGGAGCGCTGGCTGCTGGATGCCGCCACGCTCTACACGGAGGCGGTCAGGGATCTAGCCCGCGTGCTCGGGCAGGAGGAACTCGCCTCCACCGGCCTCCGATCCTTCGCCGCCTACCTCGTCGAGCACGTTTCAGGCGCGAGCTTCGCGTCCCTGGCATCCGAGGTTGCAGCGGTGCGCAATGGACTGGAGCAGGTGACCTACAACCTCCAGATCAACGGCACCCGCGTCACGGTCAGCCGGTACGAGGATGAGCCGGACTACAGCGACGAGATCGAGGAGCTGTTCGCTCGCTTCCGCCAGGGTGACGTTGAGAGCAAGCTCATGAAGGTCGCCGACGGCGGCTCGATGGATCACGTGGAAGCGCAGATCGCCGGACTCGTCGCACGCCTCTTCCCGCACGAGTTCCAGGCGCTCGGCCACTTCTGCTCTCGTCACGCCGAGTTCATCGACCCGACGATCGCGGCGTTCGACCGCGAGATCCAGTTCTACCTCGCCTGGGTCGGCTATCGAGAGAGCGTCTCGTCTGGAACGGATCTCGTCTTCTCCTATCCCGAGGTCGCCGCCGAGTCGAAGCAGGAGGTCGTCGACGACGCCTTCGACGTCGCGCTCGCCTGGAAGTTGCGCAGCGGAGGCGGCGAGGTGGTGCGCAACGGCTACCGGCTGGTTGGCAACGAGCGCTTGCTTGTGGTCACAGGCCCGAACCAGGGTGGCAAGACCACGTTCGCCCGCATGTTCGGGCAGCTCCACTACCTGGCGACCCTCGGCCTTCCCGTCCCAGCGCGAAGGGCGCAACTCTTCCTCGTCGATCGAATCTTCACCCACTTCGAGCGCGAGGAGGTCGTTGGCAGCCTCCGCGGCAAGCTGGACGACGAGCTTGTGCGGGTCCGCGACGTCCTCGACACGGCGACCGCGTCGAGCGTTGTCGTCCTCAACGAGATGTTCTCGTCGGCGACGCTTGCGGATGCCCGCGACCTCGGGACCGACGTCTTGAACGAACTGATCGGCCGCGGCTGCCTCGGCGTCTGCGTGACCTTCATCGACGAGCTGTCGAGGCTGGGGGAGGCGACGGTGAGCATGGTCGCCCAGGTCGCGCCGGACGACCCGGCGAAGCGCACCTACCGTGTGCTGCCGCAACCGGCCGACGGCCGGGCCTACGCCTGGGCGATTGCGAAGAAATACGGCCTCTCCTATGAGCAGCTGCGGGAGCGGCTCTCGACATGAAGGCTCATCTCCTCTTCGAGAAGCGCGACATCGACCTCGGGCTGGAGCTGCCTTGGCAAGGCGAAGCGCTGGAGCAGGATCTCGGCCTCGCCACGCTGCTCGACATCATGGCCGCCGGAGATCCCTACGTCCGGCTGGTCGCAGAACGGTTGCTCTTGAACGGCCTCACCGATCCAGAGGAGATCCGCTACCGCCAGGACGTGCTCGCCGACTGCCTGCAGAAGCCGGAGGTAGCGCGGGAGTTGTACTCGCTGGCGGTCGCCGCCCAGGAGAGCAAGAAGGAGGCGCGGTTCTTCCTCTTTCACGACTCGCCTGAAACGCAGCTCAGCAAGTCACTTCGGATGCTGGAGCTTCTCCTCGATGTCATCCGGCGGCTGCGGGCGTTCGCGGACCGGGAGCAGGGAACCTTCCGCTCGGTAGGGCTGCGCGGCCTCGTCGCCACGATCCAAGCGGAGCTGGACGACGAGTACCTCGCCGCGGTAGAGCAGAACCTGCGCGAGCTGCGGTTCAAGCGCGGGCCGCTGATCAGCGCTCGCCTTGGGCGAGGGAATCGTGGAACGGCCTACGCGCTCCGCAAGCCGTTTGGACGTGGCCTGCTGGAGCGCATCACACCGGGAGGCCCGAGGCGCTACAGCTTCAGCGTCCCGAGCCGCGACGAGAACGGGCTGCGGGCGCTCGGTGAGCTACGAGGTCGGGGACTTGTCCGTGCCGCCGACGCGATCGGCCAGGCGACCGCTCACATCCTCAGCTTCTTCACGATGCTTCAGGCTGAGGCTGGCTTCTACGTCGCCTGCGTCAACCTCTACGAGCGCCTGCGTGAGCGCAACGAGCCCCCTTGCTTCCCGACACCTCGCCCAGCAGAAGAAGGCGCATTCAGTGTCCGCGGCCTCTACGACGCGGCTCTGGCTTTCCATCTCGACTCGCGCGTCGTCGGGAACGACGTCGACGCGAACGGGATGAAGCTCGTGATGATCACCGGCGCCAACCAGGGAGGGAAGTCGACCTTCCTCCGGAGCGTCGGCATCGCCCAGCTGATGATGCAGGCCGGGATGTTCGTCCCCGCGACCGAGCTGACCGCGAGCGTCAGCAAGGGGCTCTTCACGCACTTCAGTCGCGAGGAGGACGCCTCGATGACCCACGGCAAGCTCGACGAGGAGCTGAACCGGATGAGTACGGTCGCCGAGACGATCGAGCCCGGCAGCATCGTCCTCTGCAACGAGTCCTTCTCCTCGACGAACGAGAGCGAGGGCTCAGAGATCGCTCGGCAACTGATTTACGCCTTTGAGGAATCGGGCGTCCGCACGTTTTACGTGTCGCACCTCTACGACCTAGCGAAGGGTTTCCACGACCAGGGGCGCGAGGACGTTCTCTTCCTGCGCGCCGAACGCGGCGAGGACGGCAGCCGCCCGTTCAAGCTGCGCGAGGCACCGCCGCTGCCGACGAGCTTCGGCGCCGACTCCTACCGACGCATCTTCGGAAGAGAGTTGGCGTCAGCCGATCCGGGCGCTGGCTACTAGAGCGGCTGCCGCTCGTCGTCCCGCGGCGCCGCCGCGCCGAGAGCACGCAAAGAGGTCAGCGTCGAGACGACCATCCAGCCCGCCGCATAGACGAACCCGACCGTAGGCGAGACCAACGTCCACAGCAGGCCGACCGCGGCGGAGGATGCGAAGTCCCCGAAGGACTGCACGCCGCCGAGGAGCCCGAAGCCGCTACCGCGCAGTTGATCGGGGAGCAGGCGCGCCACGAGAGCTGACTCGGCGGTTTCGGCCAGCCCGATCCCGCTCCCGGCGAGGAGAAAGGCACCGACAAGGACAGGCCAGCTGTGGAGTGGCAGCGCGAATAGCGCGTAGGCCACGACGTAGACCGCGGCGCCGGAGGCGAAGACGACGCGCGGTCCGGCTCGGTCGAGCCAGTGGCCCCCGGCGGCCGCGACCCCGGAGCCGAAGAGATTGTGTCCCGCGTAGATGACCACCGCCAGCGAAGTGGCCGTCGTCGCGGAGCGACCGCCGTGGTGAAGGAGCGTCGTCGCCCGAAGAATCAACAGAGTTGTCGCGACGTTGCCGAGTTCGAAGGCGGCGATCGGGAGCAGAGGGCGAATCAGACCGGCTTCGCGCAGCTTGCCGAGTTCTAGTCGCGCTCGCGTGCGGATGGCCTGCATCGGCAGCTTGCGGGCCTCCCTCGCAGCGATTGTGATCGCGACTGCCGCGAACAGCCCCGGAATCACGGAGAGGTAGATCGTGTGGCGAATGCCGATCAGGCCGACGAGACCTGCCGCGAGCAGCGGCCCGGCCACAGCTCCCAGGTTGTCGCCCGCGCGTTCGAGGCCATATGCCCGGCCGTAGGCCTCGGAGGGTGCGAGCGAGCCCAGCATCGCGTCGCGGGCCGGCGTCCGGACGCCCCGCGCAAGCCACGCGGCGGCACGTGCAAAGCCCGCCTGCCAGACCGTGCTCGCCAGGCCGATGGCTCCGGTTGCCACGGCGGTGACCACGTAGCCGCCGGAAGCCATTCGCAGTCGCCGCGTCTGGTCGTTGGCCAGAGGCCCGGCGAAGAGCTTGGCGACACCCGTGAGGGCATCACTGATGCCTTCGATTACCCCGAGCGCTCCGGCCGTTGAGCGCAGCGTCACAGTTATGAACGTCGGGAGCAGCGATGTCGCCATCTCGTGGCCGGAGTCGCTGCAGAAACTCGCGAGTCCAACGCCTGCTACTCCGCGGGTCAGCCAGTGCTCGGGGCTCGACTCCTCGTTCCCGTCGGCCACGGTCACGGCGCGTCTACCGCTTCGCGCGGCCGTTTGCGACGACGAGCACCGGAATCTCCGCGGCGTCGATTGTCTTCGCGGTCAGACCGTGGATGAGGAAGCGCCCGGAACGGGTCTTGCGGTGGTGGCCGACGACGAGCAGGTCGTAGCCGTGCTCGTGGGCGTAGCCGAGGATGTCAGCGGCTGGGTTGTCGCCTTCGACGATCACGTGCTCGACGGAGACTCCGGCGCGGTCGGCGCGATCGCGCACTTGCCCGAATGTCTCTTCCAGGTAGTGGCGGGCGGCGTTGACGGACTCCTGCCGGTCCTCGCCGGTCTCGGCGTGGGCGGGTGAGTGCGCGACCGACACCGCGCAGAGCTGGGCCTCGTAACGACGGGCGAGGTCTAGGGCCGCCTCGAAGGCCCACTCCGAGGGAGGCGAACCGTCCCAGGCAATGAGGATCTCGCTGAACATCAGCGGCTCAACGCAGGGATGAGGGCGAGTGCTGCCAGCAGCACGATGAGGATGTAGAGCAGGTACATGCCGAGGTTGCCCGATTGGAGCCGACGGAGCCGGCCCGATAGAAGAAGGGAACCTGCTGCGATCGGCCGGTAGAAGTAGTCCTCGAAGAACGGCACCATCCTCGTTCGCGCCACGCGAATCTCCTTTCCGTTGTCCTGTCGGACCTCGACAGTGCGCTTGAATCTGTAGAGCCCGCTGAGCACGACCCGAATCGGGTTGGAGTAAGCCTCAGGCTTGTACTGCACGGTTGCGATCGGGACGGCTGTTCCCGAGACCCACACGGGCGCCCGTCGCACCCTTGGGCGCGCGAGCAGGCGCACGAGCACGAACGCGGCGAGCCCGAACGTTGTGAGTCCGGCCGCGAGCCAGGTCGGCGACATGACTGAGAAGCCCTTGTAGACCGGACCGAGTACGAGCGGGAAGCTGACGGCCTGCGCGATGAGATCGGAACCGACGAGACCTTCGAGGCCATGGCCGAGCCAGCGGATCTCCCAGGGTGCGATCGGCCCGAGGACAAGCGCAATCAGAGCGAGCGCCACGAACCCAGGCGCCGGCCGTGTCGGCGCGTGCAGGCGGCCGAGCTGCTCGCGGGCGCGGCCGAGGAAGATGCCGCCGTAGAGCTTCGCGAAGGCGAGTAGTGCGATTCCGGCCGTAAGCGCCAGCGCTGCGCCGCCGAGAGCGAGCACCAGCTCGGCGATCGTGTCGTTTACCCGGAAGGCCTGCAACAGGGCCATGAACATGAGCCACTCGCTGACGAAGCCGCCGAACGGTGGCAGCGCCGCAAGGCTTACGACGGCCAGGCCGAATCCAGCTGCAGTTAGAGGCAGCCTTGGCCCGAGCCCGCCGAGGGGTCGCATCTCCTCTTGGCCGGTCGCGGTCTGGACCCGGTCGGCGGCGAGGAGGGCGAGAGCTTTCGTCACGCCGTGCATCAGCAGCTGCAGCGTCGCGGCAAGGAGTCCGGCGGCGGCGAGCCTCGGGAGATGGGCAGCCTCGCCGACCAGCGCGAGGCCGAGTCCGATTGTGGCGATGCCCGCGTGCTCGACGCTGGAGTAACCAAGGAAACGTTTGATCTCGTCTTGAGCTATCGCGTAAAGGATCCCGACGAGCGCGGTCAGAGCGCCGACCGAGACGACCAGCTCTCCCCACCAAAGCGGCGGCGTCCCGAGGATTGAGAAGACGAGCCGCCATAGTCCGTAGAAGGCGGCATAGAAGGCGATCGAGATCGTCGCCGCGGACGGGCCGGGCGCTGCCGCATACAACCCGGGCAGCGGTCCTTGGAACGGGATCAGTCCGAGCTTCGAGCCGAAGGCGATAACGAAGAGGACGAACGCGACGTCGCGCGCATCGCCGAGGTGCGGGGCCTGATGCGCCCAGACGGCGAACTCGAAACTGCCGGTCTTGGCGTAGAGGAGAGCGAACGCTGCCAGCAAGGCTCCACCGCCGAGCTTGCTCATGCCGCCAGCGAAGTAGCCCGCAAAGAGCGCGCCCGGCCGGTCGCGGTCGGCTGATCCAAGCAGGTAGAGGGACAGGGTGATCGTCTCCCAGGCAAGGAGGAAGACGAAGGCCTGGTCGCTTCCGATTACGACACAGATCGCGAGCAGGATCAGAGCATGGAGCGCGCCGACGAGCCGACTCGGGTTGCGCTGGGCGAGCGCGAGTGAGACAGCGGCCCCAGTGACGCCGGTCGCAGCGAGGAAGATCCCGGCGAGCCCGTCGGAGACGAGCATCGTCTGACCGAAGCCGAGCCAGGAGCCGATCGAGAACGAGGCGTGCGTGTAACCGGCTGCGGTCGCGATGCCGACCGCGCCGACGAGCCCGCAGGCGACGGCGGCGACATAAGCGGCCGCCCGCGCAGAAAGGGCCGCGGTGAGAACAGCGGCGACGAGTCCGGCGTAGCCGATGGCGAGAACGACGCTCATGCGGCTGCCTCGCGAGTGACGACTCCGGCGGCAAGCAGTAGCCCGTGCAGGATGGCGATCGGGGCCGGAGGCGACCCGGGCACATAGACGTCGACCGGCAGCACCTGGTCGACGCCGCCCGCCACTTCGCCCATCGTCGCCGAGAAGCCACCCGAGCAAGCGTCCGTCCCGACCGCGACGACCGCCTTCGGCTCGGGCATCACTTCGTAGGTGCGGAGAAGCGGCTCGCGCATCGAATGCGTCACGCCGCCGGTAACGAGCAGCACGTCTGCATGGCGCGGTGCCGGGGTGAAGAAGAGACCGAGCCGCTGCATGTCGTAGTAGGGGTTCGTCAGCGCCTGGATCTCCCACTCCTCGGCGCCGTCCGAGCCCCCGTCGACGTGGCGAATGTGGACCGAGCGCCGCAACGTCCGACTACGGTCGCCAAGGGTCGGCAGCGCTTCCTCCAGCGCAGCCGCCGCTTCGTCTCCGACGACCAGCGCCGAGCGGCGCCGCACCGCCGTCTCGTATGTGGCCTCGAATGCGAACCGATCAGGCGCGTTTGCGACGCAAGCTCCGCAGAGAATGCAGCGTCCGCGGTCGAGAGAGACGAGACCGTCCTTCACCTGGATCGCGCCGGTCGGACAGAGGTCAGCGAAGCTCTCCGGCGCGGCCGCGCCATCGAGCACGGAGATGCGCCCGCGGAAGCCCGGCGGCGCGGGCTCGGTTCGTGCCGGATAGCCGGTCGTGACGACGCCATGGCGGAGGCCGCGGAGGAGCCACTTGAGCATCAGCGATCAGCTCCCGCCGGGGTGAGACCGAAGCTGTGCTCGATGAACGAGACGTCCGTTAGCACGTCGCCGCGATAGCTCTCGCTGAGGAGCGGCCAGTCGCGAAGCGATGGCGAGACGATGTGCGCCTCCTCTACAAGGCCACCCGCGAGCACGAGCCAGTAAATGACCTCGCCGTTCGGGGCTTCCGCCCAGCCGCACCCCTCGCCGCTGGCTTCGGAGACGGCGTTACGCAGCGCCGCCGTCTCCACGTTCATGCGTTCCAGGGCCTGACGAATCAGGTGCAGGCTCTGGTCGATCTCGTCGAGACGCACCTCGAACCGCGCCATCGCGTCGCCGTCGGTCGCTCGGGCGATGCGGAACCCAAGCCTTCCGTAAGCGCCGTAGGGCCGCTCTAGCCTGGCGTCGATTCCGAGCGAGCATGCCCTGGCGATCGGACCAACCCCGCCATAGCGAATGACCGTCTCCGCGTCGAGCCGTCCGCTGCCGATCAGACGGTCGGTGAGGGAGGTGGTTGCTAGCAGCAGCGAGCGGTCGCCTCGGAAGTCTTCCTCGAAGGCATCGATCGCCTCGATTACCTCCGCCGGTTGCAGGAGCGGCTTCTCGCGAATCCCGCCGGGGACGACGACGCCGCGTCCGAAGCGGTTGCCGCAGAGCCGGGCGCGGAGGCGCATCACCTGTTCTTTGAGCACGCCGAAGCGGGCGACCCCGACCGATAACGCTGCGTCTTCGGCCAGCTTGATACCGACGTCGAGATGGTTGGCGATCCGTTCAAGCTCGGCGTGAACGACCCGCCAGCGCTGGGCGAGACGAGGCGCCTCGATACCTGCGACGCGCTCGACTGCCTGCGCGAAGGCGAGCGCCTCGGCCACGCTCTCAGTCCCGGCGACCCGCTCGGCGAGGTAGGCGCCCTGGTCGAAGTCGAGGCCCGGGAAACGAGCCTCCAGGTTGCGGCGCTTGAAGTAGGGCCGGACGGTGAACGCCAGGATGTCTTCGCCGCCGGTGTCGATCGGGAACTGGATCGCTTCGAAGACGCCGGAGCGGATCGGCCCGTAGGGGATGACGAAGGTCTCGGGGCCGGTGACGACCCGCTGTAGCTCGTCCGCGTTCGGTCGCAAGACAGGTTCGAGCTGCGGGTGGTCGAGCGGGACGACCCCACTCACGTCGTATAGCTCGCGTTCAGGCAGAAGCGCGGCGGGCGTCACCCGCGAGAGCGCGGGATAGCTGCGCGCGCTGTCGAGCGTGGCGCGGAGGACGACCAGTTCACCGCGAAGGGCGAGCAGCGCGCGAAGCGAGTCGTCGGCTTCAGAGCGGAAGATCCCGGAGAAGTGCCCGCCAGCTTCGATGAGGCTCTGGGTTGCGGTAGCCAGCTCAGCAAGCGGGACGTGGAGTCGCCGCACCGGGTCGCGCAGCGGCTCTTCCTCGACGGCGCCTGTGCCCTGCAGCGCCCGTAGCAGCGGATCCTCGCGTGCCAGCTCTTCCGCGCTCATTCGCCGACTCCGACGATTCGTGCCGCATGGTCGAGCAGAGACGCGAGCCCGTCCGGCAGATAGAACCCGAGTCCGACGACAACCACGACGCACCCGGCCATGGCGCCGACCATCCACCAGCTGACCTCGCCGCGAGCGATCGCCGCTCCGGCGTCGCGCACCGGCGTCAGCACCATCCGCCCGGCGTGAAGGACGACTCCGAAGAAGGCGAGGTTGACCAAGACAATGAGGAGAGCGACCCAGAAGTAGCGGGCGGACTGGAAGCCGCCGCTGACGATCTGGAACTCACTGCGGAAGATGCCGCTGACCGGGAACGCCGAGAGCGCGAGCGCGGCCAGCAGGAACATCGGGCCGCTGTAAGGCAGCACGCTTCCGGCACCGCGGACACGGCTGATCTCTTTCGTGTCGTAGCGACGAACGATTGAGCCGGAGCCGAAGAAGGCGAGCCCCTTGGCAGCGGCGTGATTGATGACATGGAAGAGAGCCCCGGCTACTGCGATCGGCGCCCCGAAGCCGATCCCGACGGCGATCACGCCCATGTGCTCGATCGTCGAGTAGGCGAGCAGGCGCTTGTAGTTCTCCTGCCGAAGTACGAAGAGGGCGGCGAGCGCCAGCGACAGCGTCCCGAAGACGAGGAGGACGTTGCGCGGGAAGCTCGCGCCCGCTGTCAAGCGCGTGATCTCGAAGAAGCGCAGGATTGCGTAGAAGGCATTGGCGAGAAGCGCACCTGAGAGGAGTGCCGAGACCGGGCTCGGGGCCTCGGAATGGGCGTCCGGCAGCCAGGTGTGGAGCGGGGCGAGTCCGACCTTCGTGCCGAAGCCGATGACCGCGAGGATGAAGGCGAACTCGACCTGCACGGTCGGCATGCGGTGTGCCGCGGAGACGTAGTGCGCGAAGCGCGGCAGGTAGCTGTCGCCAAGCGCTGGCACTCCGGCCGCATAGAGGAGCACGACAGCGAGCAGGGCGATGCCGAGCCCAACCGAGGCGATCAGGACGTACTTCCACGCGGCTTCGAGTGCCGCATCGGTGCGATCCAACGCAACGAGGAGGACCGAGACGATCGTCGTCAGCTCGACTGCGACCCAGAGGGTCGCGAAGTCGTTCATCAGCGGGACGAGGATCATCGTCCAGGCGAAGAGGTTGAGGTAGCCGTAGTAGCGGCGGGCGTAGGGAAGGAAGGTCGGGCGTTGCCGTTCGCTGCGCAGGTAGCCGATCGAGAAGGCCGCAGCCGCAGCGTAGAGGAATGCCGTCGCGAGCAGGAACACCGCGCCGAGCGAGTCGAGTCGAAGCCACGCTCCCGCCGTCTCCACCGATGATCCGTTGCGGACGGCCGCGACGAGCGCCACGGTGCTGAGCGCGGACACCGTGGCGCTTGTGAGCGTCGCGACCTCCCCGACGAGCGGCCGGTTTGTCACCAAAGACGCCCCCGCCGCTACCAGGGGAACCGCGAAGAGGACGATCAGGAGAGCGCTCATCCGATCAGCCCCTCAACCTCGTGAGCACGTCGGTCGTCACCACTGTCCTCTGCACGCCGAAGTACTGGACGAGGAGGACGAAGACGAGTAGTGCGATCGCCACGTCGAAGAGCAGCAAGAGGACGAGGATGAGCGGCAACGATGGGGCGATGACCAGGGCGGCGAGCGTCACCCCGTTCTCCAGCACGAGAAAGCCGATCAGCTGCGACGGCGCGTAGGGCCGGATGATCATCAGCAGGAAGGCGACGACGACCACGGCGACCGCGACACCGAGTGCTTCTGTTGGCAGCGGCGAGACGCCGCCGATCTTGAGGTGCGAGAAGGCGATGAACGAGAAGCTCGCGAGCACGATTCCGAGCAGCACGGCGGTCGGCGCCTTGAGGACCGAAGGCACGCGCGTCTCGACGTCGAGGCTGCGGATGATCGAGCCCACCCCAAGCGGCACGGCGATGCCCTTGAAGGCGATCGTGATCGCGGCGATCGCGTAGAGGCTGCCACCGCCGAGCTTCCAGGCGGCGACGACCGCCATAGCGGCGACGGCAATGGACCCGAGGCCGTAGAGGCGGAGCTGCTCCCAGATGTCCTGGGATCGGAGGAGGCCGAACTCCAGCAGGAGGACCGCGATCGCAACAACGCTGGCGACGCCGCCGAACACGGTCAGCTGCGCGACGCCGTAGTCCCGTTGCAGCACGAACATGACGACCGCGAGCAGGGCGAGCAGGAACGCGGCGACGGTGAACTCCGGGATCTTGTAGAGCCGGAGCTTGGCGAACGAGGACTCGATCACCACCACGACGACGCCGAGGCCCACCGCTTTCAGGAACAGGTAGAGGATCGCGAGCAGCACGTCCCCGAGCGACCGGCTCTGCGAGATGCCCCAAGGGACGACGAGCGCGTCGAGCAGGATCACATAGAGGATCAGCTGCTTCATCGAGGAGCCCCACTTGAGAAGCGCCATGCCGGGGCCGGAATGCTCCAGCGTCCGCCCCTCCTCGATCAGTCCGAATTCGAGCGTCCCGCCGTGACTCTCGATCGGGATCCGCCCGGTCTCGGCCAGGACGACCATCAGGAAGGCGGCGGCGGCCAGCAGGTGGGAGGGGAGAACAATCTCGACCGATGACGACTCCAGCGTTTTCGCGAACGCGTAGGGCAGGTCGGTCTGCGTGATCAGCGCGACCGTGAAGACGACGAAGATGACGACGGGCTCGCCGAGCGCGCCGAAGCTGCGCACGCGGCTGGAGCCGAGCTGGGCGTAAGGGCTGCCGCTGTCGATCGCCGCGAGCGACACGGACCAGCTGGCCAGGCCGAGCACAAGGCCGCCCCCGAGGATGTCCGCGAGATAGGAGCCCTGCGGCGGGAACGCCGTCAACACCGGGATGACCAGCGGGACGACGCAGTAGCAGGCGAAGGCGACGTAGGGCGCCGCGCGGAAGAGCGGCCCCGCGCCCTCCGGCAGCACCGTCTCCTTGCGGAAGAGCTTCGCGATGTCGTAGTAGGGCTGGAGGATCCGCGGGCCTCGGCGCCCCTGCACGATCGCTTCGCCCCGGGCGATCAGGCCCGTGACGAGCGGCGAGACGAGCAAGATCGTCCCGACCTGCAGAAATTCAATCCAGCCGTCGCTGAGCTGTGGCATTCGTCCCGACGGTTCCTTCCCTCGTCGCTTTCGGCGGGGTAGAAGCCATTAGCCGTCGGGACGGCGGTTCGGGGGCCTAAGCCTCCCGCCAGAGCTTCATCTGGCTCGTCTAAGAGTAGGTGAGACCGCGGATCGGCCGCAAGCACTCGTCGCTTTAGGGCAACCGTCCGCGTTGTGCCGGTTAACCGTCTAGCTGTGCGCCGGGGTCAGCGCGACCAGCAGGCCGCCGTCGTCGTCGAGGGCCGGGAAGAAGTCGCCGATCACCCGCTTGATCTGGCCGCCTCGGGTACGCAGCTGGAGCTGCTCGTTCAGCCGGCGGACGCCCCATTCGAGCGAGAGCTTGACGGGGTTCTTCTCCTCCTCGAAGCCCGCGAGGCCGAAGGCTGAGACCACGTCCTCGCCCATGATCTCGTGCTCGCTCCAGCCGCTCAGCTCGAAGACGCCGCGCCCAACCGCGAGGATCCGTCCCTCCTGGTCGCAGGTGACGAGGCCGGTGGTCGGTGCCGGGTAGTAATCGTCCATCAGCTCGAAAAGGAAGCCGAAGCCGCAGTGGTGGCAGGCGACGGCCTCGTCGTAGAGACCCTCCTTGCGGTCGATGTCGACCGAGCGCTCCTTGCAGTTCGGACAGATGAAGTTCGGCACGGCGTCAGCGTAGCCGCGTCAGATCCACCGCTTGCGGCGGAAGTACCACACCTGGAACGCGGTGGTGACGATGATCAGGGCCCAGGAGTACGCGTAGCCAAAGCCCCAGTGGAGCTCGGGGATCCTGCGGAAGTTCTGGCCGTAGAGGCCGACGATGAAGGTGGGGAGGAGCAGGATCGACGCGACCGCCGTCAGCCGCTTCATCACCTCGTTCTGGTCGTTCGCGATCTTCGCCAGGGCGTAGTCTCGGACGCCGGCGAGCAGGTCGCGTGCGAGGTCGAGGCCGTCCGAGGCGCGCAGGAACTTGTCGTAGGCCGCGTTGAACGCGACCTCGACGTTGTGAGGGAACACTTCCTTCCCGTGCTCGACCTCGACCGTTCCGTCGATCACCCGGCGCACGGCGTCACGCATCGGGCTGAGGGTGCGCCGGATGTGCAGGAGGTCGTGCCGCAGCGCCGAGACCCGGGCGCGTGTGATCGCTGCGGGCTGTGACTCGACCCGGTCCTCGAGCTCGTCGATCTCGTCGTCGAGCGCGTCGACGAGGTCGAGGTAGCGCTCGGCTATCTCGTCCAGGAGGCGGTAGGCGAGGATCCCGGCGGAGTCGTCCGGCTTCGCGGTCTTCTGCACGGCCGCGACGTCGCAGGCAGGCCTGCCCCCAGGAGGCGTCTTGCGGACGGTGAGGAGCGTGTCGTGCGTGAGGACCAGGTCGATCTCCTGGTAGTAGACGTTGTCCTCGTCGGGGGCGGCGACCGCGATGAGGAAGACGCCGAAGACGTAGTTGCCGTGACCGACGAGGGTCGGCCGCGGCTCGTCCTCGTGCTGGGGCGGAGCGAGGAGCTGATGGATCGCTGTCTCCTCGAGCTCGTGCGGCGCCTGCTCGCGCAGCTCCTCGGCGCTGGGGTCGAGCAGGTCGATCCAGGTTGCGGCCATCGCGGCGCGATTCGCCGCGGGGGCGGCTACACCTTCGTCGGCTCGGCCTCAGGGCGCGGCGCCGTCAAAGCGGTGCCGCTGTGGCCTTCGTCCGCGGCGAGGAATCGCTCGGCGTCGAGGGCGGCCATGCAGCCGCTGCCGGCGGCGGTGACCGCCTGGCGGTAGACGTGATCCTGGACGTCGCCCGCCGCGAAGACGCCGGGGATGTTCGTCTCGGTCGTGCGCGGCTTCGTGACGAGGTAGCCGGCTTCGTCGTGGTCGAGCTCGTCGAGGAAGAGCCGTGTGTTCGGGTCGTGGCCGATCGCGACGAAGAGCGCGCCCGCCTCGACAGCCTCGAGCTCGCCCGTCTCGGTGTTGCGCAGCTTGAGCCCGGTGATCGACTCCTCGCCGAGCACTTCTTCGACGACGTACGGCGTCTTGAACTCGATCTTCTCGTTGTCGCGCGCGCGGTCGATCATGATCTGAGAGGCGCGGAACTCGTCGCGCCGGTGCACGAGCGTCACCTTGTAGCCGAAGCGCGTGAGGAACAGCGCCTCCTCGAAGGCAGAGTCGCCGCCGCCGACGACGAAGATGTGCTTGTCGCGGAAGAAGGCGCCGTCACAGGTCGCGCACGCGGAGACGCCGCGGCCCTTCAGCTGCTCCTCGGACTCGAGCCCGAGCCAGCGGGCGCTTGCGCCGGTGGCGACGATGACCGAGCGCGCGCGGTACTCCTCGTCCTCGACCCAGACCCGGAACGGCCGTTGCGAGAAGTCGACGCGCGTCACGTTGTCGGTGACGAAATCCGTGCCGAAGCGCTCCGCCTGGCGGCGGAACTCGGCCATCATCTCCGGGCCCATGACACCGTCGGCGTAGCCTGGGTAGTTCTCCACGTCGCTCGTGATCATCAGCTGGCCGCCCCAGCTGAAGCCCTCGATCACGAGCGGACGAAGGTTCGCGCGGGCGGCATAGAGGGCCGCGGTATAGCCGGCGGGGCCGCCGCCGATCACAATCAGGTCACGTACGTCGTTCATCGATTCCTCTCTCCCAAAACTCTTCCTCAGTATTAAACGATTCGAGCCGGATTGACGTTCCCGGCATCGATCGCGGGGGCGCTAGGCCGCGTCGGCTGCGTGCGGCAACGTGGCGTCCACTTGCCGGCCGGCGAGCTCGACGGTTTGAGGCGGTTGGGCGGCGCGCTCGAGCCCCTGGAGCTCGGGAAGCTCCTTCTTCGGGCGAACGCCGTGCTCGGTGAGCTTGCGCGCCTGCGGGAGCACGCGACGCTCGAGTGAGCCGACGGACTGGTTGTACGCCTGGACGGCTCCGTCGAGACGCTTGCCCAGCGCGACGAAGTGGTCGGTCATCACGGTCAGGCGCTCGTAGAGCTCGCGCCCCAGCTCGTTCACGACACGTGCGCTCTCGGCCACCTTCTCCTCGTTCCAGACGGCGGCGATCGTCCGGAGCAGGGCGATGAGCATCATCGGGCTGGCGAGGACGACTCGTTCGTTCGATCCGGCCTCGAGCAGCGAAGGATCGGCCTCGATCGCGGCGCGGTAGAAGCCTTCGCCCGGCAGGAACATGACGACGAAATCGGGCGTGTCGTCGAACTGCTGCCAGTAGCTCTTGCCGCTGAGGCTGCGAACGTGCTCGCGGACGTGGCGCGCGTAGTCGGCGAGCAGCGCGTCCTGCCGGTCCTCCGGAGCGTTCAGCGAGTCGAGCAGGGCCTTCAGCGGAGTCTTCGCGTCGACCACCACGCGTCGGCCGCCAGGCAGACGCACGACGAGGTCCGGCCGGAGCGACCGCCCGTCGGCGGATGTGTGGACTTCCTCCTCGAAATCACAGTACGCGAGCATGCCGGCCGTCTCGACGGTGTTCCTGAGCTGCATCTGGCCCCACGCGCCGCGAACCTCCGAGGAGCGGAGCGCGGTGGCGAGGTTTGCGGTCTCGGTGCGCACGCGCTCGCTCGTCTCCGCGAGGTTCTTCGCGTACTGCGCGAGCGATCCGTAGTCCTGTCGGCGTGACCGTTCGAGCGCTTCAGCCTGCTCCGTCACCTTGTCGAGAGACTCCTTCAGCGGCTGCACGAGCTGCGCGACGGCCTGCTCCTTCTGCTCCAGCGTGCCCGACGCGAGGTCGAGGAACGACTCGTTGTTCTTGTGCAGCGCGTCCGCCGCGAGGGCGGTGAAGCGGGCGGAGAGCTCGGCGCTCTTG
>Ga0335085_10004201_pt1 | contig 24096 bp, 17 predicted proteins | sample Lox_Sample_45_FD_206712 | JGI IMG/M metagenome (GOLD analysis project Ga0335085, IMG submission 206712) | Soil microbial communities from Loxahatchee National Wildlife Refuge, Florida, United States - Lox_Sample_4.5 | ecosystem: Environmental > Terrestrial > Soil > Wetlands | place: USA...
CTTCGCGAAGCCGGGGGCCGGAAAGAACCCGACGCGGCCGCCGAGGGAGCCGGGGCGACCCGCCCGTTCGCCGACGTTCGCGTTCACGCGGGTCGCGAGCGCGAAGGGCGTGGCCGGCTCCGGCAGGCCCTTCGCCTCGGCGACGAGCGCGGCGAGATCCGCCTTCCGGCGGGCGGCCGAGGGATCGAGGGCGACGAGGCGCGCGAGGTGCTGCTCCTCCTCCGGCGAGAGGTCGCCGTCGAGGGAGCGCGAGATGAGGAGGTCGAGGTCCTCCTCGGAGAGGCGCGGGACATCGGGGCGGGCGCTCACGACAGTCTCTCCTTGAGCAGGGCCCGCCCGCGGGCGAGGCGGCTCCGCACGGTTCCGATCGGCACGCCGAGGACGTCGGCGACTTCCTCGTACGCGAGCCCTTCGAGGTCGCGCAGGACGACGGCCGCGCGGAACTCCTCGGGCAGGGTGCGCACGGCCTCGCGCAGCCGCCGGCGGCGTTCGGCCCGGACGGCGTTCTCCTCGGGAGAGAGCGCGGGGTCGGCCGCGTCGTCGAGCGACGCGAAGGCCTCGTTCTCGCGCGCCCTCCCCGGCGTGAAGACGGCCTTCAGGCGCGCGAGCGTCCCGTGCCGCGCGCGGGCGCGGTTGAGCGCGATCGCGTAGAGCCACGTCTTGAGGCTGGATTCGCCGCGGAAGCGCCCGAGGCCGTGCCACGCCCTCAGGAACGTCTCCTGCACGACGTCCTCGGCGTCCGCGGGCCCCACGAGGCGCGCCGCGAGCGAGAAGACCATCCCCGAGTAGTGGCGCACGATCTGCTCGAACCCGAGGACGTCCCCGGCGAGGAAGCGGCTGACGGCCCGTTCGTCGCCCGGCCAGTCCCGCTCGCTCGCGTGGACGGTCGCGCTCACGGCGTCGATTCTCGCACCGGCTTCGTCCCCCCGGGAGGCGTCGAAGGCGAGGATTCGGGCGGGCACTCCATCGTCTCCTCCCGGGTTGGACCCCGCCGGGAGCGCCGGGTTCCCGCCCCCGGCCTATTTCTTTTCCTCGGACTCCAGGGCCGCCTCGGCCGCCCGGAGCATCGGCCCTGCCGAAAGGCGCTCTCCGGTCGCGTTCATCATCCAGAGGTCGGGTGTCAAGGAGCCGAACTTCGCGACGCGCTCGAACTCCTCGCCGAGCGGGCGGCCGGACTGCTCGAAGCGCTCCTCGACCTGGTTCGCGATGAGGTGCCCGAGGACGTAGTCGGGCAGGTAGAGGAAGTAACCGACCATGTGCGAGTAGATGCCCGGCAGGGTCGCGTCCTTCCCGCCGAGGACGGGCGCGTAGTACCGGTTCCAGACGTCCCGCGAGATCGCGACCGTGGCGTCCTTCAGCGCCGCCGGCGTCGCCTCGGGATGGTCGTACATCCAGTGCCACACCCTCATGTCGACGAGAGCGGGCCCCGCGATCTCCCAGGTCTGCCAGAGCTCGTTGAGCGCCTTGAGCCGTTTCGCCTCGGCTCCCGGTCCCGGCAGGCCGAGGAGCTCGAGGTCGCGTGCCTGGAAGACGAACGCGAGCGCCTCCGTGAAGGCGTTGTTGGGCACGCCCGAGAGCAGCCAGTGGTCGACCTCGTACAGGGAGAAGAGCTGCTCGACGTTGTGCCCCATCTCGTGGACGGCGATGTTGTAGCCCTTGTAGTCCATGCCGCCCGGCTCGACGCGCGTCCTCAGATGCGGGAAGTCGCCCTTCCTCCGCGCCCCGAGCGCGTGGCCGGACCCGCGCGAGGGGTCGACGACGATCCTCTCCGCGAGCCAGCGGGCCTTCTCGCTCGTGAAACCGAGACCCTCGAAGAGGCGCGGCAGGTCGGCCTTGTAGGCCTCCGCGGTCGGGTATCTCTTCCGGGTGAGCGCGTCGAGCTCCGCCTCGGGATGCTGCGCGCGGGGGCGGAAGCCGTCGTACCAGACGTCGAAGGGCTCGAGCTTCCGGCCGAGTCTCTTTCCGATCACGGCCGCGATGCGCGGGACGAGCGGCGACGCGAGGATCTCCCCGAACAGGGCCTCGACGCGCGCCTCGGGAATCTCGCGGTCCACGTCGAAGCGGCGCCGCACGAGCGTGGGCTCGGTCGGCGCGTACGGATCGGCGGCGCGCGCCGCCCGATAGCACTCGAGAAGGCGCGCGTAGCGCGTGTCGGGCTCGCGTTCGGGGGACGCGGGCTTCGGCCGGCCGCCGCTCTCGACCTCGGACGGAGGGGCCGCCGTGACCGCATTCGTGAACGGGTCCCAGTCGACCGCGGGATTGTCCACCACGGCGGCCGGGATCGTCTGCGTCACGATGCGGTCCATGACCTTCGCGACGAGGCGCTGCTTCGGCAGGCCGTCCTTCGACGCGTAATTCGCCTTGATCTCGTCGCGGAGGTTCCAGTGCGAGAGGAGCTTCAGGCCCTTCGGCCACGGTCGGCGCCCGTTCCCGTCCCGGACGTGGTGCATCCAGACGTTGTACTCGGCGATGTAGAGCTCGGCGTCGGCGTAGGCCTTCGCGATCCCCTGCGCCACGTCCGCCGGGACGCGCGTCTCGAACCGGCCCGCGAGACGCGCCTCCGCCCATTGCCGCCGGCTCCAGGCGCTGCCGTTCTCGAGGCGCTCCGCGAGCGTCGAGAGGGGGAAGTTCAGGAGCGCGACGAAGGCGATCTTCTGCGCGAAGAGGTCCTCGCCGGCGTGAGCCGCCGGATCCCACGCCCCGAACAGGCGGTCGACGGGAAGGATCGGCCCCATCTCGATGACCGTCCGCCGGGAGAGATCGCGGTTGATCTCCGCCATGTGGCCGTCGAGGGACTCGAGGTTCTCCTCGAAGCGCAGGAGGAGCCCGTCGAGGACGGCGGGATCGGAGGCGAAGTTCTCCTTCGCGAAGGCGACGAAGGCGTCGCCGTCGCCGTCGGTGGCGCGCCAGAGCGCGGCGGCCTGGTCGACGCCGCGCGTGATCCGGGCGCGCTGGGCCTCGCCGTGGAGCGCGAGGAGCGCGGACCTGGCCTGTGAGAGGGCGGACGCCGAGAGGACGGCCGCGAGAAGCGTCGTGGCGATCATGCGGCGATCCTACTATTTGACTTTCGCCGCTCCCTTTGCTGCAATTCTCGCGTCGACTGAAGGAACCCGCCCGCCCGACACCACCCCCACCATCTTCCCGTCCGCCGGCCGCTCGCGCGGTCCGCTCAACCGTCTCCGAAGAGAAAGTAGGAACAGGACTCATTCTCATGAAGCTCTACGTCGGCAATCTCCCGTACTCCGTGAACGACAACGTCCTGCGCTCCACGTTCGAGGCCTACGGCGCCGTGGAATCCGCGCGGGTCATCTCCGACCGCGAGACCGGCCAGTCGAAGGGCTTCGGCTTCGTCGAGATGTCCGACGCGGATGCCCAGAAGGCCATGAGCGCGTTGAACGGGCAGGAGCTCGAGGGGCGCAGCCTGCGCGTCAACGAGGCCCGCCCGCAGGAGCCGCGCGCCGGCGCCGGCGGCGGACGCGGCGGGTACGGCCGCGAACGGTACTAGACCGGCCCGCGCCTCCTTTTTCCGTCGAGATCCCGAAGCGACCCTCCGGATCGGAGGGTCGTCGTTTCTTCGTCGAACCTGCGAAACATGCCGAAACGCGACCTTGCCCATTGACAGTCTCGCCGATTCTCCCTACCTTAATCCGATCGTGACGCGCTGCCTCGCCTCCCGCCCCGGAATCCCGCCCCTCCCGGCCGCGGCGATCTCGATCTGCATCCGCATGTGTATGCCCGGCGCGCTCCTGCGGGAGGCGGACGGAGGCTCGGCGGCTTAAACGCTTCCGAACCAGGCGTACCGAGCCAGACTCGGAACCCCAAACCGGCCCTCTCGCACGAGAGGGCCGTTTTTTTTGTTTTCGAAGACCCGACGCGAGGAGGAGACGCACATGGCCGCGACCGACACGACCGACACCACGAACGCCGGGCCGAAGGCCCGCTACCGCCCCGGGACGCTCGCCGTGCACGCCGCGCAGGAGACGGCCGACCCCGCCACGAACGCGAGGGCGGTCCCGATCTACGCGACGACGTCCTACGTCTTCGACGGACCGGACCACGCGGCGAGCCTTTTCGGCCTCCGCGAGTTCGGGAACATCTACACGCGCCTCATGAACCCGACGACCGACGTCTTCGAGCGGCGGATCGCCGAGCTCGAGGGCGGCGTCGCGGCCGTCGCGACGGCGAGCGGACAGGCGGCGCAGACGCTCGCGCTCCTGAACCTCGCGCAGGCCGGCGACACGATCGTGTCGTCGTCGGCCCTGTACGGCGGTACGTTCACGCTCTTCCAGCACACGCTCCCGCGCCTCGGTGTCCGGACGCGGTTCGTGGACGCGAACGACGCCCGGCAGGTCGAGAGGGCGATCGACGCGACGACACGCGCCGTCTACGTCGAGACGATCGGCAATCCGAAGCTCGACGTCCCGGACTTCCGGGCCCTCGCGGATGTCGCGCACGCCGCCGGCGTCCCGGTCGTCGTCGACAACACGTTCGCGACGCCGCTCCTCTGCCGCCCGATCGAGCACGGCGCCGACGTCGTCGTCCATTCCGCCACGAAGTGGATCGGCGGGCACGGCACCGCGATCGGCGGCGTCGTCGTGGACGGCGGGACGTTCGACTGGGGCTCGAATCCGCGCTTCGCGTCCTTCTACCGCGATCCCGAGCCCGCGTACCACGGCCTTTCCTTCGCGGAGGCGTTCGGCGCCGCCGCGTTCGCCGTGCGCCTGCGCGTCGTCCTCCTGCGCGACGTCGGCGCTTCGCTCTCGCCGTTCAACTCGTTCCTGTTCCTCCAGGGACTCGAGACGCTCCACCTCCGGATCCGCCGCCACAGCGAAAACGCGCTCGCCGTCGCGCGCTTCCTCGAAGCGCACCCGGCCGTCGCGTGGGTCCGCTATCCCGGCCTCGCCTCACACCCCGCGCACGACCCCGCGACGCGGTACCTCCGCGGCGGCTACGGCGGCGTCCTCGCGTTCGGCGTGAAGGGCGGCGAGGAGGAGGCGAAGACGCTGATCGCGGGGCTGAAGCTGTTCTCTCTCGTCGCGAACGTCGGCGACGCCAAGAGCCTCGTGATCCACCCGTGGTCGACGACGCACGAGCAGCTCGACGCGGCGGACCGGATCCGTGCGGGCGTGACGCCCGACCTCGTCCGGCTCTCCGTCGGCATCGAGGACCCGGAGGACCTCCTCGAGGACCTCGATCAGGCGCTTCGGAAGGCGGTGCGAACGTGACCGCCGGCCGCCCGCTGGCGCCGAGGTTCCACGCGACGCCGCGCTTCGCGCTCGAGTCCGGCGAGGTGCTCCGCGACGTCCGGCAGGCGTACGTCCTCGAGGGCGAGCTCAACGCGCGGAAGGACAACCTCGTCCTCGTCTTCCACTCGCTGACGGGCGTGCCGGAGACGCTCGGCGGCTGGAAGGGGTCCGTGATCGGTCCGGGGAAGGCGATCGACACGACGAAGTACGCCGTGCTGTGCCCGAACCTGCTGGGGTCGTGCTACGGGACGACGTTCAAGAGATTTCTTGGAAAGAAGGAGGAGCGCGAGGCGCCCGCGCGAGCGGCGCCGCAGCACGGAGCGGGGTCCCGCGGATTTCTTCGAAAGGAATCCGCCGGCTCGGCGCACCTCACCCTTACGACGCGCGACCAGGCCCTGTTCACGGAAAATCTTCTGACGGCGTTGGGTGTGCAACGCCCGGCACTCGTGACGGGAGGGTCTCTCGGCGGGATGGTCGCGCTGGAGTTTGCGGCGTCCTTCCCTTCGCGCTTCGGCGCCGCCGTCGTCTTCGCCGCCCCTGCGACGCACACGGCGTGGGGTATCGGGTGGAATCACGTCCAGCGCCGCGCGCTCGACGCCGGCGGGCCCGAGGCCGGCCTCGCGGTCGCGCGGATGGCCGGGATGCTCACGTACCGCACGCCGGAGGAGCTCGAGAGCCGCTTCGCGCGCCGGAGGGGCGAGGGAGAGCCCTTCGCCGTCCAGTCCTGGCTCTCGCGCCACGGGACGAAGCTCGTCGCCCGCTTCGACGCGACGAGCTACCGGACGCTCCTTGGCGCGATGGACCTCCACGACGTCGGCCGCGGGAGGGGCGGGGTCGCGGCCGCGCTCGCTCCGGCCGGCGCGCGCGTGACGGGCGTCGGCATCACGGGGGACGGCCTCTACCCCGAGAACGTCGTCCGCGAGTGGGTGCGCGAGGCGGGCGCCTCGTACGCGGAGCTCCGATCGGCGCACGGCCACGACGGCTTCCTCCTCGAGGAAGGCGCGGGCGCCCTCCTCGCCGAAGCTCTCGCCCGGGCCGGGGGGGGATTCAGTCGTTCGGCGGAGGCGGCGGAAGAGGGACGGGCGTCTTCTTCTTGGGCGGCCGCGCGGTGATGAGAAGGCCGGTGCCGGCCATCCCGGTCTTCCCGGCGCTCGAGAGGTCGCCCGTCTCGACGGCCGGGCCGAGCCGGAACGGCGCGGGCTCTCCGATCGTGAGGACCTCGTCCTCGTCGAACTTCAGGATCGGGCGCGCCTTCGGCTCCGGCTTCTCGCCGCCTTCCGGCCTCGTCTCGGAATAGCCGAAGACGTCGATCGCCTCCTTGAGGCCGATGAGCCTCGGCACCGTGACGACCGAAGGGCCCGACACGACGAACGGAACGGCGCTCCGGGCGAGGGTCTTCCCTCCCTTGACGATCTCGATGAAGGCCGTGTCCAGCGTCGCGACGGGCACGAGGAAGCTGTAGATTCCCTTCGCCTCCTCGACGGCGGCGACGGGCTTGCCGCCGAAGTGGAGTTGGGCGCCGTCGGGCAGCGCCGCGCGCACCGTGATGCGCGTGCCCGTCGCCCCCACCTTCGGCTCGAACTCGAGCCGGTCCGTCGCCGAGGCCGTGGGTCCGGCGAGAAGGACGGCGGCGAGAAACGCGGGAACGAGAGACCGTCTCACGGGGACAATGTACCCCTCGAAGAGGACCGTCGCAATCGGCGTGAGACGATACGGCTCCGTGGCGGACTTCCCGCTGTCCCTCGTGATCGGGTTCTGCGCGGGGTTCCTCGGCGCGATTCCGCCCGGGCCGCTGAACGTGACGTGCCTGCGCAAGGCCCTCCAGGGCCAGCGCCGCGAGGCGTACCGCGTCGCCGTCGGCGGGTCGGTCGTCGACACGCTCGTCTGCCTCCTGATCGGCCTCGGTCTCGGCTGGATCCTGGAGAAGGTCGTCACGAACCCCTGGGTCCGCTCGATCCTCGCCCTCTTCCTCGTCGGCTACGGCCTCAAGCTCCTCTTCGTCGACCGCCGCCGCGACAAGCTCGCCGAGGAGGGCGCGGCGCCGCCCGCGGACGGGCCGTCCGCTGCGGCTCCGGCGGGCGTCCGCCCGTTCCTCACGGGCCTCCTGCAGGCCGCGGCGAACCCCGCCCTCCTCGTGAACTGGACGATCCTGATCTCCTTCCTCGTGGGCCACCGGATCTTCGTCCCCTCCTTCACCTCGGCGCTCGGCTTCGCGCTCGGCGTCGGAATCGGCGTCTTCCTGTGGTTCACGACGCTCGTCGAGCTCGCCGACCGCTGGAAGTCGAAGGCCGGGGCGTGGGTCTCGCGCTCGACCGTCCTCGCGGGCGTCCTCCTCGTGGGCTTCGGCGTCTTCTTCACGGTCCGCTCTTTCGTGGTGAGGTGATGACGGCTCCCGAAGGGTTCGGCGGGATGCGCCTCTCGACGAGGCTCGGCCTCACGTGGACGGGGATCCTCGTCCTCGCCGCGATGGCCCAGACCCTCGTCTACTTCCAGACGCGCAACGAGACGCTGGACGAGGCGGACGCGTCCTACCAGGCGATCGCGAAGGCGATCGAGGTCGGCCAGACCCAGATCGGGCCCGAGGGCTGGAAGGACCCGAAGGTGCTCGAGGACTACACGGCCGCGCTCGGCGCGCGCGGGCTGCGCGACATCAAGGTCACGGACGAGGCCGGCAAGCCCCTCTTCGAGCCGACTCCGTCCGCGAGGCGCCGCGCGCGGAAGGACGGCCCGAAGGACATCGTGATCTCCGGCGTCATCGGCTCGGGTCCGACGAACCGCAACCTCACGGTCCCGATCGTCATCGAGGGCCGGCTCCGGGGCCACGTCGAGATCGCGTACAACCTCGAGAACATCCGGGCGCAGCTCGAGGACAACTTCCGAAGGCGCCTCTTCGCCCTCCTCGGCGTCTTCGCCCTCGGTCTCGCCGTCATGCTCGTCATCACGCGCAACGCGACGCGGCCGCTCGACCAGCTCTCGGACGGCGCCGCGCGCGTCGCCGAGGGCCGGCTGGACGTCACGGTGCCCGTCGACCGCGACGACGAGATCGGCCGGCTCGCCTCCACGTTCAACCGCATGACCGAGAAGCTGCGCGAGAGGCAGGGGCTCGAGCTCCGCCTCGCCGCCGCCGAGAAGCGCGCCGAGATCGGCCACCTCGCCTCGGGTCTCGCCCACGAGATCAAGAACCCGCTGAACGCGCTCTCCCTGGGCCTCGACGTCCTCAGGCGCCGGCACGCTCCCGCCGACGCGGCCGCCGTCGCCGAATACGGCGGCCGGATCGACGCCCTGAGGGAGGAGATCAACCGCCTCGCGGCCCTGATCAACAACTTTCTCGCGTACGGCCGGCCCCTGCAGCTCACGTTCGCGCCGATCGACCTCGCGGCCGTGGTCGCCCGGACGCTCGCCGATCTCGCCGAGACCGCCGAGCGCGCCCACGTGACGTTCGACGTGCGCCTGCCCGCGGCGCGGCCGAGCGTCTCCGCCGACGCCGCCCTCCTGAAGTCGTCCGTCTGGAACCTCGTCCAGAACGGGATCCAGGCGATGGAGCGCCACGGCGGCACGCTCACCGTGTCGCTCGCGTCCGAGGCGGGGCCCGACGAGGCGTCCCGCCGCGCCGTGCTCACGGTCGAGGACGAGGGGCCCGGGCTCGCCGAGAACGAGATCCCGCGCCTCTTCGACCCCTACTTCTCGAAGAAGGAAGGCGGCGTCGGACTCGGCCTCGCGATGGTCAAGCGCATCGTAGAGGAGCACGGAGGGCGCGTGACCGCGGGAAACCGGGCGGACGGCAAGGCGGGCGCCACGTTCCGGATCTCGATCCCCGCGGGCGGCCGGGGATAATCTCCCGCCGTGAGCGCAAGAGAACCGAGGGCCACGCTTCTCGTCGTCGACGACGAGAAGCACCAGCGCGAGTCGCTGACCGTCATCCTCGAGGACGAAGGCTACCGGGTCGCGGCTGCGGCCGATGGGCGGGAGGCCCTCGCGAAGGCCGCTTCCCTGCGCCCCGAGGTCGTCCTGACCGACCTCAAGATGCCGGGCCTCACCGGCATGGACGTCGTGAGGAGCCTGAGCTCCGGCGCCGAGAACCCGCTGCCCCCCAAGGTCATCCTCGTGACGGCGCACGGTTCCGTGGACCGCGCCCGCGAGGCGCACCACCTCGGCGCGTTCGACTACATGTCCAAGCCGGTCGTCGCCGACGAGCTCCTCTTCCGCGTCGAGCGCGCCCTCGAGGCTTTCCGGCTCGCGGAGAGGGCGCTGCGCCTCGAGCGGCGGCTCCGGAGCGACGGCCTCGAGGCGATCGTCGGGGACAGCCCCGCCATGCGGGACGTCTTCCGTCTCGTCGAGAAGATCGCGCCCACGAACTCCACGATCCTCATCCGGGGCGAATCCGGCACGGGCAAGGAGCTCGTCGCGCGCGCGATCCACGCGCGGTCGAACCGCTCCGCGAAGCCCTTCTTCGCCCTCAACTGCGCCGCGATCCCGGAGAGCCTCCTCGAGAGCGAGCTCTTCGGCCACGAGAAAGGGTCCTTCACGAGCGCCGACGCCCGGAAGATCGGCCTCTTCGAGGCGGCGAGCGGCTCGACGCTCTTCCTCGACGAGATCGGCGACCTCACCCTCCCGCTTCAGGGAAAGATCCTCCGCGCCCTCCAGGAGAAGGAGGTCAAACGCGTGGGCGGCAACGAGACGATCCCCGTCGACGTGCGCGTCGTCGCGGCGACGAACCGCGACCTCGCGGCGATGATGAAGGCGGGCCAGTTCCGCGAGGACCTCTTCTACCGGCTGAACGTGATTCCCGTCGACCTGCCGCCGCTCCGCGAGCGCGCCTCGGACGTCCGCGCGCTCGTGAGCCGCTTTTTCGAGAAGGCGAACGCCTCGCACGGGACGTCCGTCACGTCCGTGTCGCCCGAGGCGATGGACCTCCTCGTGCACCACTCCTGGCCCGGGAACGTCCGCCAGCTCGAGAGCGTCGTCGAGCGCGCCGTTCTCCTCTGCGAGGGCAGCGTGATCCGCCCGGAGGACCTGCCCGCCGAGGTGCGCCTCAACACGGCGCCGGCCGCGCGGCCCTACGGCTTCGACATCCCGCTCGAGGGAATCGACATCGAGGACTTCGAGCGGCAGCTCATCGTCCAGGCCATGGAGAAGTCCGGCTGGGTCATCGCGAAGTCGGCGCGCCTCCTCGGGCTCACGTACCGGACGCTCCAGTACCGCCTCGAGAAGTTCGGCCTCCGGAAGCCCGGCTGAATCCGAATCCGGGCGGTCACCCGCCCCGAATCGTGCAGTCCGCCGCCGCGCGGGCGTCGCGCCGGGCCTCGGCGGGCGCCCAAACCGCGCCAAAACCCCTCCCGGGGAGGCTCCGCGCCGGCGGCACGCGTCCTGCTACGCCCAGAGCCGTGGCGGCTCTCGTCCTCTTTCTCGTTCTCCTCGCCGAGCCGCAGGCTGCCGCCCCCCCGGGGCCGGCGACGTCAGCGGCGCCCGCTTCCGAGTCGCGGACGATCGTGGGCGAGATCGTGTGGGTGGACGTGCCCGCGCGCCTCGTGCTCATCCGCGAGTCCGTCAAGACGACGCGCGTCAAGGGCCAGCCGCCCGTGCGGCAGACGGTCGCCGTGAGCGTCGCCCCGGACGTCCCCGTGATGCGCGGGAAGAAGACCGTTCCGCTCGAGACGATCCGGACGAAGGACCACGTGACCGCGCGGTACGTCGCGACCGCCGAAGGCGCCCGGGCGCTCACGTTCCGGGTGGCCGACGCCGCGCCGCCCGCGCCCACGGCCGCGAACGCGGCCGGGGGCGGCGCCACGTCCAACGGGAGCGACTGACCCCGGTTTACACTGCCGCATGTTCATGTCCGCGGCACGGCCTCCCGCACCCGACGTCCCGTTCGTGCTCCCCGGCGGCGGCGCGATCTCGCTCGCCGGGCTCCTCTCCGGCGCGCACGGCCTTCCCCTCCTCCTCGCGGTCTTCAAGACGAGCTGTCCGACGTGCCGGCTCACCTGGCCGTACCTCGAGCGCCTGCACGCCGCGTACGGCGGCACGGCGGTGAAGGTCGTCGGCGTTTCGCAGAACGGAATCGAAGAGAGCCGGAGATTCTTCGAAGAGTACGGAGGGGCGCGCTTCGATCTCGTCCTGGATCCCGAGCCCGGCTTCGCCGCGTCCAACGCGTTTCACGTGGAGGCGGTGCCCCACCTGGCCCTGATCTCCCCGACGGGCGCGCTCGAGGAGTCCTTCGCGGGGTGGTCGAGAGAAAGGATGGAGGAACTCGGATCGCGCCTCGCCCGCGCGCGGAACCTCCTGAGAATTCCCGTCGTCCCGCCGGGCGATCCCGTGAAAGACTTCCAGGCCGGGTGACTCGGCCGAAACGCACACTGACCGGTCCGGTCAGTAGGGGGCTCGGGGGGAAACGTCACGCTCCCCCGGCAAAGCTACTCATCGAATCTCTGATCACCTAAAGTAGCCCTATGGCCGATCGCCCCAGCACCCTCGGAGAGCTCGTCGCCGCCGGCTACGCGGCGAAGACCGTCAAGGACGAGATCCGCGACAACCTCGTCGCGAAGCTCAAGGCCGGAGAAGACGTCTTCCCGGGCATCCTCGGCTACGAGAAGACCGTCGTCCCCGCGCTCCAGAACGCGATCCTCGCGCGGCACGACATCATCCTCCTCGGGCTGCGCGGCCAGGCCAAGACGCGCATCCTGCGCTCCCTCGTGAACCTCCTCGACGAGGAGATCCCGGTCATCGCGGGCTCGGAGCTGAACGAGTCGCCGTTCGCGCCGTTCACGATCTACGGCCGCCGCCTCGCGGCCTCGGCAGGCGACGACCTCCCGGTCGCGTGGCTCCCGCGCGAGGCGCGCTACCGCGAGAAGCTCGCGACCCCGGACGTCACGATCGCGGACCTCATCGGCGACGTCGACCCCGTCAAGGCCGCGACGCTCAAGAAGACGTTCGCGGACGAGGACGTCATCCACTACGGGATCATCCCGAGGACGAACCGCGGCATCTTCGCGATCAACGAGCTGCCGGACCTGCAGCCGCGCATCCAGGTCGGCCTCCTGAACATCCTCGAGGAGCGCGACCTCCAGATCCGCGGCTTCCCGCTCCGGATCCCGCTCGACGTCCTCATGGTGTTCTCCGCGAACCCGGAGGACTACACGAACCGCGGCAACATCATCACGCCGCTCAAGGACCGCATCGCGTCCCAGATCCTCACGCACTACCCGCAGGACAAGAAGGTCGCCTCCGCGATCACGGACCAGGAGGCCTGGACGGACCGGACGCTCCGCGGCGTCACGGTGCTCCTCGGCGACGAGATCAAGCTCCTCGTCGAGGAGATCGCCTTCGTCGCGCGAAGGAGCGAGCTCGTGGACCAGTCCTCCGGCGTCTCGGCGCGCCTCCCGATCGCGGCGCGCGAGCTCCTGATCTCGAACCTCGAGCGCCGCGCGCTTCGCACGGGCGAGACCGTCGTCGCCCCGCGTCTCGTGGACCTCTTCGCGACGCTCCCCGCGATCACCGGCAAGGTGGAGATGGTGTTCGAAGGCGAGCAGCAGGGCGCCGAGATCGTCGCGAAGAAGCTGATCGGCGACGCCGTCAAGAGCCTGTTCGAGGCGCAGTTCCCGCCGGTCGAGGGCCCGCGCTCGCGCTCGGAGCGCCCGCGCCGTCCGCGCGGCGACTTCGAGGACGACGAGGGCGCCGGCGGCCCGACGTCCCTCGAGAGGGCCGAGGCCCGCCGTGCGGCGGCGGCCGCTCCCCCGCCCGGGCCGTACGACGCGATCGCGGGCTGGTTCGCCGACGGGAGGAAGATCGTCCTCTCGGACCAGAGCCCGTTCTCCGAGCACCTGAAGGCGCTCGAGTGCGTCACGGGCCTCTCGGATTTCGTCCTCAAGCACGGCAAGCCGCGCGACCACTACGAGCGCGCGTTCCTCATGGAGCTCGTCCTCGAGGGACTCGTCCAGAACCTCCGGATCGCGCGCGAGGACCTCGACTCGACGCTCACCTACGCCGAGCTCGCGAAGTTCAACCTCATGCGCAGCCGGGGCTGAGGCCGGCGGCGGCGCGGTGACTCACCGGGTCGCGCCGCCGCCCGTGCCGGCTCCCGCGGGAGACCACGGAGCCCGATCGGGGTCGTTCCACCAGCCGCCGCCGAGCGCGACGAAGAGCTGCGCCGTGTCGGCCAGCCGCTGCCCTAGGGCGCGCGCCTGGACGAGGCGCGCGTTGGAATAGGTGTTCTCGGCGACGATGAGCTGGAGGGCGCTGGTCCTGCCCGCCTTGTAGCTCGCCCGCTGCAGCGCGAGCGAGGCGCCCGCGATGTCGACCGAGTCACGGGAAGAGGCCACGAACTCGCCGTCGTGCTCGAGGGCGCTCAGGGCGTCCGCCACCTGGCCGAAGGCCAGCAGGATCGTCTGCCGGTACGTCGCCAGCTGGGCGTCGTACGTGTCCCGCGCGGCGCGCTGCTGCGCCCGCAGGGCCCCTCCGTGGGCGAGCGGCGCGTCGACGGCCGCGCTCGCGGACCAGATGCGGCTCGCCGACTGCACGAGGTCCGCGAGCGTCTGGGCCGCCTGGCCGAGCGAAGCGGTGAGCGTGATCGAGGGGTACAGGTCGGCCGTCGCGACGCCGATCGCCGCGCTGTCGGCGTGGAGCAGCGCCTCGGAAGCCAGGATGTCGGGGCGCTGGCGGACGAGCTCGGAGGGGAGGCTGACAGGCAGGTCGTCGGGAAGCGTGAAGTCTTCGATCCCGAACTCCGGCGGCGCCCACCGGCCCGGCGGCTCGGCGGCCAGGACGGACAGCGCGTGGCGCGCCACGCTCAGCTGCTGCCTGAGGGGAGCGAGCTGCGTGCGGTCGCCCGCCAGCTGCGCCTCGGCGGTCAGCACGTCGCTGCGGGCCGCCCGGCCGGCGACGAACGCCGCCTTCACGAGCTCGACGTCCCTCTCGTCGTTCCGGATCAGGTCCTCGACCGTCGCGATCTGCAATCGCGCCGAGGCGATCGTGATGGCCTGATCGATGGAGCTGCCGGTCAGGGTGAGATAGGCCGCCGCGAGCTCGTAACGCTGGCTTTCGGCGAGGGCTTCGGCCTGCTCCACGCGGCGGCGCGTGCCGCCGAACGCGTCGATCGAGTAGCTCACGCCCGGGACCAGCGAGAAGAGACTTGCGGCCCCCGCTCCGCCGCCGGCGCTCGCGCGCCGGGCCGACGCGCCGAGATCGAACTGGGGATAGCGGGCCGCGCGCGCTCCGACCACGGCCTCGCGGGCCTGCGCAAGCGTGGCCTTCGCGGCGGCGAGCGTGTTGCTCGCGGCGATCACCTGCCGGAGCGTGTCGTCGAGACACGGGTTGTGAAACAGGACCCACCACTGGGCCGGAATGCTCCGGCCGAGCGCGATGTGCGGGGTCTGGGCGCCCGCCTCCGGCCGCGGCGTCTCCGGCATCCCGTAGGCGGCGGTCTCCGGCGGCGTGGGTGCCTTGAAATCGGGGCCGACGAGGCACCCGGCGAGAGCGAGAGGCAGGAGGACGGCGGCGGCGGACGCTCCCTTACTCATACCGCAGGGCGTCGATCGGGTTCAGCAGAGAGGCCTGGCGGGCCGGGTAGTACCCGAAGAAGAGGCCGATCGCCGCCGAGAACAGGAAGGCCGCGAGCAGCACAGCCGGGTGCAGCAACGTCGGCCATCCCGCCACCCGCGAGATCACCCTCGACGTGACGACGCCGGTCAGGACGCCCGCCCCGCCGCCCATCAGGCTGAGGAGCGCCGCCTCGACGAGAAACTGGAGGAGGACGTGGACGCGCCGGGCGCCGATCGCCATCCGAATGCCGATCTCGCGCGTGCGCTCCGTGACCGAGACGAGCAGGATGTTCATGATGCCGATGCCGCCGACGAGGAGCGAGATCGACGCGATCGCCGCCAGGAGGAGCTCCATCACGCGGCTGCTCTGCTCGGCCACCTCGGCGATCTCGGTGAGGTCGCGCACGGCGAAGTCGTCGGGCTGGCCCGGCCGGATCCGGTGGAGGCGCTCGAGCGTACGCGTCACCTGCTGGAGCGCCGTCTTGACGAGCTCCGTGCTGCGCGCCTGCACGTACATCGTGTGTACGTAGCCCGTCAGCCGCGGCTGGATGCCGAACGGGTTGGGCGGAGGGATGAAGATGGTCGACTGGGCCTGCGCCGTGCTCGGAGCCGCCACGCCGAGCACCCGCTCCTGGGACGTCCGAAACGGGATGAGGACGACGTCGTCCTGGTCCTGCCCCGAGGCCGAGTGGCCCTTGGTGGCGAGGACGCCGACCACCTGCATCTCGATGTTCTTGATCCGGATCGTCGCGCCCACCGGGTTCTCGAACTCGCCGAACAGGTTCGCGCGCACGGTCTGGCCCAGCAGACAGACCGTCCGGGCGCGGCCCTCGTCGTCCTCGTCGAGCCTCCGTCCCGCCGCGACGGGCCAGTCGCGGATCGACAGGTAGGACGGCGTGACGCCCTGCACGCTCGTCGACCAGTTCAGGTTTCCGTTGACCGTCTGCGCGGAGGAGCGGTTGACGTAGCTGATGTCGGCGACGGCGGAATCCTCCTCGAGGATCGCGGCGCCGTCCGTCACCCGGAGGCTCGCCGCGCTGCCGATGCCCGACCGCACCCCGTTGAAGCGAATCGAGCCCGGCAGCACGACGAGAAGGTTCGTGCCGAGACTGTCGAGCTGCGCCTTGAGCGCGGCCCGCGCTCCTTCGCCGACCGCGAGCATCGCGATCAGCGCGGCGACGCCGATGAAGATGCCGAGCATGGTGAGAGCCGAGCGCAGCTTGTTGCGGCTGATGCCCCGCGCGGCGGCGACGAGCGCCATCCGGAGAAAGGACCCCCCCTCGGCGAGCGCCGACCGCGCTTGTTCGTCGTGGGCCGCCGCCGGCCTCGCGGGCACGGGCGCCCTCCCGGCCCGGCGCTCGTCGGACAGGACGAGGCCGTCGCTGATCGTGACGATGCGGTCCGCGACCTCTGCCATCGCGCGTTCGTGAGTCACGAGGACGACCGTCAGTCCGCGGTCGCGGTTGAGCGTCCGGATCGTGCCGAGGATCTCCCGGGCCGTCTTCGAGTCGAGGTTGCCCGTGGGCTCGTCGGCGAGCAGGATCGTCGGGTCGTTGATCAGCGCGCGGGCGATCGCCACACGCTGCTGCTGGCCGCCGGAGAGCTGGTTGGGATGGTTGCGCGCGCGGTCGGCGAGGCCGAGAAGGGCGAGCGTCTCGCGCACCCTGCCGACGCCTCCGCTCCTCTGCCCCGAATAGAACATCGGCAGCGCGACGTTTTCGGCGGCGCTCGTGCGCGACAGCAGGTTGAAGCTCTGGAACACGAAGCCGATCCGGCGGCTCCGGATGCGGGCGAGCGCGGGTTCGTCGAGGCCGGCGACGTCGATCCCGTCGAGGAGGCAGGCGCCCGACGTCGGCTGGTCGAGGCATCCGATGATGTTCATGAGCGTGGACTTCCCCGAGCCCGAGGCGCCCATGATCGCGACGAACTCGCCGCGCTCGACCGTCAGGTCGATGCCGCGGAGCGCGTGGACCTCCTGATCGCCGAGGCGATAGACCTTGGCCACGTTCCGGACGGCGATGACCGTGTCCGCCGGCGCATTGGACTCCTCCGGGGCACTCACAGCCGCGGTCCTCCGGGGACCGGCCCCTGCCCGGGGCGGACGGCCGGGTTCCCGCCGGGACCCGTCGCGGCGCGCCGCGGCTCGGACGCGACGACCTGGTTGACCACGACCTTGTCGCCAGGCTGGAGGTCCTTCCCGGACACTTCGATCAGCGTGCCGTCGTCGAGGCCGGTCGTCACGTCGACCGCGCGCAGCGCGCCGTCGGCGTTCAGCACCCAGACCCTGCTGTGGTGCGCGTTCGTCTGCGCGGGCCGGCCTTCCCCCCACCGCTCGCGGGCTCCCGGCCTGCGCTCACCGGTCGAGGCGGCGTGGTCCCGCGGCCCGCCGTCGCCGCCGGAGCGCGAGCCCGGGCGGCGCCCTTCTCCCGCACCCGTCCCGGGGGAGGGCGCGCTCGCCGCTCCGCGCCCGCTCTCCTCGGCGCGGCGCGGGCCCGGGCCCCCGGCGCCGATGCCCTCCGGATTGAAGCGCACGGCCGGGAGCGGAACGCGCAGGACGCCCTCGTGCTCGTCGATCACGATGTGGGCGTCGGCGGTCATTCCGGGGAACAGCGCGCGGTCCGGATTTTCCACGGCGACGACGACGTCGTACGTGACGACGTTCTGCACCGTGATCGGCCCGTGCCGGATCATCGTGACCTTTCCCTCGAATGTCCGGCCCGGATACGCCTGCACCGTGAACTGCGCGTCCTGTCCGGCCTTCACGGCGCCGACGTCCGCCTCGCTCACGTTCGTGTCGACCTGCATCTTCGTCAGGTCCTTGCCGATGAGGAAGAGCGTCGGGCTCTGCAGGCTCGCCGCGACGGTCTGCCCGACGTCGACCGACCGCGTGATCACGGTGCCGACGACGGGCGACACGATGTTCGTGTAGTCCAGGTTCACCTGCGCGGCCTTCAGGATCGCCTTCTTGTTGACGAGGTTCGCCTCGTCGAGCCCGATCTGGGCGATCGTCTGGTCCATCGTGCTCTTCTCGCTGTCCACCGTGTCCTGCGACACCGTTCCCTCGTCGACGAGCTTCGCGTCCCGCTCCCAGGCGAGCTTCGCGTAGACCAGCGCGGCGCGGTCTTTCGCGAGCTGCGCCTCCGCAGTCCCGACCTCGGCCCGGTCCTGATCGACGACGAGCCGGAAGGGAACGGGGTCGATCGTCGCGCAGACCTGGCCGACGACGACCTCCGTGTTGTAGTCGCAGCCGAGCGTCTTGATCGGCCCGGAGACGTACGACCCGACCTGCACCGTGACGAGCGGGTTCAGCGCGCCCGTGGTCGTGACGCTGCGCTGGATCGTCCCGCGCGTCACCACCGCGGTGACGTACTGGGGCTTGCGGTGTCTCGCGCGCCACAACGCCACGCCGCCTGCGGCGAAGAGGACGACGACGACGGCCAGTGCCCGAAAGGTCCTGCGGCGAAGGAATGAAAGGATGTGAGGTTCCTCTCTGGCGGCGGCCGACACCGCCGATTGGAGACGCCGCCCGAAGCCCCGGGGTTTACCTCAGCGGTTGCAGAACGCGAGGAAGCTCCCGTCGTTCGTGCCCCCGCTCGCCGGCGTCGCCCCGTCGTTGACGACGCCATACGCGAGGAGGCGGTCGGTCCCGGCGGTCACGACGACCCGCGCGAACCCGTTCGACACGCCGTACGCCGCGAGGACGTCGTTCAGCTGGAGCCAGACGAGCGGCCCGAGCAGCGTGTCCGCGGAGGTCCCGGCGAGCCGTCCCGTGTCGCCGTCGTAGACCTCGAGATGGAAAACGATGTTCCCTCCCGTGTCGCCCATGTTCACGACGGCGAGATTGGACCTCGTGAGGGGCGTGTGCTGGAGCCCGAAGACCCAGGCCTCGGACGCGGCGGACGCGGAGACGCCGAACGCGGGATAGAAGACGCCGTATTCACCGCCCCCCGGCGCCGCCGACGAGACGCGCGCCCCCGCGAACCCGCTCGACAGGGCTCCGTTCGTCCGGAACGTCACGGAGAGGCTTCCGGCGTACGAGGCCGCGCCCGCCGGCCCGATCGCGACGCCCTGCAGCCTCAGGAAGTCGAGCGCCGCCGGGATGATCATCTGCTCGCCGGGAGCGAGCGCGAGCGTGGCGCTGCCTCCCGGACCGAGAGACGGGGCGAGCGACTCGACGTACGTGAGCGTGGCGGTCTCCGGCGCCGCGCTGCTGTTCGCCAGGACGAGCTCGCTCTGGAAGACGGGCGTCTCCACGAGCACCGGAAGACACGCCGCCTCCGCGGGGGGGCTGCCGGCCCCGGGAGGCACGAACGAGCCGTCGTTCGTGACGTTGTCGTTGAAGACGGCGTAGGCGAAGTAGGGGCCCGGCCCCGACACGAGGTCGATGCGGGCGTAGCCCGCGGCGAAGCCCGCCCGCGAGAGCACAGAACCGATCTGCGTCCACTGGCCCGGGCCGAGCGAGACGTCCGGGGAGAGCCGGAAGCTCGCGGCCCCCGTCCCGTCGAACAGCGTGACGGCGAGTGTGATCGCGGCGCTCGTCGACGCGTTCACGAGCGCGAGGTTCGACCGGTCCGCGGAATTCTCGCGCAGGCCGTAGAGCCAGCTCGACCCCGTCTGCACCCCGCTCGGAACGTTGACGTCGTCCACGCGCGCCGCGGCGTAGGAGAGGCCCGCGCGTCCCGATCCCGACGGCGTCGTGGTCCGCGCGGACGCGAAAGCCGCGTCGGCCGAGGAGAGGCCGGTGAAGGTCACGAGCAACGTTCCCCCCTGACTGGAGCCGTCGGAGGGAATGGAGAGGCCCTGCGTCCTGAGGTACGCGATCGTGTCCGGAACGACGAGCTGCTGGCCGGGCCCGAGCGTCGTGGCCACGGACCCGCTGCCCGCCCCCGAAAGGGCCGACGCCGCCGTGTACGTCAGCTGGACTTCGGCCGTCAGGGTTCCCCGGTTCGCCAGCGTCAGCTCCGTCGAGAAGCTCGAGCCGGCGAGCCCCGCCGCGTTCAGCACGATCGGGACGAGGCGGGTCACCGAGAAGAACGCCCCCGAGACGTTGACCACGGCGGTCGCGCCGGCGGCCCCGCCGGGACCGGCCACGGTGAGCGTGTACCTCGTGCCCTGCGCGGGACGGACGGCCATCGAGCCGCTCGTCGGAACGGGACCGACGCCGTTGTCGATGCTCGCGGACGTGGCGCCGACGGTGGTCCAGCTCAACGTGCTCGACTGTCCCGGCGCGACGATCGCCGGGCTCGCGCCGAAGGACGTGATCGCCGGCCCGGAGGGAGGGACGATCGTGACGGAGAGCGGCGCCGTCGCGGTCAGTCCGCCCCCGGACGCCGTCACGGCGGCGGAGAAGGTTCCGGAGGCGGCGGACGAGGCGGCGACGAGCGCGAGCGTCGCGCCGCCGCTCCCGGGAGCCCCCACGCTCGGCGGAACGAACGTCGCCGTCACGCCCGCCGGAAGGCCGGCGACGGTGAGGCTCACCGCCGCGTCGAAGCCTCCGGTCCCGGCCGTCGTGACGTCCACGTTCGCCGACGCGCCCGCCGCGAAGGACACGGACGACGGAGCGGCGGTCACGGCGAGGGTCGGACCCGAGGCCGCCCCGTAGGCGCTCGCGAGGGCCCGGACGTCCACCGAGCCGAGCCCCGTGGCGAGGTCGTAGCCCGTTCCCGCCGCGAAGCCCGTGACACCCGGGACGCCGTTGTTGCCGGCCGTGACGTCGTGGAAGACCGCGGGGCCGGAGCCCGAATACGTCGCCGCCGCGAGCCGGTAGAGGACGGGGTTCGGGTTTCCCTGCCGGCCGCCTCCCGCGCTCTGGAGGACGAGCGCCATGATGCCGCCCAGACCCTGCGCGGACGCGGAGGTGCCACTGTACGTGTAGAGGAGATTCGAGCCGGGGTCGTACTCCGAGAACACGACGTAGCCGACGGTCGACGCGGCCGCCAGCGAGACGTCCGGGGTGTCGCGGGCGCCGTCGGCCGGGACTCCCGGCGCCGACTGCCACGACGGCTTCGCGTAGACGGCCGAAGGGCCGCCGCCCGTCGCCCAGATCCCGCTTCCGCCGGGCACGGACCCGCTCTCGTTCCAGGTCTCCTCGGGGACGTACGACTTCGCGGAAAGGTGGGTCACCGGCGCGCTGCTCGGGCTCCAGTACAGGGCCGAGGTCCCGTCCACGAACTCCGTCCCTCCCACGCAGACGTCATTCGGCGTGGACGCAAGCCCGTTGACGCCCGGGCCGGTGCCGACCGAAACCTGAGTCGGGTCGTCGCAGCCGGCGGCCCCGTTGTCCCCCGCGGCGACGAAGACGGCCATGCCCTGGGCCGCGGCCTGCCGCCACAGGTCGTCGTAGAAGAGCAGCCCCGACGTCCCGAGGTCGGACTCGCACGTGCCGTAGCTGTAGGTCACGATCGGCGCGAGGTTCCGGTCCACGATGTACTCCGCCGACAGATCGACGCCGTCGGCCGTGTCGGTGCTGGCCGAGACGACGAGGTCGACGGTCGCCCCGGGCGCCACGCCGCCGGCCCACTCGACGTCGAGATCCGCCTCGCTCTCGTCGTCCGTGACGATGCCGGGGTCCGCGCCGTTGACCGTGATGACGGGATCCCGCGCCGGCAGGCCGAAGAAGCTCCGGAAAGCCCGGACGTCGGCGAGCTTGATGTTGGACTGCGCGACCACGGCGATCGTCTGTCCGGTGCCGTCGATGCCGGCGGCGAGGAGCGGCGTCGTGTCGTAGATCGTCGCGAAGTCCGCGGGCCCGAGACCCTGGGTTCCGTCCGTGAAGGCGATGGAGGGACGTCGACGAAGCTGCGGGGTCTTCGGGAAGTCGTGGAGCCTCGCGATGCCTCCCACGACGTCGGCGAGGGCGCGCGGCACCTCGGGGTCGCGGACGTTCGCGTGGTGGAGCCGGCCGTCCGCGACGAAGTCCCGCATCTCGGTCCGGAACGTCGCCTCCACCTGCGCGACGGTGCCGCTGAAGTTGATCCAGCCTCTTCCGGGCGCCACCTCGTCGATCGCGAAGCCGCTGCGCTGGAGCCAGGCGAGAACGGCGCTCAGGTCCGCGTCCGTCGGGCCGAATTCGCGGCCGTATTCCTCGGGGGTCAGCCAGCGGTGGTAGTTCGGCGAGGAGCGGTCGACCTGCTCGGCGAGGAGGCGTTCGACGGCGTCGGACGCGCCGGCCCGCGGCCGAAGCACGAGGATCATCTTCTCGAGCGGAAGCGCGCCGTCCGTCGGACCGACGTCGACCGCCGTCGCGAGACGCGGCGAGACGTTCCCCTCGACCGCGACCGTGTCGGCGTCGTTCACGACGCGCGGCGAAGCCGCGGACGCGGGGAGGGCGAGGACGAACGCGGCGAGAAGCGCGCCGGTCACCAGCCACAGACGCCCGAGCTCGTCGTCCGGTTTACAACGTCCGCCGGGGGGTAATCCCCGGACCTCGCGAGCCGTCTGACGGACATGACGATGGCCTGTCGCCCTCCACGCCGCCGCCTCGCCCTCGGCGTCCTGGTCCCCGGTGCCGCGTCGCTCCTTCTCGCGGCCGCCGCGCCCGCCGCGCCGGCGTCCGCCCCGTGCGCGCTCGCGCTCCCGGAGCTCTACGAGCGCGTCTCGCCGGCCGTCGTATCCGTCACGACTGCGGCGATCAACCCCTACGACACCGGGAGGGAGATCGAGCGGCGCGCGGGCTCCGGCGTGATCGTCAACCAGAGCGGCCTCGTCCTGACGAACGCGCACGTCGTGTCCTCGAGCCAGGTCGTCACCGTCACGCTCGACGACGGGACGGCTCTCCCGGCGCGCGTCGTGGGAGCCGACCCCGTCTTCGACATCGCCTTCCTCAGGGTCACTCCGCCTCCCAAGGGATCGCTGCCCGTGGCCCGCCTGGGGGACTCGGACGCCCTGCGCGTCGGCGAGGAGGTCTACGCGATCGGGAACCCCTTCGGGCTCGAGCAGACCCTGACGCGCGGCATCGTCTCGGCCGTCAACCGCGTCCTGCCGGGCGCCACGTGGTCCCTGAAGGAGCCGATGATCCAGACGGACGCGGCGATAAATCCCGGCAACTCCGGCGGGCCTCTCGTCAACCGCTGCGGCGACGTCGTCGGCCTCACGACCGCGATCCTCCCGGACGCCCAGAGCATCGGGTTCGCGATTCCCGTGAGCCTCGTGAACGCGGTGGGCGCCGATCTCCTGGAGAACGGGCGCGTCATCCGGCCCTGGCTCGGCGTGCAGGGCGCGCTGGTCTCGCCGGCGCTGCGTGCGCTCCTGCGCGCGCCCCTCGCGGATGGCCTCCTCGTCGAGGTCGTCGAGCCGGACAGCCCGGCGGCCCGCGCCGGCGTGCGCGGAGGAGACCTCGATCTCGTCATCGGCGGCGAGCCTCTCCTCGTCGGGGGCGACGTCATCACGGCGATCGACGGAGCTCCCGTCACCACCACCGAGGCGCTCGCCGCGGCCCTCGCACGCTTCCACGTCGGAGGAACCGCCGTCCTGACGCTCTCCCGCGACGGGGCGACGCGCACGTTCGAGCTCCCGGTCGTGGAGCGACCCGCGTCGCGGACGACTCCGCCGGAGTGCCACCTCGAGACCCCGGCCGCCGGGGCCGCCGCCAAGCCGGCCGCCCGCTCGCCATTCCTCATCGGGGGGCGCGAGGACCTCTGACGCGCGGCGCGTCGGCTCGGGCGAGCGCGCGTGAAGCAGAAGGCGGACCGAGACCGTCGTAGACTCGACCCCATGCCGATGAACAGACGCGACCTCCTCGGCGCGGCCGCCGCGACCGCAGCCGTCTCCTCTCTCCCCCGCCTCGCCTTCGCGGCCGACGAGAAATCGAGGGTGTACGCCGAAATCGAGAAGCGCCACGGCGAAGCCGTCCAGCGCCTTCAGGACTGGGTGAGGAACCCCTCCATCGCCGCCGAGAACCGCGGCATCGAAGCCGGGTGCGCGCAGATGATCTCGCTCGCGAAGGAGGCCGGCTTCGCGCAGCCCGCGAGGATGCCCACGTCCGGCTACCCGGGCGTCTTCGCGACGCTCGACGCCGGCGCGCCGCGCAGCGTCGGCGTCTACTTCATGTACGACGTCAAGCAGGCGGACCCCGCGGAGTGGTCCTCGCCGCCCTTCGAGGCCCGCCTCGTCGACAAGCCCGGCTTCGGCAAGGTGCTCGTCGGCCGCGGCGCCGTGAACCAGAAGGGGCCGGAGGCCGCCTTCCTCGCCGTGCTCCACGCCTTCAAGGGAGCGGGCGTCCCGCTGCCCGTGAACCTCGTCCTCGTCGCGGAGGGCGAGGAGGAGATCGGCTCGCCGCACATCCCGGACATCGTGCGCAAGCCCGAGGTCCTCGCGGC
>Ga0335085_10004202_pt1 | contig 24092 bp, 22 predicted proteins | sample Lox_Sample_45_FD_206712 | JGI IMG/M metagenome (GOLD analysis project Ga0335085, IMG submission 206712) | Soil microbial communities from Loxahatchee National Wildlife Refuge, Florida, United States - Lox_Sample_4.5 | ecosystem: Environmental > Terrestrial > Soil > Wetlands | place: USA...
ACTGGTTCGTCGACGCCAATACCGCCGTCTCAGGGCTCACTGCTGAGCAGGCGAGTTGGAGCGACGGCAAGGGGAACCACTCGGTCGGCCAGCTCACCTATCATTTGCTTTTCTGGAACCAGCGGGTCCTTGCGAGACTGCGCGGCGAGACGCCCGCTAAATTCGACGGCAACAACGATCTCACGTTCACCGACTTCGACAGCAAGAAATGGACAGATCTCCAGCAGCAACTCGACCAGGTAATGCAGGATATGGAGAAGTGGGTGGAGAATGCCGATGACGCCCAGCTGCAAAAAGCTGCTTCCACCCTGGCGCATGTGGGGACGCACAATGCCTACCACATCGGAGAGATTGTGATGGTGCGCAAGGAGCAAGGTTCGTGGGATTCCTCCAAAGGGGTGAAGTAAAACTTGACGGCGCGGGTTTCATCCCCGCGCCTTTTTGCTCATCGGGTGTCGACCGTCTTCCCTTCTTCGAGGTAGGCCTGCATCCATCCCAGTACTCGCAGCCATCCGCGGGAATGATCGAGAGCATCTTTGGGTGCCGCGGCAAAGCCGCTCTGGCGCACGCGGACAAAGGTCCCCGTACCGGTTTTCTGCGGCCCGCGATGCTGCAAGCCGTGCCATTCCCGCGGTTCCAGTTCCCAGCGCACCACCGTTTTCAGTGCGCCGCTCCAGTTGGCCACCCAGGTATGAACCAGCAGACGCGGCGGGTCGATTTCGAGATATTCGCCATCCACGCCAAAGGGCTTGCCGTCGGCACCGGTACCGACGCTCGACCATCGTCCGCCGACCCGCAGATCATTCTTCCATTCCGTAATCCGGTACTGGTCTTTCTGTCCCCACCAGAGGGGCATTTGTCGCGGATCGACGATCGCCTGGAAGACGCGCTCCGGCGGCGCCGCAATCAGGACCTCGGCAATGATGGCATCCTGATCGGAAGTGATGGTTGCCGTGGCCATGGGGCTCCTCCGGAGCGTGTGCACGATTAGTTCTTGCGTTGCAGATCGAAGTGCTCGGTCTTGCTTTGACCGCCCTGTGTCCAGGTCCAGCTCTCGCCGTAGTGGTTCGCATCGGCGAAGGTAAAGACGGCGTGGTTCATATGGCCGGCCTGGGGACTGGCAAGGTTGGTGGCATCGAGAAAGGTAAACTCCAGTGTCTTCCCGTCCGGCGAGATCGCTGCCGTCATACGCGGTTGATTGCCGGCGGCGCAGTAGTGCGTCATGAGCAGGCGGTTGCCGTCAAGGGTGTACATGGTCACCATGGACTCATGCGGGCTGGCCTCTGACATCACCGTGGTGCCCCCGGAGATGAGGGAATAGGTCATGGTTACGGTCTGTCCGTCGCTGGTCTTCCCTTCCCAGGTTCCGGCCATGGATTTCAGCTGGTTGAATGCACGCTGTCCATCGGATTGCGCGGAAGCGGCAGCGGCAACCAATACCAACATCAGAACGACCGCATAGCGAACTCGTCTCATACTTTCTCCTTCAGATGAAGTGCCGCGCAGGTCGGCGGCTGAGCTTCTATTCCACTTTCTTCGCAAATCGTTTACCCGATGTTTCTTTGGCGTACTCGGTCTCAACAAAGGCCTTGAGGTTGTTCAGGCTACGCTCCCAGAAAACCCGATAGTGGTCGAGCCAGGAATCGACTGCTTTCAGCGGCTCAGGGTTCAGTTGGTAGACGCGGTGACGTCCCTGGCGCCGTTCTTCAACCAGGTGTGCCCGGCGCAACAGGCGAAGGTGCCTGGAAATGGCCGGGCGGGAGACAGGAAAGGCCGAAGCAATGCGTCCAGCGGGCTGACTCCCGGCGCGCAGCAAGTCGAGCACGGCGCGGCGGGTGGGATCGGAGAGCGCTTGGAATGTAGCCTCGGATGAATATGTAACCGATCGGTGACCCATAATGCGTAACTGTACGGTTACCGCATGAAAGACGTCAAGAGAAAATTCCGTAAGCCGATGGATGGGGTGTTCCTGCTCTAGGGATTCTGCACCAGGTCGAGAAAGGCCTGATGCACGCGACGGTCGGAGGAAAGTTCGGGATGAAACGTGGCCGCCATGGTCTTGCCTTGCCGAACGGCCACCGGATCGTCGCCCTCGGTGGCCATGACTTCCACGCCTGGGCCGACGCGTTCAATCTTCGGAGCGCGAATAAAAACCATCTCAATGGGCGAGCCGTTCAGCTTCCCCTCGCGGATCGAGCTTTCGAGTTGGCGACCGTAGGCGTTGCGGCGGATGCCGATGTCGAGAGCGCCGAGTCCTGCTTGTCGCGGGTTCTCGACCTCGCGAGCGAGCAGAATAGCCCCGGCGCAGGTGCCGAAGGTCGGCTTGCGGCGCACGAACTGCCTCAGCTTGTCGAATCCTTCCTCGCCCAGAAGTTTGAGGAACGTACTGGACTCGCCGCCGGGGATGACGAGTCCGTCAATCTGATCGAGTTGTTCGGGCTTTTTGACCAGCACCACGTTTGCACCCAGCTCTTCGAGCCGGCGGCGGTGGGCATCAAAGTCGCCTTGCAGGGCTAGAACACCGATGGTCATAGGGGTCGTTGGTCGTTGGCCGTCCGTCGTTGGCCGAGCGAGCCGACGACCGAGGACGAACGACGCAACGATGCGTGCTTACCAACCTCTCGTCTGCAGCATCTGCGCTTCGTCGAGCCCGGCGACCGCCAGTCCCTTCATCGCGCCCTGCAGGTCTTCGCTCACTTCAAGTAACACTTTAGGATCGTTGAAGTGTGTCGCTGCCCTTACGATGGCCCGCGCCCGCTTCTCGGCTTCGGCCGGATCGGCAAACTCGGTGGAGTTCTTCATGAAGATGCCGGAGCCTACGAACACGGCTTCGGCGCCCAGTTGCATGACCAGCGATGCGTCCGCCGGGGTGGCAATGCCGCCCGCGGAGAAGTTCGGCACTGGCAGCTTCCCTGCTTTCGCGACCATGCGGATCAGCTCGTAGGGCGCGGCGTGCTCCTTGGCCTTGGCGTAGAGTTCTTCTTCACTGAGCACCGTGAGAATCTTCATTTCCTGCACGATCTGGCGGATGTGCTTCACGGCGTGAACCACGTCTCCTGTGCCCGCTTCGCCCTTGGTGCGAATCATGGCTGCGCCCTCGGCAATGCGCCGTAGCGCTTCGCCCAGATTACGCGCCCCGCAAACGAAGGGGACTTTGAAGGCGTGCTTGTCGACGTGATGAGCCTCGTCGGCAGGGGTCAATACCTCCGACTCGTCGATGTAATCGACGCCGAGTTCTTCGAGAATCTGAGCTTCGGCAAAGTGTCCGATACGGCATTTGGCCATCACCGGAATCGACACTGTCGCCATGATTTCGCGAATCTTCTTGGGCGAAGCCATGCGGGCGACGCCGCCTTCGGCGCGGATCTGCGCCGGCACCCGCTCGAGCGCCATGACAGCCACAGCGCCGGCTTTTTCGGCGATTTCAGCCTGCTTGGCGTCGGTGACATCCATGATGACACCGCCCTTGAGCATCTCGGCCAGGCCTGTCTTCAGACGCAGGCTGGTGGAACTTCCATTGTTCTGGGACATAAGTGCTTACCTCCGCGAATAACGATGCTTATACAATAGTCCTGGAGTGGCTAGATCAAAATGTCCATTTACGCTACTCTAGCCATACCATTATGGCGAAACAGCCCAGCACCCTGCGGTTGAACCTTCCGGCCCCCGCCAAGGGGGTGCCGCTCTACCGCTGGCTTTATGAGGAGCTGCGGGCAGCAATTCTGGCCGGGCGACTCCCCCCAGGAGCAAGGCTGCCAGCAACGCGCGACCTGGCGGAGCAGTACGGGCTGTCGCGCCCGACGATTGTCAGTGCTTTTGAGCAACTGCGGCTTGAGGGGTACGTGGAAGGAAAGGTGGGATCGGGGACCTATGTCAGCAAGACTCTGCCGGATACCCTGCTCCACGCGCCCCAAGCGAGGGCGGCAAAGCGGGCACGGGCCAAGAAGCCACACTTTTCCGAGTATGCGCGGCGGCTACCGGTGTTCGTCGAAGCGGGTTTTCGGCCGCTGCGAGCTTTTCGAGCGCGATATCCCGCCCTCGATGAGTTTCCGACAGGGTTGTGGGCGCAGGTGGCAGCACGGCGCTTGCGTCGTGCCTCGGTACAACTGCTGAGCGGAGGCGAGGCGCTCGGCTATCGTCCCCTGCGGCAGGCCGTGGCCGAGTATCTGAACACATCGCGCGGGGTCAAATGCGCGGCCGAGCAGGTGCTGATTATCTCGGGCGTACAGCAGGCACTGGATCGCGCTTCACGGTTGCTGCTGAATCCCGGAGATCCAGTTTGGATGGAGGAGCCGGGATACCCTGGGGCGGCAAGAGCGTTCGCGGCGATTGGGGCGCGAATTTGCCCCGTGCCGGTGGATTCGCAGGGATTGAATCTGGAAGCGGGCATGCGGCGCTGGGATCGTCCGCGGCTGGTCTATGTGACGCCGGCGCACCAGTTCCCTCTTGGCATGACCATGAGCCTGTCGCGGCGGTTAGCTCTTTTGGCGTGGGCGCAAAGAAGTGGCGCCGTTATCTTTGAGGATGACTACGATTCGGAGTATCGCTATGCGGGGCGGCCGATTCCGGCGCTACAGGGCCTGGACACCGCCGGTGTGGTGATCTTTGCCGGAAGCTTCAGCGATGTGCTGTTTCCGGGGCTGCGCCTGGCCTACATAGTGGTTCCTCCCGCCATGGTGGACCGGTTTGCCGCCGCCGAGTCGGTGAGCACGCATCCGTCACCATTGGTGGACCAGGCGATTCTGAGTGATTTTATCCGCGAAGGACATTTCGCCCGCCACGTACGCCGGATGCGGGAGCTGTACGCAGAACGTTTAGAAGCTTTGCTCGATTGCGCACGCAAAGAGCTGGCAGGGGTACTGACCATTCCTCCCATTGAAGCCGGACTGCGCACCGTAGCCTGGTTACAGCCTCAGATGAGCGCCGAGAAGGCTGCCTTGCTGGCAGAGAAACGCCAGATCGACGTGCTTCCGTTGAGCCGTTACGCCTGGGGCAAGTCGAAGCCAAACGGATTGGTGCTGGGATTTGCCGCGGTAGGGACAAAGGAAATCCGACGCGGAGTGCAGGGTCTGGCTGAAGCTCTAACGCCAGGCTAGCGCAGCGGCACGCGGGCGCCCCCGCCACAACTTTCTACTTCTCCACGAACTTCGCGAACATCTTTTTCGGATCAATCGCGATAAAAAGTCCGTGCCCACGAGCCAAAACCTCGTTTTTCTGATTCAGGATCTCCGCCATGTTGATGTGGCGGCGACCCTCGACTGAAACCTCCTTCGATTCCACCCGCAAGGGCTGGTTGAGCGGCACAGGCTTCAGGTAATCCACCGTGATTTGAGAGGTCAGGGCCACGACGTGGCGGAGTTTATTCACCTTGCCCATGGCTTCGTCGAGCAAGGTGGCGATGATACCGCCGTGACAGTGTCCGGGAGGGCCGGTATAGCGTTTACCGAGGCGGAACCGGCAGACGAAGCAGTCACGTTCTTCGTCGTAGGTGAACTTCAGGCGCATGCCGTCGGGATTGTTCTTGCCACAGGCAAAGCAGAAATTCTTCTGTAAGCGAACGTAACGGGTGTCATGGCCGGAGGACTTTTTCTTGGTCATGGTGAGAGCTCATTTTATCGCGAGTCCGCAGGGCTCTTCTCTACGGCGGGTAAATCCTGTATAAACAACGGTTCCGCACGGAATTGCTTACCGGCGACGGTTTTTTTCGTCGAACCTCGTGCGTTCACTCGTACGATCACTTAAACAGAGGGAGTCCCACCTTGAAATCATTCTGCCGCCTCGTTCTCACGATTTGCCTGTTTTCAGTTCTGTCCTTGCCCTCACTGACTCAAACCTCGCCCTCCGGGCAGCCAGAGAAGGAGACCAAGAAGCAAGAACCGCCGGTGGCCAAGGGCAACAAGAAGAAGGAGAAGGCAGCTCCGGCGGCGGCCAAGCCGGCCGAGGAAGAGAAGAAAGGTGGCATGAATGCTGACACGTTCAGCGGCCTGCAGGCCCGCGCCATCGGGCCCGCGGTGGCTTCCGGGCGCGTGATTGCGTTCGCCGTGAACCCCAAAAACAAGTCGGAATACTACGTCGGGGTAGCTTCCGGCGGAGTCTGGAAGACTGTCAATGACGGCACTACCTGGACCCCGGTGTTCGAAAACGAAGGCTCGTACTCAATTGGCTGGCTCACGCTCGACCCCAACGATCCCTCGGTGGTCTGGGTGGGCACGGGCGAGAGCAACAGCCAGCGCAGCGTGGGCTACGGCGACGGCGTCTACCGCTCTGACGATGGCGGTAAGAGTTGGAAAAACATGGGCCTGAAGAAGTCCGAGCACATCGGGCGCATCGTGGTCGACCCCAAAGACAGCAATACGGTCTACGTGGCAGCCGAAGGACCGCTTTGGGGCCCCGGCGGCGATCGCGGGCTTTATAAGACCACCGACGGCGGCAAGACCTGGAAAGCAGCCCTCACGATCAGTGAGAACACGGGCGTGGTGGATGTGGCGCTCGATCCCTCGAATCCTGACATCGTCTATGCCGCGGCGTATCAGCGGCGGCGTCACGTGTTCACCCTGATTGACGGAGGCCCGGAGAGCGCAATCTATAAGTCCACGGATGCGGGAGCGACCTGGAACAAGGTGAAAGCCGGACTGCCTTCCGAAGATATGGGCCGCATTGGGCTGGCGGTATCGCCGGTGGATCCCAATGTGGTCTTCGCCACGGTGGAAGCGGCGAACCGGAAGGGCGGCATCTTCCGCTCGACGGATAAAGGAGCGACCTGGGAAAAACGGAATGACTTCGATTTGGGCGCGATGTATTACGGACAGATCATCGCCGATCCCAAGAATGTGGATCGTATTTACGTGATGAACGTCTCCCTGCGGGTCTCCGACGACGGCGGCAAGACCCTGCACAAGATCAACGAAGTGAATCATCACGGCGACAATCACGCCATCTGGGTGGATCCCGACAACACGAAGCACCTGCTGCTAGGCAGCGATGGCGGTGTCTACGAGAGCTTCGACGAATTCGCCAGCTGGCAGTTCAAGGCAAACCTTCCGACGGTGCAGTTCTATGACGTTGCGATCGATAACGATAAGCCGTTTTACAACGTCTGCGGCGGCACCCAGGACAACTTCTCCTGGTGCGGGCCTTCGCGTACGAAGAACATCAACGGGATCATGAACTCCGACTGGTTTGTGATCACCGGCGGCGACGGCTTCCATGCCGCGGTCGATCCGGAGGATGCCAACACGATCTACGGTGAATCGCAGTATGGGGTGCTGGTGCGCATGGACAAACGCACGGGCGAGCAGCTTCTGATTCAGCCGGCTGAAGGCAAGGGCGAAGCGCCGCTGCGCTGGAACTGGGATTCGCCCATCCTGATTAGTCCGTTTTCACACACGCGGATTTATTTTGCGGCGAACCGGCTCTACCGCAGCGACGATCGCGGCGATACCTGGAAGGCGATCAGTCCTGATCTGACCCGCCAGATTGACCGCAATCAGCTGAGCGTGATGGGAAAAATCTGGAACCCCGATGCGGTGGCGAAGAATCAGTCGACTTCGTTCTACGGCAACATCGTCGCGCTCACCGAGTCTCCCAAGCAGGAAAACCTGCTCTATGTAGGAACCGACGACGGCCTGATCCAGATGACAAGCGACGCGGGGGGCTCGTGGACCAAGTATGACAAGTTCCCTGGGGTGCCGGATAAAGCATACGTGAGCCGGCTGGCGGCCTCGCACTTTGACGCCGGAACGGTGTACGCAGCCTTCGACAATCATAAGAACTCCGACTTCAAACCCTATGTCTTGAAATCAACCGATCGCGGGCGGAGCTGGACTTCCATTGCCGCGAACCTGCCGGAGAATGGGCCGGTGCTGGCCTTTGCCGAAGACACCGTGAATCCGAACCTGTTGTTTGCTGGTACGGAGTTCGGCTTGTTCTTCACGGTCGACGGCGGGGGGAAATGGATCCAGCTCAAGGGCGGACTGCCGACAATCGCGATCCGTGACCTGGTCGTCCAGGCGCGGGAGAGCGATCTGGTAATGGCCACGTTCGGACGCGGGTTCTATGTGCTGGATGACATTACTCCGTTGCGGCAGGCCAAGCCGGAGTTGCTGCAGCAGGCGGCAACGCTGTTTTCGGTGAAGAATCCCTTGCTGTACATCGAGCGGCTGCCGCTGGGCATTCCGCGCCATGGTTTTGAAGGCGATGCCTTCTATACAGCGGAGAATCCGGCATTCGGAGCGACCTTCACTTACTACTTGAAGGACAAACTGAGGACCAGGAAAGAGCAGCGGCAGGAGGCAGAGAAAGAAGCGGCCAAGAAAAACGAGACGCTTCCCTACCCGACGAACGATCAGTTGCGCGCCGAGGCTGAGGCGCCCGCGCCGGAAGTGTATTTCATTGTTTATGACGACACGGGTGCACCGGTCCGGCGGGTGGAAGGCAGCGTGGCAGAGGGCTTCCATAGGGTGAATTGGGACCTGCGCTATTACGCGCCTTCTCTTCCCGAGGGCGGGGGCGGCGGCGAAGACGATGACGGGTTCCCCGCTGCTGCTAATCAAGGGCCGCTGGTCCTGCCGGGCAAATATTCCGTGCGCTTATTCAAGAAAGTGGATGGCGTGGTCAGCGAGTTGGGGACATCTCAGTCGTTCACGGTTGTAGCGGATGGCACGTCCGGCGTCAGCGACGCCGATCGTGCCGCGCAGGAAGCCTTCAATCACAAGGTCGCGCGGCTTTACCGGGCAGTGGCGGGGGCCATCAATTCCGCCAACGACGTACAGGAGCGCCTGAAGGGCATCCGCAAGGCGTTGCAAGACACGCCGAACTCCGATGCGCTGATGGCGCAGGCGGATTCGATTGAGAAGCAGAACACGGAAATCCTGCGAGCCCTCAGGGGTGACATCGTGCTGGCGGCGCGCAGCGAGAATGTGCCGACCTCGATTAACGATCGCCTGCAGGGGATCATGGAAGGCGAGCGCTTCTCGATCGCGAAGCCGACGCAGACACACATTGACGGCTATAACATCGCCGCAGATGAATTTGGCCAGCAGCTGTCGAAGCTGCAAACGCTGTTACGGACCGATCTGCCAAAGCTCGAGAGGGCGATGGAGTCCGCCGGGGCGCCGTGGACTCCGGGACGTATTCCGGAGTGGCAACCGAACTAAGCAGGTTGTTGACAACAGAAGACACGAGGAAGTTCCTTGGTGAACCTTTGTGTCCTCTGCGGTTATTGCCTTTTTCGTCCCACAAATTCCGCGACGCCGCGCTGGCTCACGGTCTCGTGGTAATGCAAGACCGTCAGTCCGGGAACAGCCTTGATCAGTTCGTTCCCCTTCAGAAGATGCATGGGGTGAGTGGGTCCGCGCCCAAAGCTGGGATGTAGCCGGGTATACGTCTTGTAAAGCAGCAGGCCGCCCGGGCGAAGGGCTTTTGCCAGTTCGGGCAAAATCTTGCGCTCCAGATAAAAGAAAACAAGCACGAGATCGTAGCGGCCCTTCCCTGCTTTAAAGTGTGCGCAATCTTCCGCGCGAAAATAGATCTTACCGGCCCACTGCCCAGCATTTCTGCGGGCTTGCTCGATGGCGACTTCCGAGATGTCGGCCAGCGTCACATGCCAACCGCGTTCGGCAAGCCAGATGGCATGACGGCCAACGCCGCCCGCCAAATCGAAAGCGCTTCCTCCTTTGGGAAACAGCGGCTCGATGAACTCCTGGTAAGCAGAAACGAGAAACGGATCCGGTGCCAGCGAACGATGGGAACCTGCGCGATAACGTTCGTTCCAGGATGTGCGCTCGTTCTTCATCGGCGATTTCGATTTTACGCCGGAAAGAGTGCAGGACTTGCTGACGGCGTTGCGATTCTCCACGCCGCGCATTTGAAATCACAACAAGGTGTTGCACCGATCACACTAAGCTGTGATAGACTTCCGGGCCATCCGCAGTTTCTTCGATGGGCTTCGCCACCGGACTGCGGCATTGTGGGGGAAAAACCGTACGACGAGCCTTGGAGGGTTCGTACATGGGCCTCGCTCTTCTGGCGATTATCTGGCTGATCACATTTGTCAGCACCTACTTCTTCATTGCAAAAACCTGGTGGCTTCCGGCGGGAGTCGCGGCAGCTGCGCCCGGCATTGACCGTCAGTTCACCATCACCTTCATTGCGATGGGGGTGGTGTTCGTGCTGGCGCAATGCATCCTGGGATACTTCGTGTGGCGCTATCGGGATCGCGGCGCCGCCTCCGAGAAGGTCGAGTACTCCCACGGCAACGTGAAGCTCGAAATTCTGTGGACGACGCTGACCGCGATTCTGTTCATCGGCTTGAACCTGATGGGGGCCAACATCTGGGCGCAGGAGCGCTTCGACCCCGCCGGCCCCGGGGCCATACCGGTCGAGGTCACGGGTATGCAGTTCGCCTGGTACTTCCGCTATCCCGGAGCGGATGGCAAGTACGGCGCTACCAATCCCAAGCTGATGGATCCCTCCTCTGGTAACGAAGCGGCGATTGGTCTTGACAGCAACGATCCGGCGTCCAAAGACGACGTTGTCACAGGCACCATGTATCTTCCCGTGAACCGGCAGGTGGACTTGACCCTGCGGGCGGTGGATGTGATCCACAGCTTCTTTGTGCCCAGCTTCCGCTTTAAGCAGGACGCGGTGCCGGGTCTCGCGATTCACATGCACTTCACCCCTACCCAGATCGGCGATTACGAGATTGCCTGCGCCGAGCTTTGCGGCCTGGGCCATTACAAAATGCACGGTATGGTCAAGGTCGTCAGCCAGGAAGACTTCGACAAATGGATTGCGACGCGGGAGGCGGAGAAACAGTAAATGGCGACCACGGTTCCGATTCATGCGCACGCGGCTCCTCAGGGCTTCATCCGGAAATACATTTTCAGTCTTGATCACAAGGTCATCGGGCTGCAGTACTACTTCCTGGCGCTGACAGCAGTCTTCATCGGCATGTTTTTGTCGCTGTTGATGCGCTTTCACATGATCTGGCCCACCGCCGTGCTTCCTTTCGTGGGTGAGATTAAGCCCGAAACCTATCTCAGCCTGATGACGATGCACGGCACCATCATGGTGTTCTTCGTGCTGACGACGGCGCCGCAAGGGGGCTTTGGAAATTACTTTCTGCCGATTCAGATCGGGGCTCCTGACATGGCATTCCCGGTCCTGAACATGCTTTCCTTCTGGACTACGTTCGTCGGTTTCGTGGTGATCATCGCAGCATTTTTTGTGACTGGAGGAGCTCCGCTGCATGGCTGGACCGGCTATGCTCCGCTCAGCGCTCTTAGAGATTCGGGACCCGGGGAGCAGTTAGGCGCCGACTTATGGGTTACCAGCATCGCAATTTTCTGTATCGCATCCTTAATGGGCGCACTCAACTTCATTACTACGACACTTGACCTGCGGGCCAAAGGCATGACCCTGATGCGCATGCCCCTCACCGTGTGGGCGTGGTTCATCACCGCGATTCTGGGTTTGCTGGCATTCGGTGTGTTGCTGACCGCCGGCATCCTGCTATTGATGGACCGCGATCTGGGTACCAGTTTTTATGTTCCGCTGGTGGTGGTCAATGGACAAGTGATGGGACACAAGGGCGGATCACCTCTGTTGTGGCAACACCTCTTCTGGTTCTTCGGCCATCCCGAGGTGTACATCGCCATCCTGCCCGGCATGGGCGTGGCTTCCCAGATTCTGTCAACCTTCGCCAGAAAACCGATTTTCGGCTACAAAGCCATGGTCTACGCGATTATGGCGATTGGATTTTTGGGCTTCATGGTCTGGGGCCACCATATGTTCATGAGCGGCATGAGCCCCTACTCGGCGTTTGCCTTCTCACTGATGACCATGTGCATCGGAGTGCCGTCAGCGATCAAGACCTTCAACTGGTTAGGGACCCTTTACAAGGCTCGCATTCGCTTCCAGACGCCGATGCTCTACGCCATCGGCTTCGTCTCGCTCTTCGTTTCCGGTGGCCTGAGCGGCCCATTCCTGGCTCAACCAGTGCTCGATATTCCACTCCACGATACCGCTTTCGTACCGGCACATTTCCACTTGATCATGGGCGTGGCGGCGATTTTCGGCATCTTTGCGGCAACCTACTACTGGTTCCCCAAGATGTTCGGGCGGATGATGAACGAGACTCTGGGACGAATTCATTTCTGGATAACCCTGGTCGGCACCTACGCCATCTTTATGCCCATGCACTACCTGGGTTTGGCAGGCCAACCACGGCGGTATTCGCAGTTCACGGAAGTTGCCTATCTGCATCGCCTGATTCCCCTGAACACATTTATTACTTACGCCGCGATCATCACGGTTGCGGCACAGTTCATCTTCCTGATCAACTTGTTCTGGAGCATGTTCAAGGGTCCGAAGGCGAGCGACAATCCGTGGGAAGCCACCACTTTGGAATGGACCACAGCCACGCCGCCGCCGCATGACAATTTCGGCGGCCACGTCCCGGTGGTGTATCACGGTCCGTACGAGTACAGCGTGCCGGGCGCGGCGCATGACTTTATCATGCAGACCGATCCCACTCCTGTTCCGTCGCACTAGAAACCGGGTATGGCAACTTTGTCTCCTACAGTCACGTTGAAAGATCTGAAGACCGGCCATGGCGGCCGCGGTGCCGAACCTCCGACCAGAGGTGGCGGCGGCGGAGATGGCAATGGCGGACTTTCGCCGAATTACGGCGAACGCTTGCGACGGGTGCGGCTCGGCATCATCATCGCGCTGGCATCGATTACCATGATTTTTGTCTCCCTGACCAGCGCGCTCGTGGTACGCCGCGGCTTGCCTACGTTTGACGACAAGACCAGCACCTATATCCGCGACTGGATCACGGTGCAGCTTCCCATGACGCTGCTTCTGATCAACACCGGCATCTTGCTGATCAGCAGCTTGACCATGGAGCTTGCACGACGGCAGATGGCACGGCGGCTAGCACTGGCTCCCGTGAGAGGAATCCCCGGGGTATCGATTGGCGAAGAACAGGGATTCCCTTGGCTGGGTATCACTGTGATCCTGGGATTGGCCTTCCTTGCCGGTCAATGGATGGCGTGGCGGGAACTGGCAGACCGCGGTTTTTATGTAGCCACTAGCGCCAGCAGTTCGTTTGTCTACCTGCTGACCGGGGTGCATGCCGTGCACCTTATCGGAGGCGTCGTGGCGTTGCTGTATGCTGCCGCCGGGGGTGCGTTGTTCGGCAAGCCGTTGGAAGCACGCGGGATTGCGGTGGACGCCACTGCCTGGTACTGGCATTTCTTGACGTTTTTGTGGATTTACGTTTTTGTCCTGCTGGTGATTGCGCGATAGCTTACACAGGAGACCGAAACCATGTCGGATGTCGCGGTGCAGCACGGAGTGGCGACGGGTGTCTACGAGCCATCGTTGTTCGGCACCTATTCGAAGAAAATCGGTATGTGGTTATTCCTGTTGTCCGATTCCCTGACCTTCGGGGCGCTGCTTTACGCTTACAGCTACGGGCGCATCTCAAATCCAAACTGGCCGACGCCGTTTCACTCTTCCAGCATTATCAACGCGACGATTATGACCGCGTTTCTGCTGACCAGTTCGTTGACCATGGTGCTGGCGGTGCGCGCTTCGGTCCAGGGAAACGCCAAGCAACAGCTCTGGTACCTGCTGGCAACGATGGCCTGCGGCATCGGATTCATCGTTCTTCACGGACGTGAGTGGTCGCACCTGATTGCCGAAGGATTGACGCTTCCGGTCTTCCCCACCGTTCCGGGTGCAGAAGCAAATCCGGAATTCGTGAATGTCACAAAGAATGTCCCGCAATTCGCGGCGACCTTCTTCGGCCTGACCGGCATGCACATGTTGCACGTGACCCTGGGCGTGGTTTACCTGGGGGTGATTGCGCTGCGCAAGAAATTCATCCCCATACTGCTTGGCTTGTGGCTGATCGCATGGCTGGCGACACCGGCCTACAGTCCGTTCCACTACGGCGCACACGTGCTGCTGGTGGCAGCTATTGTTTGCAGCATCATCCTGTTCCTGAAGCCGAAGGTTTACGACTCCGGCGACGTGGAAGTGGCCGGCTTGTACTGGCATTTCGTCGACCTGGTCTGGATGTTCATTTTCCCGTTGGTGTACCTGATGTCCACCAAGATTATTTAGGAGCCTCGACCATGGACGCTGTACAGGAAGCGTTGGTTGCACAGGTTGCCGAACAGCACCGCCATCATCCGAAGTCGATATTTTTCAAAGTGTGGGGCGCCCTGCTGGTCATCACCGGGATCGAGGTTTATCTCGGCTACCAGAACATGGAGCCGGTGCGGATGTTAAGCATCCTGATGGGCCTTTCGATTATCAAGGCGGCGCTCATCATCGCTTACTTTATGCACATGAAATTTGAAGTCAGCCGCATGCGTTGGCTGACCATGGCGTCCCTGGTATTCTGCCTGGCCATGATGTGCGTGTTCTTCCCGGATGCGTTCCGCATCGTCAAGTACGGAGTGCGATGAGACTGCGGCTGGCCATTCTCGGATTGTGGCTCGCGATGAGCGCCGCCCCGGCGTTCGCGCAGGGTTGCGCGATGTGTTACAGCACCGCCGCTGGAACCACCAAAGACGGCCAACTAGCCATCAGCCGCGCGGTGATCATCATGCTTGTGCCGCCGGTGGGGTTCATGACCATCGGCATGGGCTTGGCGTATCGCTACAGCAAGAAACGCGACGGCGAAAACAACTCCTAAGCAAATCCCTTATAATAGAAAGATTCTGCTCCCGGTTTTGGGCCCACCTGAGGGCCCGGCGGCGCGGGCAGGGGTCCTTTTACAGATGTCGACGGAAAACATTGTTGTTCGTGGGGCGCGGGTCCACAACCTTAAGAACATAGATTTTGAAATCCCCCACAACGAACTCACCGTAGTAACGGGAGTTTCGGGCTCAGGCAAGTCTTCCCTGGCCTTCGACACCATCTACGCCGAAGGACAGCGGCGCTACGTGGAGTCGTTGTCGGCCTATGCCCGGCAGTTCCTGGAACGAATCGAGAAACCGGACGCGGACCTGATTGACGGGATCGCTCCCGCAGTGGCGATTCGGCAGAAGAATTCCACTCGAAATCCGCGGTCGACGGTCGCTACGGCCACCGAAATCTACGACTACCTGCGCTTGCTGTTTGCCCGTGTAGGCAAGACCTATTGTCTGCAATGCGGGAAGGAAGTAGGAAGAGACACGGTCGATGAAGTCACGGAGCAGATTCTGGCCCTGGCCGAAGGCACACGGCTCAATGTGTTGTTTCCGCTTAGTGGAGCAAAAGCGGCCGTGGCCGGCAAGAAAAAGATAAAGAAACTCCAGAGCGGGAAGCACACCGCAGTGGCTCCCGATGATCTGTTGAAGGCTCGCCTGTTCGACCTCCGCACGCGCGGTTTCAACCGTCTTTCTCAACACGGACAGATCTTCGAATTTTCGACGCCTGAGTCCCTGCTGGATCTGAATTTTGCGGAACCAGTGATGGTGCTGGTAGATCGCCTGGTGGTTTCACCGGGGGCGAGGGCGCGCATCGTCGACGGCATTGAAATCGGCTATCGCGAGGCCGGAGAGGTGCTTTTTGAAACGGTTCCGCGGGACGACCAAGCTCCGCAGCGTCTGCGGTTTTCCCAGCGTTTCGAATGTAAAACTTGTGGAATTAAATATGAGGAGCCGGAACCTCACCTTTTTTCGTTCAATAATCCCTACGGAGCCTGTCCGCGCTGCCAGGGATTTGGAAATACAATTGATTTTGATCTGGATCTCGTCATCCCCGACAAATCGAAGACTCTGAACCAGGGAGCGATCGAGCCCTGGACCAAGCCGAAGTATCGCCCCCTGTTCACTGAGATGAAGCGGTTTGCCCGGCAGGCGGACATTCCCCTCGACGTCCCCTGGTCCCAGTTGAACGCCGATCAGCAGCGTTGGGTCATAGAAGGCGAGGGTCGGTTCGGCGGGGTGCGCGGATTCTTCAATCATCTGGAGCGCAAGAAATACAAACTGCATGTGCGTGTATTTCTGAGCCGCTACCGGGGCTATTCGACCTGCTCGACCTGCGGCGGCGCACGCTTGCGGCCGGAAGCGCAACAGGTTCGCATTGACGGCAAAAACATCTGCGATATCGGTCACATGACCGTGGAAGAGGCGGCGCGCTTTTTCGATCAGGTGAAACTTACCAAGCAGCAGGCGGAGATCGCCGACAAGCTGCTGGTCGAAATCCAGGAGCGGCTGCGTTTTCTAAATGAAGTCGGGCTCGATTACCTGGCGCTCGACCGTCTCTCGTCCACCTTATCGGGCGGCGAGGCTCAGCGGATTCAATTGGCGACATCGCTTGGTTCGCGGCTGGTTGGGACTTTGTATGTGCTCGACGAGCCATCCATAGGGCTACATAGCCGTGATACGCATCGCTTGATCAAGATTCTTCACGACCTGCGGGACTTGGGGAACACGATCCTGGTAGTGGAGCACGATCCCGATGTAATGAGGTCAGCTAATCGCATTCTTGACCTGGGGCCAGGCGCCGGAGAGAACGGCGGAAAGGTGATCGCCGAGGGCAGCTATGAGGAGATTACAAAGAACCCCGCATCGCTCACCGGCCGCTATCTCTCGGACGAGTTGCGCATCCAGTTGCCGAATAATCGGCGGCAGCCGGGAGCGCAGCAGATCCGAATCAGCGGCGCTCGGGCACATAACCTCAAGAATATCGACCTCGCGATCCCCTTGGGGATGATTGTGGCAATTACCGGGGTATCAGGGTCGGGTAAGTCCTCGCTGATGCATGACGTGATTTACCGCGCGCTCAATGCCGCTAAGCACCAGAGCAACGGTACAACGCCTCCGGCGGTGTATTGGGACGAGATTGAGGGCGCCGAATACCTCGACGACGTCGTCCTGGTGGATCAATCTCCCATTGGCCGGACGCCGCGTTCCAATCCGGTTACCTATATCAAGGCATTCGACGGCATCCGCGATTTGTTTGCTTCCCTTCCCGAGGCCCAGAGGCGCGGCTTTGGCGCAGGACATTTCTCCTTCAACATTCCGGGCGGGCGTTGCGAGACCTGCCAGGGCGACGGCACGGTTACGGTGGAAATGCAGTTTCTTGCCGACGTGGAATTGATTTGCGAGGAGTGCAAGGGAACCCGCTACAAGCCGCAAGTACTGGAGGTGAAGTATCACGGCAAGAACATCCACGAGGTGCTGAACCTGACGGTGAAAGAGGCGCTGCACTTCTTTTCAGGCGTACCAAAGATTGTGGACAAGTTGCGGGTGCTCGAGGAAGTCGGCCTGGGATATCTGCGTCTAGGGCAATCGGCCACTACGCTTTCGGGCGGCGAGGCGCAACGGATGAAACTGGCGGCACACCTGCAGCCCGGAGCACGGGATATCGGACGATCTTCTTCGGCGTCGGGACCGCGGCGGCGGATCCGTACGCTCTACATCTTCGACGAGCCCACGACCGGTTTGCACTTCGACGACGTCAGCAAGCTACTCTCGGCGTTCCGCCGGCTGATTGACAGCGGTGGCTCCATCCTGGTGATTGAACATAACCTTGAAGTCGTCAAAACGGCCGACTGGGTCATCGATTTGGGCCCCGAGGGCGGAGAAAAAGGCGGGTTCATCGTTGGCTCGGGCCCACCGGAAGAGATTGCCAAGTTACCCAACTCCTATACCGGGAAATTTCTGGCGCATATGCTGAATGGCAATGGGTCGCGCAACCATGGGCGTAAGTAGATATCTAGTTGCCGGGCTAGTCGCAGCGTCGCTTGCATCCGCTTCGTGGGCGCAGTATTCCGGTCAGACGGTGCGTCACCACAAGATCGCAGTCGAAGATCCCTCGCATCCGCCCGAGCTAACCAAGGCCGAAGCTGCCATCGAAAAACAGGATTATGTCACCGCGGAACCCCTGCTTAAGACCGTGGTCGAGCGTGATCCGAAAAACTATGAAGCCTGGTTCGACCTCGGGTTCGTCTACAACGTACTTGGTCGTCGGGACGATTCCATTGCCGCCTACCGCAAGTCGGTCGCCGCAAAGCCGGACGTCTTCGAATCGAATCTGAACCTGGGACTGATGCTGGCGCGCGCGGGCCAGCCCGACGCAGAACAGTTTTTGCGTGCTGCCACCACGTTGACACCGACCGCCAACGTCGATGAGGGGCGGGCGCGGGCGTGGCTTTCCCTTGCGCACATACTGGCCCAGCAGAAACCCGAAGATGCGATTCAGGCCTATCGCCAGGCTGCGGCGCTGCAACCCAAAGATCCCGAGCCCCACCTCGCCGCCGGACAGTTACTCGAGAAACAGAACCAGTTTGCCGATGCCGTCGAGGAATACAAGCAAGCGTTGGCGCTCGATCCATCATCACCCGATGCCCTCACCGGAATGGCCAACATCTACATGCGGGGGCAGCGTTACAGCGATGCGGAAGAAGTGCTGCGCAAGCTTGTTGCGCTTCGTCCTGATGACGCCGGCGCCCACATGCAACTCGGGCGAATGCTGGCCGCGGCCGGCAGGAACGACGATGCCATCAGCGAACTGCAAACAGCCATCAAGTTGGCTCCCGGCGACAAAGCGGCAATGCGCGACCTGGCAGATCTCTATTCCGCGGCCGGAAAGTTCGACCTGGCAGAAGGGCAATATCGTTCCCTGCTGGTTGCCGATCCCAAGGATCCGACCCTCCATCAAGGCCTCGGCAATGCCTATCTGAAGCAGAGGAAATTCCCCGAGGCGCAGCAGGAATTCTGGATTGCGGTCAACCTCAAACCGGATTTAGCCGTCGCCTGGGGACAACTGGCCATCGCTGCCGACGAGAATAAGGAGTACCCTCTGGCGATCCACGCACTGGATATACGGGCGAAATACTTGCCCGAGATGCCCGTGGGCTATTTCATGCGGGCAACCGCTTACGACCACTTGCGCGACTACAAGAAGGCGTCAGAGAATTATCATCGGTTTCTGGAAGTCGCCAACGGGCAATTCCCTGATCAGGAATGGCAAGCCCGTCACCGCCTGATTGCGATCGAACCTAAGAAGAAGTGAACCATGCGCGTGGCCGTCCTCCTCGCCCTGCTTGCTCTGGCACTGCCCATGCGGTCGGCAGCCAAGGACGAGAGCCTCGCGCAACTGATCAACCGCGCGGAAAACGCCAGCATTAGCGACCAGCCCCCGCTCTACGCCGAAGTTGCCGAGAGGCAGCTTCACAATGCCGACGACCTCTACAACCAGGGTAAAGTGGACCAAGCGCAAGCGGCGGTGAAGGATGTGGTCACCTACTGTGACAAGGCTACCGACGCGGCGTCGAAATCAGGGAAGAAGCTGAAGAATACCGAAATCGCCGTGCGCAAGATGGCGGAAAGGCTGCGTGATATCAAGCGCAGCCTCGCCTTTGAGGACCAGGCTGCCGTGCAAGGGGCGATTGAGCATCTGGAAGACTTGCGGACGGTCCTGCTGAATCGCATGTTTGGCAAAGGCGCAAAATGAAGAAGTGCCTCTACCTTTTGTTGTCAGGATTGTTGCTTTCAGGGCCCTCCCTTGGGCAGCGCCGGTACGACCCGTTGAGTTCGGCCGAAGTCGATCAACTCCGGGATGCGGCGCAGGACGCCGACATGCGGCTGAAGCTTTATGTCACCTTCGCCCGCGCCCGGCTGGATGCGCTCGACAAGGCCCGGGCTGGCGCGAAGCCGGAGGATCGGGGCCAAGTCACGCACGACGGGCTCCAGGACTTTCTCGACGTTTACGACGAACTCGACGATAACGTCGATACCTATGCCGACCGTAAAGCCGATCTGCGCAAAGTGTTGAAGGTGGTTCTCGATGCCGACACCGAATTCGATGCCAAGCTGCGAGCTCTAAAGCAGTCAGCCTCGGCAACTCCTGCGGAAATGAAACAATACGATTTTCTGCTAGCCAGCGCCCTCGACACCGTCGACAGCAGTACCGAAGATCATCGCCAGCTTCTCAGCGAACAAGAAGAGGCAGCCAAGCACAAGAAGGGATCGAAATCCTGAACCCCTTCCATGCTACCCTAGGCGAGATGTGAGTGAGCGCCTGCTTCAAGTCTTCCAGGAAACCTACCGCGAGTTGCGGCCGCGTGCGCCTATCCCTGGATTCGAGGTGGAATTCTTTGCCTTCGCTAATGTGAACAATACCATCCGGCTGCGCGAGGGCCGTTTACTAGTCAGGGTATCGGATCTGCTGGAAGGTGCACCGGAGCCGGTGTTGCGGGCGGTTGCGCACATCCTCTTGGCGAAGATGTACCGCAAGCCAATCGAGCGCAGCCACTCCACCCGCTACCGGAGATACGTTTCCAGCCGCGCTCTGGTTGAGAAGGCCCACCTGGTACGGCAAATGCGGGGCCGCAAACGGATCGAATCGGCCCGGGGACGTGTTTACGATCTGGAGGCCATCTTTGACCAGCTGAACCATCGTTTCTTTCACGGCCTGCTGGCCCGTCCGCAAATGACCTGGAGCCGCGATCACTCGCGCAACAGCCTCGGACACTACGATCCCGCACACAATGCCATCGTGGTCAGCCGGGTTTTTGATCAGCCTCGCGTTCCCCGGTGCGCGGTCGAGTACATCGTGTATCACGAGATGCTGCATCTGAAGCATCCGGTCAAACTGCGAGGTAGCCGGCGTTGCGTGCACTCCCGCGAGTTCCAGGAAGACGAGCAGCGGTTCCCGGAACTGGACGGGGCAAAGCGCTTCCTGCAGCAGCTTTAAAAGTGGAAAACTCCCGCTTTAACCCCGCCAGAGCGCCGTGTGATGTAAATCACATCTGTTTGTGACTCGCCGCGTTGACGCTCACCCGCGCCGGAGACTATCCTAATACAGTTGAAATTGAAATTCATTTTCAAAATGGTGGCGGGGCTCTTTTCTTATGTTGCAGGCATTCATCATCACGCTGCGCGAAGGGGTTGAGGCGGCATTGATCGTAGGCATTACCCTGGCCTACCTGAATAAGATCAAGCGCCCCGACCTGAAGAAATCGGTCTATTTGGCGCTGATTTCCGCCTTTGTGGGCAGCATTGGCATCGCCATCCTGCTCGCCCGCACCAACTGGAACCAGGACATTTTTGAGGGCTGGGTGATGCTGGCGGCCGCCTTTTTCGTGGTCACCATGATCATCTTCATGATGAAGACCGGGAAGAAGCTCAAAGGCGAAATCGAAGGCAAGGTCGGTTTGCTGGCAGGCGAAGACGCCTGGTTTGGGCTGTTTCTTTTCGTCTTCCTCATGGTTTTGCGCGAGGGGGTGGAGACGGTGCTAATTCTGGGCGCGGTTTCATTGAACTCCACCGAACTGCTGAGTTTCATGGGGACGCTGCTGGGCGTGATCGTCGCGATCTTCTTTGGGGTGATGTTCGTCAAAGGCAGCGTGCGCATCAATCTCCAGAAGTTTTTCCGGGTGACCACGGTCATCCTGTTCTTTGTGGCGGCGCAGTTGATCATCTCGGGCCTGCACGAACTGTCGGAGAACGGTGTTCTTCCCTCCTCCAAACGCGAGATGGCCATTATTGGGCCGATCGTTCGCAACGACATGTTTTTCTTTGTCACGATTCTTGCTCTTGCGGCCCTGATGGTGCTGTTCGAGGTGAAGCGGCGGGAACCGGTGGCGGTTTCGGATTCTCCCGCGGAGCGGCGCAAAGCCTTATGGTCAGCGCGGCGCGAGCGGCTGTGGATGGCATCGGTCTATGCCAGTTCGTTCCTTTTCATTCTGATGGTCACTGCGGAGTTCGTTTACGCCAAGAAGGCCAGCGCCCTCTCGCCGGCCACGGAGCTCAGCTTCACCAATGGGCAAATCGCCATTCCCCTCAGCCAGGTCTCTGACGGCGACCTGCACCGTTACCAGGTGAATGAAAACGGCACTGAAGTGCGGTTCTGGCTGTACCGCAAGCCGGACGGTAAGATCGCCAGCGTGTTCGATGCCTGCGAGATCTGCGGCGCAGTGGGCTTTTATAAAGGGCCGGAAGGAATCGTGTGTAAGAACTGCGCGGCGCCGATCAATGGGCAGTCAGTAGGCATGCCGGGCGGCTGCAATCCCATCCCCCTGAAGGCGGACCTCACGACGGACTCGGTGATCATCAAGGAGGCGGACATCGCGGCCCACGCCAAGGTGTTCCAACAATAGCCCATGTTCGTCCGCCTGGTGTATGAGAGTTTTCGCAGGCAAAAACGCCGCAAGTTGCTGGCGGGCATTGCCATCACTCTGGGAGTAGCCGTTGCCACGGCGATGATTGCGGTGGCCACCGACATCGGCGACAAGATCAGTCGCGAACTGCGTAGTTACGGTGCGAACCTGGTGGTCACTCCCCAGGAAGATTCTCTCGACTTGCAAGTCGGCGGCGTCGACCTCAGGCCTCCGAGCGACGGCGCCTATCTCAACGAAGAAGACTTGCCTAAGATCGAAGGAATGTTCTGGCGCCACAACATCGTGGGCTTCGCACCCATGCTGCCGGTCAATACCGCCGTGGGAACTGAAGAAAACGTCCCCCTTCTTGGAACATATTTTTCAAAGAATGTGCGCTTCGGTTCGGAAGGGTTCGCGACCGGCGTGCGCACCACCGATCCCTGGTGGAAGGTGCAGGGCAAGTGGCCGAACGACGAATCACGGGATGTCTTGGTGGGCGAAAGGCTGGCGGCGAAGCTGAACATCGGCGTCGGTAATTCCCTGCCGATTGCGGGCGAGCCTCACAAGGTAGCGGGAATACTTTCCACCGGAGGAGCGGAAGACAACGAGGTCGTGGCCCCCCTTCATCTGGCACAACAGATTCTGGGAAAGCCGGGGGCGGTGCGGCGGATTTATGTCAGCGCATTGACCAAGCCGGAGGATGCGCTGGCACGGCGCGATCCCAAGACGATGAACCCCGAAATGTTCGACCGCTGGTACTGTTCGCCCTATGTGCAGTCGATTGCCTATCAGCTGCAAGAGGCGATTCCCCACTCCCATGCCGAGCAGATCCGTCAGGTCGCACAGACTGAAGGCACAGTGCTGTCGCGCATTAAGGGATTGATGCTGCTGGTCACGTTCGCTGCCTTGCTGGCCTCGGCCCTCGCGGTGTCAGCTGCCATGGCCACAGCCATCTTTGAGCGCCGCACCGAAGTCGGACTGATGAAGGCACTGGGAGCGGGCAGCCTTTCGATTGCGTGCCTGTTTTTCACCGAAGCGGTGTTGCTGGCCCTGATGGGTGGCGTCATAGGATTCGGGGCTGGGGCCCTGCTGGCGCGTCAGATCGGGCGGTCGATTTTTAGTTCTCAGATCACGATTGACCCCGTGCTCTTTCCCATCATTCTCGCAATCGCGGTGATCGTTACCTTTGCCGGAAGCGCGGCGGCAATTCGACGGGCGACCAGGTTCGATCCTGTGTATGCGCTGAAGGGGGAAGCATGAGTTCCCCATCTTCTCTGCCGGCCAAAGAAGTTGCCGTCCGTCGTGAACAGTCGGCGCATACCTCGATGTTTCTTCGCATGCTGCTTCGGGCTGCGGTGCTGCGGCGTGGGCGAGCTGCATCGGCGTTGCTGGCGATGGTGGTAGCGGCCGCCGTAACCACGGCCATGCTGAATCTCTATGTGGACGTGCAGGCGAAGCTGCGCAAAGAATTCCGCAACTATGGGGCAAACGTAGTGGTGGTGGCGAAAGATGGGCAGCCCCTCCCCGCCAATACCCTGGCGACAGTGAGGACAATGCTTGCCGGACGCGGGCTTGCGGTTCCCTTTGCTTATGTCGTAGCGCGCACCGCAGACGGCCAATCGGTGGTCGTCGCCGGCACGGATTTCGATCAGGTCAAGAAACTCGACCGCTGGTGGGCGGTGAGCCACTGGCCGGCAGCAACGAAGCAGGCCCTTCTCGGGGTTCGCGCCTCAAATCTGATTCACGCCGAGGGCAAGCCCTTTACCCTGAGCTTTCAGGGACGCACTCTCGAACTGAGCCCTGCGGGCACGGTGCATACCGGCGCGGCTGAAGACAGCCGGATTTATCTTTCCTTGAATGATTTCGAAGCCTGGACTGGGATTCAACCGTCGACGATTGAGATCGCCGCTTCCGGTGCGCCGGAAGAGGTCGACGCGACGATGGAGCATTTGGCCTCAGCTCTGCCGGCAACGGAAGTACGGCC
>Ga0335085_10004203_pt1 | contig 24092 bp, 18 predicted proteins | sample Lox_Sample_45_FD_206712 | JGI IMG/M metagenome (GOLD analysis project Ga0335085, IMG submission 206712) | Soil microbial communities from Loxahatchee National Wildlife Refuge, Florida, United States - Lox_Sample_4.5 | ecosystem: Environmental > Terrestrial > Soil > Wetlands | place: USA...
TTTACGCTTCGCCGTGCATCTCGCGATGCCCAACGCAAAACTCGGGGTCGAGTGGATCGCTACTCCTTTCTCGTGAGAAATTTTCATTCTCTGCTTCATGCCGGTTTAGCCCGGCGCACTGTAACCGCGATTTCTCGCCAAGGTGAGCGACTTGTATTTTCGACGCTTTCGGTTACACTATGCAATGTTTTCACCCTGGCCCGGTGGGAGAATTAGCTCATGAAGCTGAAGTGTCTCGCTCGTCCGAGTGAGCAGCGAAAGGTTAAAAAGCTGCTCCTACAATTATCGAAAGTTCAGCCCGTTTCTGCGAAGCCCGCCCCAATCATGTATGGTCAGAAAGCCCTCAAATCAGCGTAGCCGCTTACTCACTCTTGTTGCACAGGAGCCCAGCCCCCGGAAACGGGGGCTTTTTGAGTCTGATCCTTCTTCGCACTTAATCATGCTCTTCTGCGACCAAATGCCTTCATAGATCGAAATAGCGCGCTAGATCGGTTCTTATTGCTGCGCTGTGGCGGCGATGCTCGGTACATTTCCGACACGAACACTCAAAATCACTTGAGTCCGTTATCAACTCGTGCCTACATCTCTGGCAGACGAAGCGTCCTGCTTCAGCTCGCGCCATCAACTTAAAGTCAAAGGTGGTACCGTCCACACAATATGGACACCGAGCTAACGAGGTTGTTTGCACCGTGATACCTCAATACTTCATCTGGCGTGTCGAACCGTCGTGAGTCGCCTCACTGTGAGGCGTGATGCGCTGCACTGAAACACGAAGGTTGCATCAACACCGGGGCAAAATCTGTGAATTTGTCGGAGGTCAACTAGCTCGCTTCATGGCCACCGTGATTAAACTGCTTGCGTTGGCCATCTGAACTATGGGTAAAGGTACTCGGACACACCGCGCTTGTCCGCTCTTCTTGTCTCTAGCGTCCACAAAAACAACTTCGTCCGTCAATACGATCGGTTCGCTCAGGAAATCGAAACCCTCGCCGTAAAGCTTCATCTGAGTTCCGGCAGTGAAACCGAGACGCTGAAGTCGTTCGCAAAGAAACACCTGGTGCTCAGTCACAATGCCTCAAACAATCGAAAGGTTATAAGAGCTAAGAAATACCATTTTAATCGAATGAGGGGCACTGCGAGCTGTGATACGGGTCACGCATTCTCGATGTTTGAAATCAGGTGATTAGACTCAAAATGCCCCGCTGCGAGCATTTAAGCTGCCCAGGACGGGCGATCAGAGCGCGGGTGACCATCAGCACAGAGTCCGCTCGGAAAATTGTCCGTCTTTTGTGTCCGTCAACACCCGAAAGTCGAACGCAACAAATGATGCCGCGCAACGAATTTGCGGATTCGCTACGCGGCGTGAGGCTTACCACTCGGACAAATGCTTGAGCGAAGTGTAGGCCGCCATAGTTGCAGCGCAAGATTACGGAAGGAACGAGGAGAATCCAAGTCCCCGAGGATTGTGCGGAAAAACTGTGCATCACACTGTGCGTAATGCTAACTCCAAACCGCCCATCCAGAGCGGTTTTCGCCGTTATGTAATCCACAGCGCAAGTGATACTGCGCTCGACAGATCGCCAATTGCGTGAGCAAGTTAAGGGGGGATTAGAAATCCGATGCTCTATCCGTTTGAGCTACGGGCCCACAGCAGTAGAAGGGATCGAATTCAGTATAGCCAAAACTTGCTGACTAGCATCGTATATGCGAAGAGGCAATGCCGAAGGCCAAAGCCAAATCCGGATCCAGCGCGAAATCGGCTTCCGAACATAGCTCTAATGCTGGCACTCTTAAAGGCTGGAAGCAGATTGCAGGGTTTTTCGGCGAGCCAACCTCAGTCGTACAGCGCTGGGCTGCAACCTCTCCCCTCCGCTAGAGAAGCGCATTACGATGGAACGCCGCCTGCCGTCATGCAGTTTGGCTCTGCCTGGCCGGTGCCCATTTCGAATTGATCGACAAGAACACTGAGATCGCGCCGGGTATTCATCTCCTGACTCTAGTTTCCGATAAGCCCGGTACACTCGAACTTCGCGAACTATCTTTGGCCATCAACACTCCGGAGGGGTTAATCATCATTGTCGGCTGTTCCCACCCGGGTATCGACAGGATTGTCGAACTGGCCACCGCGATCACTCCGCACATTCATTTTATCGTCGGGGGCTTTCACCTGGTCGTAGCGCCCGATCCAGAAGTCGAAAGAATCGTGACTGCTCTGCATGATCGCTTCAAAGTTGACTACATTGCACCGGGTCACTGCACGGGCGAACCGGCGTTCACTGCTTTACAGAAGGCATTCGGCGAACACTACATTTACGCGGGACTGGGAGAGACTCTGAAGTTGGCCGGCTCGCGCGAGGTGGGTGCACCGCAATAGACGCGTGGCATTGAGCGCCAGCGGATCGATCGTCCGGCAGCGGTAATGTCAACTTCTGGTTTGCCCGTGATCCGTCAACAAATCGCACGAACCTGCTGTCTTGATTTTGGGACGTGAACTCTGCCGGAAAGTGACGCCAGTCAGCACTTCCGACATTCTGGTCCTGGTCTGAATTGTTTAGAGCTCCGCCCGATATGCAGTAGGTGTTAGGCCTTCAATGCGGCGGAAAAGCTTAGTGAAGTGACTCTGGTCGGAAAAACCACTCCGCACCGAAGCTTCAACAATAGTAATTCGGCTATTGTTGAGCAGTCTGCGACCAAGCTCAGTCCTCTTCCGAATGACGAATTGATGAGGAGAATAAGTAGTCGACTGTTTGAACATTACCGAGAAATAGTGCGGGCTCATCCCGGCCGTCTTCGCCAGATCTCCCAGCGTGATCTCTTGATGGAGATTTACTTCGATGAAATCTAGCACTCGATTCAGACGCGCCTTGGGAAGGCTATTCCGTGGCTTTCTCTCCTGGAGGAGAGCCACTGCATAACGGCGCTGCAAATGCACCGTCAATGCGCAGAGCAGCGATTCCCCGAAAAGCTTACCTGTAGGGAGCCCACCTTCTAGATCCGCCTCGAGAGCACGGAGAATGTGTCCGACATGTTGATCCTTCACTCCCCAATGGTTCACAAGCTCGGCCTGAGTAATGTTCGGGTATTGCTCGCTCAAATACCCCAGGTTCGAGATTGAGGAGGATTCTTCTCACAGCCTTTGAAATATCACCGCGTCCTCGGTACCATTCCATCTCTCGTGCGAAATCCTAATCCCAGATTGAACCTAGTAAAGTTTGTTATTTGATGGCGAGATGTGTATCTGCTTAACGGACCAGCAAGGGCTGTCTGCTATTGACCCGACTGTCTGATGTGGCCGCGATTCCGGAACATCACACCGACTCGATGGATCGCGGGCTGTTGGCACTGTTTAGCTGGGGCGTTCCTCATTACGATTCAAAAATCTCAGTGTTGTGCTACAAATCCGGGAAGAGGCGGTGATACGGCTCCAGAAGATTCGGTGAAATCCTTGCCAAGCAGCGCTGCAATGGTGGCTGCGATCTGTGCTTGCGTTACATTGTTATCCGAGAGTTCGCCCTGGGCCGGGATATCAGGCCCCAGGACCGCGATCCATATATTCTCCGAACCCTTCTCTTCGACTCCGTGCTCTTTCCACTGATCTAGTCCGCTGCCGCGTCCGTGATCGGTCGTGATGATGAACGTGGTGGTGCCGCGGTACTTGGGCATTGCCTGCATTGTTTCCCAGAGCTGCCGCACGAAGGCGTCGAATTGATGAGCGCTTTCAAGCACTAGATCGTAACGTCCGGAGTGCGCCCAATTGTCTGTCTCGCCGTAACCGACAAATAGCACACGTGGATGTGACGACTTGACGTACTCCAGAAGCGGAATTTGCAGGAAAGAGTCCCAGACGTCTTCGTCGTCCAAGCGCGTGGTCGTGCGATAGAGATCGTTCAACAATTGTTGCCGGGGCGTCAGTTTGCCTTTTTCCGGTAAATCCCATCCGACTTGCATGGGTAGATGGCTACGCCGTTCGTTGAAAATGTTCTTGAAGACATCCCAAGTTGCGTAGACGGCCACATGCCCGTGGAGTTCGGGAAATTGATTCAACCATTCGAAAACGGTGAGATTCGGGTTGGGGCCAAACTCGTTGCTGTTGATCTGCGGATCGGGATGACCCGCTAGCATCTCGTTGTATCCAGGATACGAAAATGCCATGCCGTTGGTGACTCGCGCAATGCTGCCCTTATTCTGATTGCCAAAGATCTGACCATTTTTGGAGACAACGTCCCAGAGAAACGGAAACAGCATTCTGCGGCGCTGGACGGGATCGTTATTCCAGAACTCGTTGCGTAATTTGTCTGGGTTCGCCCAGATACCTCCGTGCTCGCCCATCAGAGTGGGATCAGCGCCGGTGAAGATTTCCTGCCAGCGCAGGCCATCGCTGACGATCAACACCACATTCCGCGTCTTCAATTGAGCAAACGCCACGCCCCAACTGAAAAGAACCAAGAGCAGGACAGCAGAAATCCGTGTGCGGCAGTTCAATCTGCCCTCCGACTGCGTGGATTGTTAGAAGCTATACCGCAACCCGAACTGCATGACGCGAGGCTTGGTGAGTGTCTCACTGAAATTGCCGAGCGTGGTCCCGTATAGCAGGTACTGGTTGATAGTCCCGACGTCGAATCGCACAGCATTCGTGACGTTGAAGACATCCCATGAGAACCGGAGCGCCTGCGATTCGGTGAATCGCCAACTCTTGCCTAGGCTCATATCAACGCCAAAATAACCCGGGCCGCGGAGATTGTTGCGCTGTCCGGCTTCTCCCGGATACGCGTAGCGGAAGGAATTCGCCGCGTTCGGCCCGGCTTTAAAGACATTCGGCACACCATTCTGGAATGAGAGGCCGGTTGGCGCAGCACCGACCAATACGGCTCGACCATCTTGTTCGTAGTTCGTGGCGAACGCGTAGGTTGAAATACTGAACGGATATCCGCTGGTCCAGCGCGTTAATCCCGAGAGTTGCCATCCGCCTAGAACAGCATCTTCCAGCCGGGTCCAGTTCTCGCCAAAGCGCTTTCCACGCCCGACGGGAACATCGTAAAGCCAGTTGGCATTGAGCTGATAAGTTGTGTCGTAGTCCGACGGACCGTACAGTCCATGAGTGTCCCACGAATTGATGACCTGGCCGCTGTAGCCGACGGCGCTGAAGCTGCCGATACCGGCGCCCTGCTCGTATTCGTTGACTCGCTCGGCATTGGAATTTTCATCCAGCGACTTCGAGAACGTGTAATTGAGGTCGAACTCCAAACCGCCGGCATGGCGGCGTAGCGTTGCCTGGAATGCGTTGTAGTTGCTGATTCCCGTGGTGCGCCACGAATACAAAGAGGAGAATTGATCATCCCAGAAAGCATAGGCACCCAGCGAGGAACATGCCGGAAAGCACGGATAACCCGGAGTGGGCGCGTCCAGAGATTGAAGAGCGTAAATGAAGTTGGGATTATTCGCGTAATAGAGATCGTAGATGTTCTGTGTCGCTGTTGGATTGGCTGGAATGCCCGGAGCTGAACCATAGATTCCCGCTGTTCCGGCAGCCGCCGGGAAAAGATTTTCCCAGTATGCGATGGGCGCAATGCTGCTCTCCGGCGTATTGGCGTTCGCCAACTTCGCCAGCATGGTTGCGGCCTGAAAATATGTCATGCCCGATTTCGGATCTTTGATGTTCACAGGCTCCGCCATGTCTACTTCCTGGAGCAGCCTGCGTCCGAAACGTCCGACGTAGGACAATTCGAGCACGAATTTCGACGGGAGCTCGCGTGTGATCGAAAAGTCGACCACGTGGGAATACGGCGTCTTCATCGAATTGTCGATGCCCCACGTGATGGCGAAGCTGCCGTTCGCACCCATGCCGGGCGGCGTGCTCGGGAATCCCGGTTTTGGTGCTCCCGGCAACTCCGGTCCACCGCAGCCGGCGGACGCCGGAATCTCGGTCAGCCTGATGAATCGTGCCACGCAGTCTGTCGTCTGCACGCCGGACGCATTTTCGAGATAGGTCGTGAGCCCAAATGAGCCTTCCCGGTCGAAGCTATTGACCACGCCCTGACCGAAATGATCGAAATAGATGCCGTATCCACCACGAATCGAAGTCTTGCCCGGATCCCCAAACAGCTTGCGACCGAGTCGTGCCGAGGGCTTTGGGGAATACGCGAATGCGATGCGCGGCGCTACATCTCCATAATCCGGATTCCAGTACGGCGACTTTCCATTCGCCGGCCCAGCCAAGTCAAACGAAATCGTGGGACGGTAAACCTGTCCCGCATTCATGGCCGCAGTCCTGCCGTTGAAAAACGAAGAGAGGCTTGGCGTTGGCGCGACCTGATTTCCGCTGGTTTCGTACGGCACCTGCAAAATAGTGTAGCGCACGCCCAAGGTCAACTGCAGATTCGACCTCACGCGCCAGGCATCCTGCGCATAGAATTCAACCTCATTCGACTTGAAGTGTCGAGGAACCAGCGTTCCTGTCGGCAGGAAATTTCCGGATTTATTCTGGTTGTAGAGCGCAGAGATGGATCCAATAGTCCCGGTCACATCCGTAATGGCCGCGTCGTATGCATATCCAAAGCTGGGGTCAACATTGCCCGGATCAAGGTTTTGCCCGGTTCCAGCAACTCCACCCCCATAGAGCCATGTGGGATGTACTGATCCGTAAAAGAAATTCTGCTCGTTCGAGAAACGATTGTTATGGATGATCCTCCAGTTGCCACCCAATTGAAAGGTGTGTGTGCCGCGAGTCCAAGTCACGTCATCGACAAACTGATTGACGGGAACGTTGACGTTCACCGTGCGTTCAAACGAGAGGATGTCGGACATGTTCCAGAACCCTACGTAGGAATAAGGGTTCGAACCTGCACGACCGAGTCCTTGCCGCACGAAACCGTAACGCAAATTGTTGATCACCCGTGAGCTGAGGACCGCCGTGTATCCAGCCGCAATGCCCTTGCTGTTGTTGGTGGATAGCTGGCTGGGCGGCAGACCTGGGAACTGGGCTGCCACGTGTGTATTGTCGTCTTGCAGATTTCCGCGAAAGAACAGGCGGTGGTTCCCAGTGTTCGTCAGGTTGTAGTCCAGTTTGAGCAGGTACGTGTTCAAGCTCGCGGGCTGCGACGCCGCGAAGGTGTATCCCAGGATATTGAATCCGTCGGAACCAAAGGAAGTATAGGTGTTTGGCATAGGATACGCGGGAATGGGAGTACCGTCGGGCAATGTCGCTTTGCCATTCCAAAGGTTGAGCACGGCCTGGTTCACGCCTGGGCCATTCGGACAGCCAGTGCATCCCTGATCCAGCGCTGCGATATCCCCTGGTTGTAGGGTGACATCGACTTCATTCGATAGGCCACAGTTTGAGCTGCAGTAGGTTACGATCCCTTGCCGTAGGTTGGCGCTGGGGACGGCCTGATTGGTTTGGACTGCTTCTCGCGAGCGCTGGCCTTCATAGTTGCCGAAGAAAAACAGGCGATTTTTGATCACTGGCCCGCCAATTGCCGTGCCGAACGTGTTCCGGATGAGTTGCCCCGGTTTGTTGGGCAATCCTGTCGAGACCTGCGATTCTTTGTTGAACCAATCGTTCGCAGCACCAAAGAGAGTCCGATTGTACTCATAGAGTGAACCGTGAAAGTGGTTTGTGCCGCTTTTGGTCACCAGAGAAACCTGCGCGCCCGAAGATCGTCCGGAATCGGCGTTGGCATTCGTCGTCGTCACTCGGAACTCCTCGAGCGAATCCATGGGAACTCGCAAGGCTCCGGTAAAGGCGTACCCCTCGAGTTGATCGTTGTTATCGAGACCGTCGACGATCACGTTCGTCTGGTCGCTTCGTGCTCCATTCACGGCTCCGCCCCTCGAATCCGCCCCGACGTTCACTTGATTGCCGACATACGTGACGCCTGCCTGCAAGCTTAGTAACTCGACCGCATTGCGTCCTTCCGACGGCAGGGAAGCGATCTGACTGGAATCGAACGCGTTGCCCAGAGTCGCATCCACCGTGTTTACCGCGGATGCTTCCCCGGTAACGTCTACCGTGGTTTCGGCTTTGCCCACTTGCAGTGTCAAATTCAACGTCGCCGGAGTATCAACCAGGAGGACGACGGATTCGTTCCGCGCCGCCGCAAATCCAGCCGCGGAAGCCGTTACCACATAAGCACCAGGCGGAACCTGCAGGAACCGGTACTCTCCACGCTCATTGGTTGGAACGCTCCTGCTGAATCCCTCCGCGGAGTTCCTCAACGTGACTTGGGCGGAGTTGATCACCGCACCCGCTGTGTCCAGAATCAATCCATACAACGAGGTCGTCGAGACCTGGGCAGCGGAACGGGAAGATATCCAGATCAGCGTCAGGAGAACGAGGGATCTGCAGGAACGACCCGAGTACCGGAATCGAGTGGCCATGATCATCTCCAGGAACTGGCTTCCGCAGAATAGCGAGCGGAAGTTAACCCACTGTGAAATCCGGTGAAACCGCGGGTCACATCAGCTGATTGCAACCAGCAGTTCTGGTTAGAAATCTGTGACCCTTCATCGGTTTTTTTGCTCCGGAAGCTTTTGTGCTTTGGGCGAGCCTGCGGGCTTTGCGGAGATGAAAAACGATCTGCCGACAAAGTAGCGCGTACACCAATTTCGAAGCAGCGGAACAAACATATCCAGTGGGTCCTGGTCGAAGCGGCGAAGTTGGCGCCAAGGCGGAATCCTGATCTCGCGTTGGTATATGAGAACGCACGCCAAAAGGGGAACGCCAACCGCGCAACACTCGCGGTAGCTCGCAAGCTGGTTGCATATCTCATGGTGGTAGATCGGGAGCAGCGAGACTTTGAACCGGTACGCGGGCTCGCCGGCATTGCGGCATAAAAAAAACAAAACCGCAACGAAAGGACAATCTCAAGATCGTAAAGCGCGCAGACTGCCAGGTCCCGCCCTGTCCGAGTGAGCGAGAGAAATCAAAACTTTCCTCAAGCTCCCCACTGACTGTTTCGAGACTGGCAGAGAACACCAACTCAATCTTCTGCGAAGGCCCTGACGTCTGGTTCTGCGAACGCATGGACCACAGCCGAGAGGCACCACATGCGCGAGCTAAAGATCTTGACCAGAAAAGTGCGTGCTCTCGCGAGCGCGCCTGACCACGTGTGTTTTTCCTTGACAGAAGACTTACATGGACGTCGGTAAGCCGACAAGCATGTGATCGATAGTTCGCGAGGTTGCTTTTCGGGCGCTTCAGCCTTTCGGATTGCCGACCATCCTGCAAGAATGTCTACTACTGCGATTGAGTTGATGACTCAGCAGATCCGCTTGTGTCTCGTGGCTGGAGATGATGACCAGAATCTTAAAGATTCCCTGGTCGTTGATTGCTGCAACTATTGTGGTCGTTTTGGTATTGATTCTCGCATCAAGGTCCATCCCCCTACACGTCTACGATGGCTTTGAGTCACCGCACCTGAATCGTCTTCACTGGCTGAATCGCCGATTTGAACCCGGAGCTGTGGTACTCGAAGAGAGGGTGGTAGGTTCAGGTCGTAGGGCGCAGGCGATAACCGTCCATTCTGGGGATCGACCTGAAGCAGTGAGCGACCAAGGGGCAGCGACCGAACGCGACGAGATCATGGAAGCATGGTGGCTCTTTTCTCATACTGGGCGAAGCTATGTTTACTCCTTCAGCTTGTTCTTGCCTGCAAATTTTCCGCAAACCTCCGAACGCTTGGTAATCGCGCAGTGGAGAGAACTTTGCGAAAGTTCACCATGTGTTCCTGACAATCCGGTTCTCGCCTTGCGATACGAGAGTGGGCGTCTTCAAGTCACGAGGAATGATGAAGGTGGGATAATGGGTACCCTGAAATCCCAAGGGTAGGGTTGCCGACCATCCAGGAGCCATCTCGCAACTTCCACGGTTGCCCTTCACAGAGCAATGCTCCGAGTTTGCCGCGCTAGAAGTAGACCTGATCATTCGTTGACGGGAGAAGGGAAAGACATGGTCCCAGAGCCCCCCTGATCATTGATCAAGTTTGGACTGGGAATGGGATCGGCTCATCCGTCTGGAGTGGTGAGGCCCGTTTTCATCGTCACCCAAGGCATGGTGAACACTGCACGTCGAAAATCATCTGTGAAAACGCCAAGCCGTAACACTATTTGCGGTGTCGTAATAGCCAGTGCAAGACAGTGACCGCGCCTTCAGCAGGAGCATGACGACGGTGGCTTTCACCGGAGTGCGCGGACCGTGGCGGCGGGCAATCTCCGCCGTCGGCAGTTCCATGAAACTTCCCGCGAGGGCATAGAAACTGAGTTCCAGAACGCTGCAGTATGCCAAGAACATCGAGTTGAAATGGATGGCAAGGGAGTAGCCGATAGAATCGTAACTCCCGGTTTTCACACTCCCGTAACAATTCTTTCGTATATTGCACGCTTTAATGCTTGCAAGCCAAGCTCGATCACCTACAAAAACTGAGGAATTCATGGCAACAGCAACCGCATCGCAGAGCGTACTCGACCAGAAATTATCCCGTTCTCCCGGCAAAATCGGAATGCTGGTTTTTGGCGTAGTCTTGCTGATCGGTGTTATTTATGCCGGATCCAGCCTGCTGCGCGATCTTTCCAATGTTCAGACGACGTCGTTTCTGCCGTATCTTTTGCTCGGAGTCGCGTTGCTGGTGGCCCTCGGTTTCGAATTCGTAAATGGCTTTCATGACACGGCAAACGCTGTCGCTACGGTGATCTACACACATTCGCTGGAGCCGCATATAGCCGTGGTTTGGTCGGGGTTCTGGAATTTTCTCGGCGTGCTGGTTTCGAGCGGCCTAGTTGCGTTCGCGATTATTTCCTTACTTCCGGTCGAACTGATTTTGCAGGTCGGCAGCAAGGCCGGGTTTGCCATGGTGTTCGCCTTGCTTGTATCCGCAATCTTATGGAACTTGGGCACCTGGTATTTCGGCTTGCCCGCTTCGAGCTCGCACACACTCATCGGTTCCGTGATTGGAGTGGGCATAGCGAACCAATTGATGAATCCCCGCACGGGAACCAGCGGCGTGGATTGGGGACAGGCCGTCAACATTGGAAAATCCCTGCTTCTGTCGCCGATCGTGGGCTTTGGAGTGGCTGCCCTGCTCCTGTTGACCGCGAAAGCTTTCGTCAAAGATCCAAAACTATATAAAGCTCCCGAAGGCGCCGAGCCGCCGCCTTTCTACATCCGCTGCCTGCTGATCCTTACCTGCACGGGCGTCAGCTTCTTTCATGGCTCGAACGACGGGCAAAAGGGTATGGGGCTGATCATGCTCATCCTGATCGGAACGGTTCCGACCGCTTATGCCATTAACCATGCGGTGACTTACAAAGACTCGCAGGATTTCATCGCCGTTTCGCGAGAGGCTGCGGATACGCTTTCGAAATATGTCAGCCCGGATGCGGTGATCGGCGACGCGCACCAGGACGTTACCGACTACATTCGCGACAAAAACTTCACGCCCAACACCATGCTCGCCATGCGCACTATGGTCAGCGATGTCGGCAACGAAACAGCCCTCTACAAGGAAATGAAAAATATTCCCAACGATCAGGTGCGCAACTTCCGCAACGATCTCTACGTCATCAGCGAAGCGCTTCGGCTTATGCAGAAGAGCGGCAGTCCAAAAATCGCCGCTTCCGACGCCGCCATCCTCGCCAACTACAAAAAGCATATCGATCACTCGACCCGCTTTATTCCCCTGTGGGTGAAGGTCGCGGTTGCTATGGCGCTGGGTCTGGGCACGATGGTCGGCTGGAAGCGCATTGTCGTCACGGTAGGAGAAAAGATCGGCAAAAGCCATTTGACGTACGCGCAAGGCGCGATGGCAGAAATCACCGCCATGGCGACGATCGGGGCAGCCGATGGATTTGGACTTCCGGTCAGCACGACGCACGTGCTTTCTTCCGGCGTCGCCGGCACCATGGCGGCCAATCACTCCGGAATTCAGTGGTCAACGGTGCGCAACTTGGCGCTGGCGTGGGTGCTAACGCTGCCCGTGGCTATGGTGCTCTCGGGCTTCTTGTTTTGGGTCTTCCGCAAAACGTTCTGAGCATATTGCCGCCAACAGGCTAGTTTCTCCCACTTGCCGCTCAGGTATGGGATGCGACAACAACACTCAGGCGATAATCGCACTCTAACTCGCCGCAGGCATTCTGCCTGCGGAGGTAGGTATGCGCCGCCACTCGTGGCACGCGACACCGCCGATCAATACAAATGCATCGCGGCTCTGCTCGAAGTGCGTCCGGAACTTGTCGAGACCTTTGATCATCCCAAAGCTTCCCTTAGCGTTTCGAAGTCTTTCTAGGTTTGGCGCACACGGCCGGCACACTTGATCTCAGAAAACAGCGTGCCTGGTACAACTGGCGGCTGATGAAATGTCATTCGGTGTCAGCCATGATGCTGGTCCCGCCCAGTTTCCCGGTTGACCGTTATCCGACCAGAAACTGTACGTGAGCGCTGTGCACAACACTCACTACGGTTGTCCTAGTGACACTGCTACAATTCAGCAACTCCTCTGAGGAGCGTGGTTTGGCGCTTTCGGCGGGAACTCGACTGGGGACGTATGAGATCGTCTCACCGCTCGGGGCGGGCGGAATGGGAGTCGTATATCGCGCGCGTGACTCCCAGCTCGGCCGCTCGGTTGCAATCAAAGTCCTGCCTTCTGATGTGGCCAGAGATCCAGAAACGCTAGACCGCTTTCGGCGGGAAGCGAAAGTCCTCGCATCACTGAATCATCCAAATATCGCGTCCATCTACGGATTTGAAGATTCTGACAAGCCCGCGCTTGTGATGGAGCTCGTAGAGGGGCCTACTCTCGCAGATCGCCTTCTCGTTGGCCCCGTTCCTCTCGAAGAGGCCTTGTCGGTCGCGAAACAAGTCTGTGACGCGCTGGAGTATGCCCACGAGCATGGCATCGTGCATCGGGATGTTAAGCCGGCCAACATCAAGGTTTCCGCTGAGGGCACGGTCAAGCTGCTTGATTTCGGATTGGCAAAGGCGCTCGAGAGCGCGGCCGTGAACACCGATATTTCGAGTTCGCCGACGCTCACGCACCTCGGTACTCAGGCGGGAATGATTTTAGGCACAGCAGCGTATATGTCCCCTGAGCAGGCCAAGGGGAGACCCATCAACCGGCGCTCCGACATCTGGTCCTTTGGCTGCGTCCTGTTCGAAATGGTCACGGGAAAGATGGTATTTAGTGGTGAGACCGTAACCGACACACTTGCCGAGATCATCAAAGCCGAGCCCAAATGGACGCTGCTTCCTGCGAACACGCCGAAACCAATTCGCACACTCTTGCAGCGATGCCTTAAGAAGGATTCGAAACAGCGGCTTCAGGCGATCGGGGAAGCACGGATCATGATCGAAGAAGTGTTGGCCGGTAAAGCGGCCGGCGATGAGCAGCTGGGCGCGCAAGCACCGGCGCCACAGAACCGCACTCACTCGCTCGCAGCGTGGATTGGTGGATTTGCTGCCGGTGCAGCGATCGTCGCGGCTCTCGCATGGTGGATCACGCGCTCCAGCAAACCCACCATGATGCATTTCAGCGCCGTGACCAGTTTTGCAGGCGTTCAGGCGCAGCCCGCGCTTTCGCCTGATGGACGCTCAGTGGCATTCATCTCCAATCGCGACGGGCACTACAACATCTACGTCGGTCTGATACGTGGGGGCGAGCTGGTGCAGATCACGCACGATGCTGCCCTGAAAGTCCGCCCCAGTTGGTCTCCTGACGGTAGTACTCTCGCCTACGCGCAGCTCAACGATTTCGGAACGATGGACATTTGGGAGGTGTCGGCTCTTGGCGGCTCGCCGCGCAAGGTTGTCTTGAATGCGACTGATCCGACGTGGACGCCCGACGGACGCGCCCTCGTTTACCTGAACATCGGGGACTCGCAGATTTGGACATCGGGAGTGGAAGGTGAAAAGCCGCGTGTCCTGGTGCACACGCCTACACAGTACATGGGTACGGAACCTCGCGTCTCCCCCGACGGCAAGACGGTTGTATTTGCCGCCCGCCTGGGTGGTGCGCCTTACGGCGAACTCGGCACAGCGGATGTCAGCACCGGAAAGATGCAACTCCTCACCCACGATTTCGCGCTCGCGCTCTCGCCCGCATGGTCTGCTGACAGCCGCACCATCTACTTTTCCTCAAGCCGAGGGGGCACCCTGAATATCTGGAAGATCGATGCAGATGGAAGCGGGTTGCGGCAGGTTACGGCGGGCGAGGGCGACGATGCAGAACTCGATGTTTCCAGCGATGGCAAGCGCCTGATATTTGCCACAATGCGCGTGAACATCGGCCTTTCCCGCTTCGATACCCAGGCCAAAGCTGGGGACTCGAACTTCAGGGTCCTTACCACTGATCCCGCCCGAAACGAGTTTGGGCCCGCCTACTCGCCCGATGGCACTCATGTTGCTTTCTTCACGAATCTGAAGGGAGTGGAGAATGAAAGTATCGGAATCACCGACGCTAATGGCGGGAATTCTACGCAGCTCGTACGGGACTCCCGCATAAACCTGTTTCCGCGCTGGTCGCCGGACGGAACTCACATTATCTATGCCTCATACTCCAACTATGCCTCAAACTCCAACAATGACACTGAGTATCGCAGCATCGCCGTTGCAGGCGGGGCTCCGCAGACGATCATGCAGGAGGCTGGCGGGTCTGTCGACGTCGGTCGCGACGGTCGCTTTCTCTACCAGAAAAACGGAGAGGTATTAACCTTCGATCCGCGCACCGGTAAAGCAGGCACATTAGGGAAGATCCAGGCGTACTGGGGATCGCTGCGATGGGCGTTTGACAGTAAGTCCGTTGCCTATGGCGTGGTTTCAGGGCAAGAGGATGATCCAGGTGACGGCGTCTGGGTGACCGACTTCAGGACCCCGCCGCGGCAAGTATTCCGTGGCTGGCTATGCGAATTCACCGTGGACGCGCATGACAACATATTTATCCTGAAGGGAAAAACCGACCTCAATGGAGAACTGTGGAAGGTAAAGTGGGACGGCTCAGGTCTGTCGCGAACTTCGGGGACTCTGCCCCTTATTAATGTGAATTACACTCACAACTACGTGGGAAACCAGATCGATGTTTCCCCGGACGGCCGCTACATCGTTTTTCAGTCGCAACAGGTCCTGCAGGAAAACATCGGCATCATTGACAATATCCAGTAGGGTCTTCCCGATCAGGATTTGTTTCAACCGCAGTCTTTAGTTCACGGCTTCTCAGCAGTTTCGTAACAGTTGCCAGTGAAATCCTATGTCACTCATATCTGAAGATCAGTCAGCCACTTGGTGGTTGGTCGGCTACCCTTCCTTTACAAGATTAGGTGAGAGTTGCCCGCGATTCCGGCCGGAGCCCCCAAACCGACATCCAGAGTTGGTGGGGCGCCAAATGGTGATCGAAGCAGGCGCCGAGGAATTTGGCCTATCCGACCAGTACCTTGCGAACCTTGAGCGAGAAGGTAATCCTCGCGGGGCCTCGGCCCGGTCGAAGTCAAGCCGAACGGCAACGTGGCAAAGAGCCGCCGCAGGGCGGACCGAGATTCGCGCTGGTGCTATCCGACGGGAGGCACATCGAAAGCTCTTGGAAGTTTGCAGAAGCCGATCTGCTGCTGGTGATCCGCGTGGCCGAGGCGTAAGGCGTGTTCAGATCCACGAACGCGCACGACGAGCTCCGTCAAGTTGCGCGAGGAAAACCTTCAGTGAAAGCCCGATTGCCCGTCCGAGTAGACGCAAGCTCATCGCCAGATTCTGTCACATATCGCTTGCAAGATCCCCCGCCTTCTCGGATATCCTTTGGCGATGCACGCTCGCTTGGTTGTGCACGGAGTCGGCAATCACCCACCGGGGGAATTGCTTGCCGACGCTGCTGCGGCGCTCTCGAATGACTATCGCGAGCCCGAATGGCGCGAGTTCAACTGGTCGCAAATCCCTGGTGTGGTTGAAGGCCTCACGCTATCCCTAGAAAATATTCGCCGGATGGCTGAGGGGATTGCATCGGCAGCGCGGCTTGGAACTGCCAGCAACCTGATGGCGCTTATCGCTGAATTCTGTTTCGGATTGGCATTGACGCTTCCGGTGCTATCGCCAATTCTGACCGGTCTGTTGCTGCTCATCCAGACGAGCGGATTCAGGCGTGCCCTGAATATTCAAATGGTCGCGATCGAACTTCTGTTAGGTTGCGCCGCGCTAGCTGCGATGGTCTACCTGCTCAGAGCGCTCGCGACTGCGGCTATACGCCGCGACGCGGCGCCCATCGCAGAGTTCACCCGTTGGGCCGTTCTGCTCGGCTTTCGTCCCATTGTGTTGGTTTGCCTGCTTCCGTTCGCTCCGTTTCTGTGGGAGATTCTCTCCTGGGGCGGCGAGGCGAGGAAGGCTTTCACGTGGATCACGGTGACCGGCCTATTCGCGGCAGCGTTCGGCTGGTTGTGGGGAGAGCCATTCGCGGTAATGGGGAATATTGCAATCGCGGCAATCATCATTGCGGGACTATGTCTCACCTGGTTCGCAGGACAGTTGGTGTACTCCCTTTTCGGCCCAACGCTAAAGGTCCTCCTCGACGTCTCCCGCTACCTCGGCGACCCGGAGCTCCGCGCCAATCTCCATCGAGCCTTCGATAAGACGATCGCGGATCTGCCCGCCACTCCGAACAATAGTCGCGAAATCACGATATACGCCCACAGCCTTGGCTCGGTCATTGCGGCAGATTCGCTTCTACACTCGAAAGGCTGGATCCGCTCCGATTCAGTCGAGCTCGTGACCTTTGGATCTCCACTTCGGCGCCTCATCATGCGATTCTTTCCAGCAGCGCTGTTTCCTCGTCGAATCCAGCGCCTGGAAGCACAAATCTCAGAACGGCTGAAAGACTTCCGCTGGATCAATTTCTTCCGGCCCCTTGATTATATCGGGGGTTCATTGGGTCTTTCGGATGCGCATGCCGGTCAGGATATACGAAGCATTAGTTGGACAAAGTCTCACAGCGGCTATTTCGCTGACGGTGAGATGTGGCAAGCCGCGACTGCCGCGCTTGCCGAACCCAGGGATGCCAAGCTCCATCACGCCGGACCGCCGCCATCGGAGTTGTTGCCGGCTCCCACATCCACCCCATGTCTTCGCGCCACTGCAGGGCTGATCCAAAAGAGCGGCTTCCTGCTTGCACCAATTACGGCAGCGTTGTTCATTGTTTCGACAATCGCGAGTGGAGGTCGAATCCAGAGCAGGCCGGGACCTTCCGTTCGCAATACTCTTGTGGCCTCAGGTGTTATCGTACCTGCAATCGTGACCCACTGGCAGGTTGAGGTACCAGGCGATCCTCCGAGCGAGATTGATCATTTCCGGTTCCATGTCGGCGACCGTGGTGACCGCGAGATTGAGGTTGATCGCGGCGAGACGGTATTCGAAGGCTACAATGCGCTATTTAGTGTTGGTGGCCTACGGGATGCCGTGCGCTCCGATTGCGACCTGGCGTTCAAGCCGGCGCTTCTCCAGCAGAAAATCCGAGTACCCTGCCGCTCGCGCCGGGCGATTGAGATTCGCTACCTGCCGTCAGATCCCGAACACTTCGATATCCCGGGGTTCCCGCCGCACACTTCCGTTTTACGGCGCGGGTTCGATTGGTTCCGGCTGATGTCTGTTGGAATCGTTTGGTGCCTGGTCGGAGGAGGCATGAACACGTGGTTAGCAGGAGGTTGGGCAAGGCTACTTTTTGGCGTGAGAGGCTGAAGTCAAAGGAATTACGCTATAGCCTCAGTTCTCCCCGTGTAGCACGCGAGCAGGAAGACTAACAGGTTTCCTGTCGTGGGACATAAATTACCAAAAGGGTCACCTAGCCTCGGCGAAGGACCCAAAGGGCCCGGGGTGATGTCTTTACGCTTCCCCACCAGTTGGCATCCCTTGGTTTGCAAAAATAAAATGGGTGATTTACGGGGCTACTATTCCGTTGCGGTGCCGAGACGCTGATCGAAATTGTCGCGGACCCGGGGCCCCCTCGGCGCCGATCGGCCTTTTCAGCTTCCTTCCACACCTGGAAACAGTTACTGCAGCAGAATCGTGAAACTTCACGGCTGGCTACGATATCCATACACGGGCGTCAGTAGCGGGCTGTTCGCGATATTTCGGGTTACTGGCATGTGGGCGGCTTCGGTCGGATTGTCGGGAACTCTTACCTTGGGATTACTTCAGAGTAGCCCGTCATCCACTCCGAACAATGCCCACCCCTCGGGAAAACCTTGCGACAAGCCGACTTATCGATGCAAATTCTTTTCCACAGAGAAAGGGTGCTGCGGTCTAATAGATCTTGGATCGCGAAATTCATTTAGAAATGAACGAACGTGGTTTCATCCGGCTATCTTTGCGGGCTTTGATGAGGCGCTCGCGAAAGTTGCTGTAGGCTCTTTGGTATGCCTTGTCCTTTGGAGTGACTCTGGGAGGTATCAGCAATTCAACCTAAGCCCCCAAAAATAATCTAGGGCTGAAGGGAAAGACTTGAGCTCGATATGGATTCAGCTACGGATACTTGGCTCGAACCACGGAGTGCTTTGTGAGGATGCAGATTCTCTTTGCTCTGCTTTTGTGCGCCGGCTTTTGTCTACCCTCGATATGTCAAAGTGCACGCTGTACGCTCCAACCGACAGAAGTGATGGTAGGCGAGCCGATCGTGGCGACCGTCGTGACCGACAACTTCAACACGAAGCACCCCTTGAGTTACAACTGGACGGGGAATGGGGGCGAGGTCACGGGCAAAGATGCGACCGCGAGTATCGATACCAGCCACGCCGCACCCGGGAGCTACCTGATCACCGCCCATATCACAGACCCGAAGGCGAGGCACAACGGCGAAGCGAGTTGCTCCGCCAGCTATATTGTAAAACCCATCCCGAAGAACCCTCCAATGATGAACTGCACGGCAAATCCCTTGGTGGTGATGCCGGGAGGCAGCGTAACCGTCGCGTGCAGCTGCGCGAGCCCCGATGGGGTTCCTACTTCCGTGAACCACTGGACGGCCTCGAATGGCGCTATTTCCGCCAGTGGAACCGTCGCAACAGTCGACACGTCAGGCGCTCCATCGGGAGCCACCATGGTCGCTGCGACTTGCACGGATGCGCGCGGTTTGACCACGCTAGCGATGACCTCTGTCACCGTCGAACTGCCACCGCCGCCTCCGCCGCAGGGCACGAAATTGAGTCAATGCGACTTCGCCAGCGAAATGAAGCCCTGGCGTGTCGACAACACGTGCAAGGCGATGTTGGATGATGTCGCCCTGCGCTTGTTGCAGGACCCGGATGCGCGCTTGGTGATTGTTGGCAATGCCAGCCCGTCAGAGAAACGACCCAACCTGGCGGCAGAACGTGCCGTCGATTGCAAGTTTTATCTCACGCATGGGGAAGCCCCGGAGCGAATCGAAGCAGGGCGTATCGAAGTCCGGACGGGCAGCGCAGGCACGCGAACGGCTGAATTTTGGGTGGTTCCGGCAGGAGCGACTTTCGGATTGGAAGGGACAGCGCGGGTGGATGAGTCCAAGGTCCCGCCGGTCGTGGAAGATCACCCGGCGGGCACTGGCAAAAAGCGACCTAACGATCGGTGACGCATTTGCCAGAGGCGTGGATCCCGTGCCGCGCGGCAAGGAACAATCCTTGCCGCATCCGCAAGTTGTTGGGATTTGGAGATTCCGATGAAAGCAGCTTGGATATGGACGATCTTGGGAGTCTGTCTGCTGGTATTGAGTTTTATCATCATTGGCATCTTTGGATCGGACAACAAAGCTCTGAGTCCGGGAGTGCTCGCATTGGCTGTACTTGCTGGAGGAGCGCTGTTATTGCTGCTCTGGTTTGTGCCAAAGTTGCAGGTTCGCCGCGTGGGATGGTCGAATGCGACGGAACGCTTCAACGCGGAAAATGAGGCGCGTAAGAGTCTGGCGCAAATCTTCGGAGGCATCGCTTTTCTGGCCACGTTCTATGTGAGCTGGGCCAACTACAACATCGAGGCCGACAAGGAGGTAACGGAAACATTCGGCAAGGCGGTGGAGCAGCTTTCCAAGTCCGATGTCTCCGTGCGGATCGGAGGCGCCTACATTTTGGAGCGACTCTCAAAGTCCTCGCCCAAAGACTATGACGCGATCGTGTCGATTCTGACGCACGCCGTGCAGGATCAAACCGCGAAAGCAGGAGCGGAGAAACCCGATCCTGCCGCCGTGGCACAGGGGCAGATGCCGAAGCCCCCAGGCGACATCGAAACGATCGTCCGCATCCTAGGCCGCCGACAGAAAATCAGCACGGGTACAGAAGACGCCTTGAACTTGGAGTCGAGCGACCTCGGCGGAGTGCGAGGCCGAAACCTGAATTTGCAATGGGCGTATCTGGTTCACAGCCGGATGCAAGGGGTCTACCTCTACGGTGTCCACTTTGAACACGCTGAATTGATTGGAGTGAAGGCGGGGACATGGAAAATTACCCTGTCTGGTGCGACGCCTCCCGCTGGCAAGGTCGATCCTTGCCTCGATCCCGACTTCTTTACCAGCACGCTGGTTTCCGCAACCTTCAGTTGCGGCCACTTCAATCAAGCCGTTCTGGTCAATGGGGACTTTGAAGGCGCAAGTTTCAATGGCGCAGATTTGACGGGAGCCAAACTCAACCAAGGGAATTTCCGCCGCGCTCATTTCAACAATGCCAATTTGGCTCACGCCGATTTGAATGAAGCCGATTTCAGCGGAGCGGACCTGAGCAGTGTCGTGGGGATCACGAAAGAGCAGTGGAACTCCACAAAGACCGACGCCTGCACCCGCTCGCCGAAGTTCGACACGGATGCTTCGCAATGGAAGGCCACAAGTTGTGCGGGACAATAGATTCGGCGGTGTGCCGGAGGACACTCCGCCGATCCGGCTTTGGGGCGGGGAGCGACCTTCGCTGTGCCCTTGGTTTTGTGCTTCGCCTTCTTCTCTTTCTTAGCGGCGAATTCCGCCGCCACTGCTTTCTCGGTCTTTTTTGACATCCACTCGGCAGCGCATGGCAGCAGCCATTAGCACAAGCTGGTGGCATCACTACGGCGATAGGCGGAGTCGAGCAGACGGATTTCGAGCGGGAAGGGAGATTCCTTCCTCACCAAAGGTGCCGACTTTCTACACTCGAAGTCATTTCCTGAGCCCATAATTCCTGAGCTCATAATGGTTAAAGAGACTTCGTTTCACGGGGCTCGCCCATCACGGGCGCGAATTTTGTCGGCCAACTCACTGGGGTGGGGCTGCCGCAAGTGTCCGAAGCTTAGCCAAAGCGCGTGTTCGCGCGACCGCATTCGACGCCTTCATAGGATCTCCAAAGACTGTGTTCGGATCAACTCCCCCGAGGAGCTGGGGCGGTGCCACAGTTCCCGTACCTGTAAATGGAGTGAGCCGTAAATCTTGCGCAACCTTCACAATGCGATCTCGAAGATCAATCACGACAAAAAGGTTACCCGACCGGTCTAGAGCTATGCGCGCGGCGAAAAACCAGTCCGGCAGAGCGACTGCTGCTCCGCGCGAGCAACAATGTGCGACCAACGTTGTAATAAGACCGTTCGTGAATACCTCGCGAACGTATCCGTGCTGCGAAATATAGAGATTCCCGACGGTGTCCACAGCGACGTCAATCGGTCCCTCTAGTTGCGCATTGATTGCTCTCCCACCATCGCCCTCGCTGCCAGTTTGCCCGTTGCCCGCCACCGTAGAGATTATTCCGCTTGGGCTTACTTTACGAACGAGATTGTTGCCAGTATCGGCGATAAAGATGTTCCCTAACGCATCAGTCGCCACACCTTGGGGATTTCTTAACTCTGCATTTACGGCAAGCCCACCATCCCCTGAGTAGCCGCCTGAGCCATAACAGGCGGCGCCACTCCATCCATCTCGCGTATCCGCCTTCCCAGATCCCGCGATTGTCGTAATGACGCCAGAGTTTGAAATCTTGCGAACACGGCTGTTGCAGGTATCAGCGACGTAAAGGTTTCCGTCGGCATCCACAGCAATACCTGACGGAGTATATAGGTCCGCATCCTTGGCGATCTCTGTCACCACACCTGTTGACGAGATCTTTTCTATGCCTCCGCCTGCACCTTCGGAAAACGTGGCGAAGATATTGCCAGCACTGTCGACCGCAATGGCCGGTGCGTGCCCAAGCGCAGCGATCGGTCCAGCAATGGTCCTGATGATGCCGCTCGTCGAAACAACTCGGAGACGACTGTTTCCAACATCGGTGATGTAAACATTGCCTTTCAGATCGACAGCGACAGCGCTTGGTGACTGCAGTTGCGCTTTCACGGCTGGCCCGTCGTCACCAGAGAAACTGAATACCCCATTGCCTGCCACCGTGCTGACTTCGCCATCCAAGGACACTCGCAACACACGGTAACGTCCGTTGTCGGCGATGTATAACCGGCCAGCCTCATCCACCACTATTTCACCGAGGTGGTCCGATAAACTCTGGACTCTCGGGGATATGGCTTCACGTGATCCCTTGAGGACAGTTGTGATCATTCCATCAGAGGAGATTCTGCGAATCCGCGCAGCGCCCGTCTCAAGAATATAAAGGCTTCCGTGGGCGAGACACAATCTCAGAGATCCTGCTAGTCGGGTCTCGGTTCCTCTTACGCCGCCCTTCTGTCCAGAGCCGGCAGTTCCAGCAATCGTTGTGATAATGCCAGAAGTCGAAATCTTACGAACCAGAGCGGGGCCTGTATCGGAGTAGTTTCCTCCGTCTGCTACATATACATTTCCGTCACTGTCGATACGCAGCGCGCCAGGATGATCCAGCCCCGCCCTGATGGCAGGCCCACCGTCGCCTGAACTCCCAGAGCTGTCCAGGCCCGCCACGGACGTTATGATACCGTTTCGAGATACCTTACGAATCCGGTTGTTGTATTGATCAGAGAAATAGAGGTTACCATTAGGATCAAAGGCGATCCCTTTCGCTCGATTGATTTGGGCATTTACTGCAAGCCCGCCGTCGCCAGAGAACCCCTCGGTCCCCGTTCCAACTACAGTTGTAATGATTCCGCTGACTGAGACTTTGCGAATCTGACTGCCTTCGGACAGATAGATATTCCCGGAATCATCCACAGCTAGATCAGAGGGTGTTCCGATCTGCGCATTGAGGGCTAAACCTCCGTCTCCTGTTTCGTCCGATATGCCTATGCCTGCGATACGAGAGATAGTGCCCCGAAGATCGACTTTGAATACGCAATTAGCGGCACCGATGTAAAGATTGCCCATTCGATCTCTCGCAAGGGAGCCAATATCAACGATCGAGACTGCGGTAGCTGCGATTGGTGGGCTGGATTCGCCGATTATCTGGCTAGGTAAAGTGCCGCGTGATTGACTCTGAACTGCCGATCCGCACGAGACAAATATGAACGATAGAAGAACAGACGATCGGAGTCTCCAAGTCCCTTTGAGTGGCTGGCCGCACCGATCCTCGCCCATATCTCCGTCCCCGGTGTAGGTACGAGACCTGTGCATTGCGGGAATAGCACCTCACAGATTCTTGAACTTTAACATGACCACCGACCATACAGGACGATGGCTCATTGAAAAGAAACAAATAACCGACTGAAGAAGAATCGGAAGAAGTCGCTGAATCAACGGCTTTATTGCGCCTAGACGCAATTAAGTCCTGGCAAACCGCAGATGGTCAGGAGACACAGGAGTGTTTGACGCTGTTGCCACGGCCAAAGGAGGCCGTTGCAATGGCGCGAAAGGCAAAAGCGAAGCGGAAGCGGGCTCCTAAAACCATCTTAAAGCGTCCGGATCTTGAGCAGTCCAAATCGGCTGTGCTCAACAGCCTCACCTCCCCCAGTTCTCAGCGCTCCTACGGAAGCCACGCCGCTCAGTCCGTAACTGCTTCACCAAATCCTCCTGGACGCAATGCAATCGTTGCTGAACGGCCGACTCGAATCGTGAAGAGCTTGGCGGCTGTTGCATCGGAACCCAAACCGCCTTCGCAGTGGAACGATTCGTTTGTCAGAGGCGGGACTGCAACGGCGGTTCGTGTTCCGAGTGCATTGCCATATGGTTCTGTGATGCTGTGGCAGAGTAGCGGTTGCGTTTTTCTGCCAAAAGGACCATTGATTTGAACCCGTCGTCCGCGGTCCACGG
>Ga0335085_10004204_pt1 | contig 24090 bp, 21 predicted proteins | sample Lox_Sample_45_FD_206712 | JGI IMG/M metagenome (GOLD analysis project Ga0335085, IMG submission 206712) | Soil microbial communities from Loxahatchee National Wildlife Refuge, Florida, United States - Lox_Sample_4.5 | ecosystem: Environmental > Terrestrial > Soil > Wetlands | place: USA...
CTTCGACGAGCTGGCCTCCTCGGGCCTGTTCCTGCTGCACGGCGAGACCGGCGCGGGCAAGACCACGCTGCTCGACGCGATCGGGTTCGCCCTCTACGGCCGGGTCCCCGGCCAGCGGGGCAAGACGCGCAGGCTCCGCTCGGATCACGCCGCGCCGGGCACGCCGACCGAGGTGTGCCTGGAGGTGACCCTCGGCGGGCGCCGGATGCGCATCACCCGCCAGCCGGAGCAAGAGCGTCCCAAGCGCCGCGGGGCCGGCACCACCACCCAGCAGGCCAAGATCCTGCTCGAGGAGCTCGCGGGCGGGTCCTGGCGGGCCGTCTCCACCCGGGCGGGCGAGGCGGACGCCGAGATCGCCGACCTGACGGGCATGTCTGCCGAGCAGTTCTTCCAGGTCATCCTGCTGCCCCAGGGCGAGTTCGCGAAGTTCCTGCACGCTGACGCCGACGACCGGCGCAAGCTCCTGCAGCGGCTGTTCGCCACCGACCGGTTCCGCGCCGTCGAGGACTGGCTGGCCGCCCGCCGCCGGGACACAGCGCACGACGTCGAGCAGGCCAAAGGCGGCATCGCCGAGTTCGTCGCTCGCATCGCCCAGGTCGCTGCCCCGCGCCTTGGCCAGATCCCGAGTTCCGCGCCGGATGACCTGCTCGCCGGTCCGGACGACGCCTTCGCCGTTCCCGATGGTGCCCTGCCCGCCCCAGCCTGGGCCGACGGCCTGGCCGCGGCGGCGGCCACCTGCGCCACCGCCTGGGCCGAGCAGGTTCGCCGCCACCGGGCCGAGCTCGACGAGGCCCAGGCCCGTCAGCGCGACGCTGAGCAGCTGGCTGACCGCCAGCGCCGCCGGGCGGGCGCGCTCCAGGCCAGAGACCAGCTCGCCGGAGCCGCCTCCGCCGTCGACGCGCTGCGCCGGGAACTCGACGCCGCCCGGCGCGCCCCCGAGGTGATCCCGGCCGTGACCGAGGCCGAGCGCACCGCGGCCGCCCTCGCCGAGGCCCGCGCGGCCGAAGAGCAGGCCCGCGCCCTGGCCAACGAGCTCCCCGGCCCGCCGGGGCCGGCCGCCGAGCCCGCCGCCGGACTCCGCGCCCAGGCTCAGCAGCACACGACCAGGCTCGGCCACCTCGAAGCCCTCCGCGCCCTGTCCGCCCAGGCCGACGACGAGGACCGCGCCGCCGAGGCGGCCCTGGCGGCCGCCGCCGCGCTGGCCGACGAGCTCGCCGGGGTGCGGGCCGAGACCGCGGCGGCCACGGACCGGCGCCCCGGCCTCAGCCGCGAGCGCGACCAGGCCCGCGCGGCCGCCGAGCGGCTGCCCGCGGTGCAGGCCGAGGCCGACCGTCACCACCGCGCGGCCCTGGACGCGGCTGCCCTGGTCGAGGCGCGCACCGAGGCCGGCCGCCAGTCCGAGGCGTACCTGGCCGCCAAGCTGGAGTACATCCACCTCTTCGAGGAGGCCTCCAGGCTGCGCCGGGAGCGCATCGACAACATGCGCGCCGAGCTGGCCGCCACCTTGACCGACGGCGCCCCGTGCCCGGTGTGCGGCTCGCTGGACCACCCCGAGCTGTGCGAGCTGCGCGGCGACCGGGTGACCAGGGAGCAGGAGGAGGCCGCCGACGCCGAGGCGATGGGGGCCTCGGACCGCGCCGAGACCATCGGCGCCCGCCTCGGCATCGCCGACGCCCAGGTCTCCGACCTGTCGGCCCGGCTGGAGAGCACGGGTTTCGCCGTCGCCGCCGACCTGATCTCCCTCCAGGCCGAAGCCGCCCGTCTGCGCGCCGCGGCCCGCGACCTGACCGCCGAGGCCGCGGAACTGGCCGAGCTGCGGCGTGCCGATCACCAGGCCGCCCTGGACGACCTCGACCGGGCCATCGCCGGCGCCGACCGGCGGCTGGCTGAGCTGGCCGGCCAGCGCGAGACCGAGCTGGACCGGGCCGCCCAGGCCAGCCAGCGGGCGGCCAGGCACCGGGAATCGCTCCTGGCCCAGCTGGACGGCGCGCCCGACCTGGACTCGGCCATGGCGACGGCGCGGGCCGCCGCCGGCGCGCTGACCGCCGCCGCCGACGCCGCCGAGGCCACGGCCCGGGCCGCCGAAGACGCCCTCCGTGCCGCCGACCTGGCCGCCCGGGCCGCCGCCGACGCGGGCTTCCCCGGCCTGGAGGAGGCGCGCGACGCGTATCGCGACCAGGGCTGGCGAACGGACCAGGACCAGGCCATCCGCGACCACGAGCAGCAGACCGCGGCCGTGGCCAAACTGCTGGCCGACCCCGACCTGAACGTCCCGCTCGACCCGCCATCCGACGTGGACGGCGCGGAGGCAGTGGTCGAGGCGGCCCGCAAGGTCTACGACGACGCCTTGACGGAGCAGGCCCACGCGCAAAACCAGGCCGAGCAGCTCGCCGTCCTCGCCCCCCAGCTCGCCGCGGGCCTCGCGGAGCTCGAGCCGCTGGCCGCCGCCGCGGCCGAGGCCCGCAGGCTGGCCGACCTGGCCGCGGGACAGGGAGCCAACACGCTCAAGATGACGCTGTCCTCGTTCGTCCTGGCCGCCCGCCTGGAAGAGGTCGCGGCCGCCGCCAGCGAGCGGCTGCTGAAGATGACCTCGGGCCGCTACTCGCTGGTGCACACCGACGCCAGGCGCGGCGGCGGCCGGTCAGGACTTGGCCTGCTCGCCTGCGACGGCTGGACCGGCGTCGACCGCGATACCAGCACGCTCTCCGGCGGCGAGACGTTCCTGGCCAGCCTGGCCCTGGCCCTCGGCCTGGCCGACGTGGTCGCGGCCGAGGCGGGCGGCACGCCGATCGAGGCCCTGTTCGTCGACGAGGGCTTCGGCAGCCTGGACGAGGACACCCTGGAAGAGGTGATGACCGTGCTCGACGGCCTCCGCGAAGGCGGCCGCATGGTCGGCATCGTCAGCCACGTCGCCGAGCTCAGGCAGCGCATCCCGGCCCAGATCCGGGTGCGCAAGGGCCGGTCGGGCAGCGACCTCGCCGTCCGCACCCAGCTCTCTTAGCATGGGAAAATGCGTGCTATCGCCTGGTGGGGCGGCCTGAGTCCGCGACGCCGGCTGCTCGTGGCCGCGCTATCCCTGGTCGTGGCGGCGGGTGCCGTGACCGGCGCCGTGCGCGGGCTGGCGGGCCGGACGCCCGCGCTCCCGGCGGACGACAGCCGCCCGGGTGACGTGCTGCTGGTGCCGGGCTATGGCGGGAGCACCACCGCGCTCGACGGACTCGCCGGCCGGATCGCCGCGGCCGGCGGGCACGCCATCGTGGTCCGGCTGGCCGGGGACGGCACCGGCGACCTGGCCGAGCAGGCAAACGTGCTGAACGGGTACGTGAACCGGGCCCTAGCCGCGGGCTCAGGCCCGGTGACCGTGATCGGCTACTCGGCCGGGGGCGTGGTCGCCTGGCTGTGGGACGTCGACTACGACGGGGTGGCCAAGGCCCGCCGGATCATCACCCTGGGCTCGCCGCTGCACGGCGCCGATCTCGCCGCCGTGGGCGCGGCCGACGCGCCCGGCGCCTGCCCGGCCGCCTGCGAGGAACTTGTTCCCGGCAGCTCCATGCTGAACCGCCTCCAGGGCACCGCCGCGGCCACCCGCCCGCCGTGGCTGTCCCTGTGGACCACCGACGACCTGATCGTCCAGCCGCCCGACTCGGCCCGGCTGACCGGCGCGGTGAACGTCCCGCTCCAGTCGATCTGCCCCGGGGCCTCGATCGGGCACGGCCAGCTTCCCACCGCCCCGCTCGTCGTCGGCATCGTCCTGCGCGCCCTGCGCGGCGCCGCCCTTACCCCGCCCCGCCCGGCCGATTGCCGTTCCCTTCAGCATCTCGGCGATTCCGGCATATAGCGATATCACGATATAGACCATCAATACGTGATAATTCGCCACACGATCGAATCTGCGCCGTTAACATGACGAACGGGAGCGCGGCGAGCATTCCGTCATGTCCGGCCGTGGGGAACTCGCATCCGCAGATGTGCGACGTCTCGTGCATTTGTTGTTCTCAGTGTTGTTAGAGGTAAAGATGAGCCGGGGATTCTTGCGTGTGGCTGGCGTGGTCGCCGCCACGCTGTCCGTGATTACGGCCGCCGGGTGCAGCAGTCCAGGGACCAGCGCGACGAGCAGCGCGGACCTGGCCAGGGTGCCGAACCTGGAGAAGACGAACCTGACCGTCGGGGCGGTGCCGGTCGCCGACGAAGCCGGGCTCTATATCGCCCAGGACGAGGGGCTATTCGCCGCCGAGGGCCTGCACGTCACCATCGACCCTATCCTCAGCAGCGCCGACGCCACCAAGGGGCAGAACGACGGCAAGTTCGACATCACCGCGGGAAACGCCGTCTCCTACGTGCAGGATCAGGTGGCCCACCGGTCGGACCTAGAGATCGTCGCCGAGGGCTCGCTGATGCAGCCGGACAATCAGGCGCTGTATACCATGCCCGGGTCGCCCGTTACGACCATCGCCGACCTCAAGGGGCGCCGGATCGGCGTCAACGTGCTGAACAACATCGGCACCCTGCTGATCAGCTCCGTCCTCCAGGAGCACGGGATGTCAGTCCGCGACGTGCACTTCGTCCCGGTGCCGTTCCCCGCGCTGGGGCTTGCCCTGAAGCGGCACCTCGTCGATGTAGCCTGGCTCCCCGAGCCGACCGCCAGCGCGGACGAGCAGAGCATGGGCCTGCAGGAACTCGCCGATCTCGACCAGGGCGCGACGGAAGGCTTCCCGGTCGGCTGGTACGTCGTGACCAAGGCGTGGGCGAAGATGTACCCGCGGACGCTGGCGGCGTTCCTCGCCGCGCTCAGGGCCGGCCAGCAGCTCGCCGACGGCAGCCGGACCGCCGTAGAGCAGGCGATGGAGAAGCTGCCCGCCCCCTTTACGGTTTCGCCCGCCATCGCCGCCGTCATGTCGATCGAGACCTATCCGCTGACCATCGCCCCGGATATCAACCGGGTGCGCATCCAGCGGGTCGCCGACGAGATGCTCCAGTTCCACATGCTGTCCCAGCCGTTCAAGGTCAACACCATGCTCGGCGGCCTCTAACCCGCCTGGCCCTCCCGCCACGGAGCTGTTCCTCCCAGTCACCTCGCTGGCCACGCTATTCCCAATGATCACGAAAGCGCATAATTATTCACTGGAGTGCAAAAGTAATGTGGTGGATCTGGGTTATGGGGTGGATTGGGGGGCCTATAGTGCACCGAATCCACCCCATAACCCGAATCAGCCACGTTGTTTGCCGCGCGCAACGCACCACGAGCACCTCTGGCCTCGAACGCAACAGGTAACGCGAAAATTGTCCGGCTGACGGGTCGCGCGAAGCGAAGCCCGTGATCCTGTCCGCGGGATGCTCCGAAACAAATGTGACGTGTGTTACGCGGTGATGTCCTTGGTGGAGAAGTTGGCCCAGGCGGCGGCCAGGAAGACCACGACGTAGACCGCCTGGATGCCGAACCCGCGCTGGATATCTCGCCAGAACACGGGCTGGCGGAAGAAGTCGATCCAGGCCAGCCAGTACCGGGTCGGCAGGTAGGGCTGGACCACCGTGGCCGCGTTGAGCGTGACCAGGATCTCGCTGGCCACCAGCGCGGCCAGCGCGCCGAGCGCCGAGCCGAGGGCCGAATCGGTGATGGTCGACAGGAACAGCGCGATCGCGGCCACCCCGAGCATCGACACCGTGATGAAGGCGATCGCCCCGGCGATCCGCTCGGCCAGCTGGAGCAGGCTGAGCGGGGCGCCGGACAGCGACGTGACGGCCCCGCCCGCGGCCTGCCCGGCGGTCGGCGCCTGCCCGGCTATCCCGGAGACCGCCCCGGGGACCGTGCCTCCCGCCCCGGCGCCCCCGGGGGCCTGCCCCACCGCGGCGGCGCGGGAAGGGCCGAGCAGGAAGATCCCGGTGGCGTAGGCGGTGAAGGTGACGGCCAGCACCACGAGCAGCACGTACGCGATGACCGAGATCAGCTTGGCCACCAGCAGCCGGGTCCGGCTCACCGGGCGCACCAGCAGGTAACGGAGCGTGCCGCCGGCTGCCTCGCCGGCGATCGAGTCACCCGCCACGACCGCCACCGCGACCGGCAGGAACACCGGCAGCACCAGGGCCAGCGCGGCCGCCGGGTAGAGCTCGCCGTTCTGGAGCACGGCGGACAGGAACGCGCTGCCCTGGCCGGGCGGCGGGGCCAGGTGGGTGATCGTGATGAAGACCGCCACCACGAACGGCAGCGCGCAGGTCAGCACCATGCTGATCCAGGTGCGCGGCCGCCGGAACAGCTTCGCCAGCTCGACCCTGATCACGAAACGCCCCCCACGTGGTCCGAGCCGGTGCCGGTTACCGAGAGCACGATCTCCTCGAGCGTGCGCTGGTGCGGGCCGATCGCGCTGACCCGCAGCCCCGCCTCCACCAGCCGCGCGTTGAGCGCGGCGGCGTCCCCCGCCGCCCCGTCCGCGCCACCGGAACGGACCAGCAGCCGCTGGCCGTCCCGCCGCTCCACCTGCCCGTCGAGCAGCGCGGCGGCCCGGTCGGCGTCCGGGGTGTCCACCACGACGAAGCCGGTCGGCGTGCGCAGCGCGGCCAGGTCCTCCTGGAGGACCAACCGTCCGGCGTCGAGCACCCCGACCCGGGTGCACAGCTGCTCGACCTCGGCCATCAGGTGACTGGACAGGAAGATCGTCACCCCGGCCTCGTTCAGCCCGATGAGGAGCTCGCGCAGGTCCCTGATCCCGTGCGGGTCCAGGCCGTTGCCCGGCTCGTCCAGCACGAGCAGCCGCGGCCTGCGGATCAGCGCGCCGGCCAGGCCCAGCCGCTGCCGCATGCCCAGCGAGTAGGTCTTGACCGGTCGGCGGTCCACCCCGCCCAGGCCGACCTGCTCCAGCGCCTCGTCCACGCGCCGCCGCCGGGTGCGCCGGGCCGCCGGCCCGGCCGGGACCCGGGGACCGGCCGCGTCGAGCAGCGCGAGGTTCGCCCGGCCGGACAGGTGCGGGTAGGCGGCCGGCTCCTCGATCAGCGCCCCGATCTGCGGCAGCACCTCGCGGGCGTGCCGCGGCATCCGCCGGCCGAGCACCTCGATCTCGCCGCTGGTGGCGTAGACCAGGCCGAGCAGCATGCGGACCAGCGTGGTCTTGCCGGACCCGTTCGGCCCGAGCAGGCCGTACCTGTCGCCCCCGTGCACCCCGAGGGTGACCGAGCTCACCGCGGCCACGGCGCCGTAGCGCTTGGTCAGCTCCCTCGTCCTGATCACGTCGGCGCTGGTCGTGGCCGTGTCAGTCCCGGCCGCATCGGTCACGACAGCGTCACCAGCTCGGCCAGGTCGGTCGCCGCCTGCTCGAGCAGGTCGATGCTGACGGTCCCGGCCATCAGGAAGGTCACGAAGAATCCGGCCGGTCGGAAGATGATCGCGTTCACCAGCGGTGCGCCGATCACCACCCCGGGGCCGCTGGCGACGGAGAGCGGCGTGCCGCCGGCCGAGATCGCGTCCGGGATCAGGTTCCGGCCGTCGGCGCCGCGGACGCCCAGGACGACGAACGTGCTCAGCCCGCCGCCGTAGACCCCGATCTCCTCGAACCCGGGCTGCACCGGCTGCCTGATCCGGCCGCCAAGCCCGGCGGGCAGGGCCACCAGGCCCAGGTTGCTCAGCGCCCCGGCCAGGTTCCCTGGGCGGGTTATCGTGAATCCCGTGCCGGCGGCCCGCACCGGGGTCAGCGTTCGCTGATCCGGATGCCACGTACTGACCTGGAAGAACTGGCTTTTCAGGGCCGGACGGCCCGGGCCGCGGCCGAAGATCTCGACCTGCAGCGGCAGCCCGCTCGCCGGGTCGGCCCAGACGTCCACCCGGCCGATCGTGGACGCCGGGTCGGTCGGGGTCACCTGCAGCCCGGCCGCGCTCAGGCCCGCCACCCGCACCGGCGCGATCACCCGGTAGCTGGCCTGCCGCCCGGCCTCGGACAGCAGACGCAGCGCCAGCGCGGGCGGGACCAGGTCAGCCGGGCGGGGCAGCCGGTAGGTCTGCGGCCCGCGGACCTCAGTCAGCAGCTGGTCACCTGAATCCCAGATATACGAGCGGCTGCCGCCCAGCTGGTACGTGTCCCGTTCGCCCGCGTCGGAGAGCACGTCGACCCGCCACCAGTCCGGCGCCGCCTGCCACACCCGCATCTTCGTCGCGCCGTTGAGCAGCGAGGTCAGCCCGGTCAGGCCGGCCACCGGCGGCAGCCCGAACGTCGCGTTGCTCTCCGCGTAGCCCGCGTAGGGCTCGTCCGCGGAGGCCAGGATGCGCGCGCGGAGCTGGCTGGCGGTCAGTCGGGGCACGCTCACCGGCAGCGCGCTGGCGACGACGGGCAGGCCGCAGAGCAGCGCCACCCCGGCGGCCACCAGCGCCCACCGGCGCCCGATGTGAATCTGCTCATATCGCCCAGACACCCAATAACGGTACGATAACCGCAGGTCTCCGAGAGGGTTTATGTCACCCGTAAAAGCAAGTTCGTGCCTCTCGTCAGGAGCCCTTCTCCCGGTCTAGGATCGGAGACTGTCAGTAACGACCGAGAAACCCTGACGAGACGGCTGTGGCGGGACGGCCCGGTGGGTCAGAGGTGGCGAACTGGTAAGGATTCGTCATGGCAATAGAAGCCGGTGTCCGGCGGATCGTCGTCGGCGTGGATGGCTCAGCGGAGTCCGTAGCCGCGCTCAGGTGGGCGTGCCGTGAGGCGAGCCTGCGCGCCGCCGAGGTGCTCGCCGTGCTGGCCCTGGAGTCGGCCTGTCATCAGGTCGCGAGCTACGCCGTCCCGGCGCCGAGGCAGTCGGGCGGAAGCTGGGGCGCCGCCCGTGACGTGCTAAGACGTTCGGTGAGCGAGGCGCTGGGCCTGTTCCCGGGGGTCAGCGTGCGCACCGAGATCGCCGAGGGCCTCGCCGCCCGCGTGCTGCTCGACCTGGCGGCGGACGCCGACATGCTGGTGCTCGGGCGCAACTCCAACGGCCCCGACCCGTACCGGGCCGCGGGCCCGGTGATCCGGGTCTGCCTGCGGGCCGCCCGGTGCCCGGTGGTCATCATCGGCGCGGTCGACGCGCCCCAGGAAGACCACGTGCCCGAGTCGTGGCAGCACGCCCTGGAGGGCTCCGGCGCGGCCCGGTAGTCGTAACGCAGCGTGACGAGCGTGGGGGCCTGCGCGGGCCTGCCTCCCCAGTGAGACAATCGGTCGCGTGTCTTCCCTGGTAGAGGTGTCCCCGCCGGTCAGCGCCGCGCTGCGGTCCGGTGCGCCGGTCGTCGCGCTCGAGTCCACCATCATCTCGCACGGGCTGCCGCGCCCGGGCAACCTGGAAGCCGCGCGGGAGTTCGAGGGCATCCTGGCCAGTCAGGGCGTGACCGCGGCCACGATCGCGCTCATCGACGGCGTGCCCAGGATCGGCCTGACGCCGGACGAACTCGAACGCATCGCCACCGACGAGTCGGTGGTCAAGGTCAGCAGCCGGGACATCGCCATCGCGATGGCCAGGAAGGTGACCGGCGGCACGACGGTCGCGGCCACGTCCGCGCTGGCTGCCCGGGCTGGCATCCGGGTGTTCGCGACCGGCGGCCTCGGCGGCGTGCACCGCGGCGCGAGCGAGACGTTCGACGAGTCGGCCGACCTGACCGTGCTGTCCAGGACGCCGGTCACGGTGGTCTCGGCCGGGGTGAAGTCCATCCTGGATATCCCGGCCACGCTGGAGCGGCTCGAGACGCTCGGCGTGGCCGTCGTCGGCTACCGCACCTCGCGCTTCCCCGCCTTCTGGCTCTCCGATTCCGGCTGCGACCTGGACTGGCGGGCCGAGAGCCCGGCGGAGATCGCCGACATCATGGCGGCCAGGGAGGCGTTCGGCGAGCAGTCCGCGCTGCTCGTGGCGAATCCGCTGCCAGAAGACAAGCAGCTCGATCCCAAAATCCATGACGGCGCGCTGTCCGGCGCGCTGGCGGCGGCGGCCGCCCAGGGCATCAGGGGCAAGGCAGTAAGCCCGTTCCTGCTCGGGGAGATCCAGAAGGTCACCGGTGGAGTCAGCGTCGGGGTCAACCTCGACATCGCCCGGGGCAACGTCGACCTGGCGGCGAAGATCTCACGATCATGGTCCGAACGGGCCGCGGTGCGTGCCGTCCCCTAGCCTCCCCGCTCGCCGCCGGGTCGTGGTCTGCGGCGACGTGATCAACGACGTGCTGGTCAAGCCGTACGACGGCGTCACCCCGGACAGCGACACCCGGGCCGCGATCCTCGTCCGGCCGGGTGGCTCGGCCGCCAACCAGGCCGCCTGGATGGCGCATCTCGGCGCCGACGTGGTGTTCGCGGGCCGGGTCGGCGCCCGCGACGCGGCGTATCACCGGCGGGAGCTCGCGCGCGCGGGCGTGCGCGCCCGGCTGGCCGCCGACCGCGAGGCCGAGACCGGCTCGATCGTGATCATGGTGGCACCGGACGGCGGCCGGACGATGTTCACCGACCGCGGCGCCAACCTGCGGCTGCGCCGCTCCGACGTGCCGGCCCGGCTGCTCGGGGAGGCGGCGGCGCTGCACCTGACCGGGTACACGTTCTGCGAGCCGTCCCAGCTCGAGGTGGCGCTCTGGCTGCTCGGCCAGGCCCGGGCCCGGGAACTCGCGGTCACCATCGACCCGGGTTCGGCCGCCTTCCTGGCCCGGATGGGACCGGCCGCGTTCCTGCGCTGGACCGCGGGCGCCGCGGTCTGCTTCCCCAACCGCGACGAGGCCGCCGTGCTCACCGGCGCGTCGGATCCGCTCGTCATGGCGACCCGTCTGACCCGGCAATACGGTGCCGTGGTGGTCAAGCTCGGCGGCGCCGGCTGCGTGCTGGCCACCCCGGGCGAAGCTCCGGTCGCGATCGCCGCGCACCCGGCCGAGGCCACCGACACCACCGGCGCCGGCGACGCCTTCTGCGGCGCCTTCATCAGCCGGTGGCTGGCGGACCCCGGCGACCTGGCCGGCGCCGCGCGGCACGCCGTGCGCATCGCCGCCACCGTGGTGACCCGCTTCGGCGCCCGCCCGCTTCCCGGCCACTTACTCCGTGAAATTGCACGGTCATGCCACCCCGTTTGGGAAAATCATTTTTTTATACCGAACGGGATGTGCTGTATACCGTCGCCAATGCGTACTCGCCGCGTCGGGTGGGGCCAATGGGATCTCATGGCAGCGGTCGTGCCTAATTCCGTGACAGGTTAAATGAGGCGAAGCGAGCGCCTTTCCAGTAAGTTGGTATTTCACCGCACGGGTAGTTTCGGATGGGGATGCATGCGCCTACTTCTGCGGCGTGCGGCGAGGGGCTTGGGCCAGCAGAACGCGTGGGTCATGGTTGCGCTCGTACTGGACGTCGTTATTGCTGTCACGGGGATTTTGATAGGGCCGCGATTCAACCTGACCGGCGCCCTGGCGATCGGCCCGCTGCTGGCCTGCGCGCGGTGCGACGGCCGGCTGACCGGGCTGACCGCCGGCGTCGCGGCTGGCCTGGCCATCGTGGTGGGGGCGGTGACCGGGACGATCGGCACCTCCGGCCAGCAGTACCGCTTCGCCATGGTGCTCGTGGTCGGCGCCCTCGCCGTGCTCGCCGCGGTGATCAGGACCCGCCGCGAGAACTCGCTGATCACGATCACCGAGCGGGTCCAGCAGGCGATCTTGCGGCCGCTGCCCGCCGAACTCGGCGGCGTGGCGTTCGCCTCGCACTACCAGTCGGCCACCAGGACGGCCCTGGTCGGCGGGGACCTGTACGACATCGCGATGACGCAGTTCGGGCCGCGCCTGATCATCGGGGACGTCAAGGGCAAGGGTCTTGACGCGGTCGGCCGCTGCGCGGCCGTGCTGGCCATCTTCCGTGAGCTCGCCTTCGGCGAGCCGGGCCTGGCCGGGCTGGCCGAGAAGATGAACGCCAGGCTGTCCAGGGACATGGAGGTGGAGGACTTCGTCACCGTCATCCTGGCCGAGTTCGCCCCGGGTGAGGTGCGTATCGTCAACTGCGGGCATCACCCGCCGGTCAAGCTGGCCCTCGCCGGCGGCGGCCTCCAGGTCATGACCCCGGAGGAGTTCGCGCCGCCCCTCGGCCTGAACCCCCACCCGGCCCGGCAGGACATCGACCTGAAGCCGGGTGACCGCCTGCTGTTCTACACCGACGGCCTGGTCGAGACCCGGGACCGCGCGGGCCGCTTCTTCGGCCTGGACGATCGCGTGACCGCGGCGCTGGCGCTGCCCGACCTGGGGGCCGCGGTCAAGGGCGTGGTCAGGCTGCTGCTCGAGCACGCCGGAGACGACCTGACCGACGACGTCCTCCTCGTTCTCGGCGAACCCACGGGCATTGACTCGCGCAATTTACGCCATTAACGCTGGCGGAAAGGATTGTTTTCCGGACCCGCTATCCATGTTTTCAAGACAGCCAGTCGAGCAGCAGGTCGTTCAGCCTCTCCGGCGCCCCGAGCGGCACCCAGTGGCTCGCGCCGGGAATCTCCTCGTACCGCCATGGCCCCTGGACGAATCCGGCTGAGGCCTTCATCCGCTCGCCGTCGAGGTAGTGGTCCCCGGTCGACCAGATGCCCAGCGTCGGCGCGGCGACCGGCGGCAGCGCGGGCCCGGGGCCCGGCATCCGCGGCGCGACGTTGGCCCGGTACCAGTTCAGCGAGGCGGTCAGCGCGCCCGGCCGGGACAGGTCCTCGATGGCCTGGCTGAGGTCTCCGTCGCCCCGGGTCATCATCCGCAGCCAGGCCCAGTCGTCGTGCTGGATGGTCGCCTCGGCGACGCCGTAGAACTGGAAGAACAACTGGTACCAGGCCATCTCGTGCTGCCGCATGGTGGGCGGCACGAGCGGGTGCGGCGTCGAGATCGCGGTCAGCGTCCGGACCCGGTCCGGGCGCGTGATGGCGGTGAGCCAGGCCACCGCCCCGCCCCAGTCGTGGCCGACCACGTGGGCGGCAGCCACGCCCAGGGCGTCGAGCAGCGCGGTGATGTCGCCGACCACGTTCCGCAGGCTGTAGGAACGCACCTCGGCGGGCTGCTCGGAGCGCCCGAAGCCGCGCAGGTCAGGCGTGATGACCCGGTAGCCCCGGCCGGCCAGGACCGGCACCTGGTGTCGCCACAGCCGGGCCGAATCCGGCCAGCCGTGCAGCATCAGGACCGGGGTGCCCTCGCCGTGCTCCTCGACGTACAGGGAAATGCCGTTCGCCTCGATCATCTGGCCCTGGCTCGTCATGGCCCGATGATGTCATGCGTCCCGGAAGCGCAGCAGCAGCCCGCCGGCCAGCAGCGCACCGGCCGCCCACAAGGCCAGCACCCCGAGGCCCTGCCAGGGGGTGAGCGGCAGCGTGCTCAGGTTCGTGGTGGCCTGGATGTACAGCCCGGCCGTCATCGGGCTCACCTGGTCCAGGTGCCGCTGCAGATCCGGGTTGCTGATGAAGCCGGTCACGATCGGGAACAGGTACAGCAGCCCGAGCACCGTGCCGATGGCCACCGCGGAGTCGCGGATCATCGCGGCCACGCCCAGGCCGAGCAGCGCGATCAGCCCGAGGTAGAGCACCGAGCCGGCGGTGGCGCGCAGCACCGCGCCCTGGCCCAGCGACAGCGCCTCGTAGCCGTGCGCCGGGTCGATGCCGTGCCGGGTCAGCAGCAGGCCTCCGGCCAGCGCCGACGCCAGCACCGCGACCGCCCCCGCGGCCAGGGTCGCGGCGCCGACGACGGCCGCCTTGGCCGCCAGCACCTGCCAGCGGCGCGGCGTGGCGGCCAGCGTGAGGCGGATCATCCCGGTGCTGTACTCGCCGCAGACGGCGGTCACGGCCACGATCGCGACCACGGCCTGGCCGAGGTAGATCCCGGTCAGGCTGACCTTGGCCGGGTCGACCTGGCAGAGCTGCCCCGGGCAGCTGACCGCGTTGGCGGCGGCCGCGCCTACCGCCGCGGTCAGCGCGATCGCGGTCAGCAGCAGGGCGCCTGGTCCGGCCACGGTGCGCAGCTTCGTCCACTCGGCGTGCAGCGTCCGGATCATCTGCGCATCCGCGGCCCGGCTCACGCGTCCCTCCGCCGCAGCGCGTACGCGGCCAGCACCAGGGCGGCCGCGGCCCAGGCACACAGCACCGCGAACCCGGCCCACGGCGCCAGCGGGAAGAAGCCGTTGGCGGGGTTGTAGCTGGCGATGACCTGGGGGTACTGCTGGTTGGTCTGCTGGATGGCGAACCCCGCCGCCGGGGTGAGGCGGACCAGCCACTCCTGCGCCCCGGTCGGCAGCACGCCGCCGAGTATCGCGAGCAGGTACGGCAGCACGATGCCCGCGATCACCACGGTGACCGCCCCGGCGCTGCGCCGCAGCAGCGTGCCCACGGCCAGGGCGAGCACGGCCGCCACGGCCAGCAGCGCCGCGGTGCCGCCCGCGACCCGCGCCTCGGTGAGGGCGGGCATCGGCAAGATCGGGCTGCCGTTCTCGTGCAGCAGGCGCTCGCCGACCGGGATCACGATCGCCACGGCGACCAGGCCGGTCACGAACGTGACCCCGGCCAGCACGACCGCCTTGGCCGCCAGCACCCGGCCGCGCCGCGGGCTGGCGGTGAGCGTGGTGCGGATCAGCCCGCGCCGGTACTCCACGGTCATGAACATGGCGCCGACCACCACCATGACGATCAGCCCGAGGAAGGTACCCGTGAGGGTCTGCTGGACGCTGCTCAGGCCGGCGCCGCCGGTGTCCGGGGCGACGTCACCGGACCCGGACACGGTGAGCCGGTCACCGGACTGGGTGAACCCCTGCGCCGACGTCGGCAACGCCGTGTCGCCGGGTGCCTGGATGGCCTGTCCGGTCCACCCGCCGGCCGGCCAGGAGCCCGGCCGGCTCACGTGGTCAAAGGCGCCGGTGGCCAAGGCCGGGCCGCCGGTCGAGGACGACCCGCCGAGCGAGGTCGACGTCTTCGTGTAGCCGGGCGTGGCGGCGAACAGGCCGCCCTGCGCCGTAGCCGGGAACCCGGTCAGCCTGGCCGTGCCGACCAGCGTCCAGTGCACGCCGTCCGCGGAGTCGTAGCCGCTGATCACGTCCCCGGACCTGGTCAGCCGCAGCCACCGCGGCGCCGACGCCGACACGTTCCCGGCCAGGCCGGCCGCGTCATGAGTGAAGTCCCACTGCATCCGCACGCCGTGGCTGCCGGTGACCATCATCGCCGCGTACGCCGACCCCTGGGCGGTGCTGGCCTTGATCATGATGCCGGCTTTGGACCATGGCTGCACCCCCGGCGTCATGCCCGCGGTCGGCGAGCCGCCCGCGGCCCCGATGCCGCCGTGGGTGGAGTACAGGCCGGTCAGCGATGTCACCCGGACGGTGATGCTGCCGTTCCCGGCCAGCGGCTGGCGGACGAAGTAGAAGCTGTCGCTGACCCATCCGCCTTCCGGTCCGGAAGGCGGGGTCGGGCAGGCCTGGGATGCGCTGTCGGGACCCTGCTGGAAACTGCACTGGCTGTTGGATCCGGTCAGCACGCCGATCCCCACGATGAGCAGCCCGCCGATGAGCATGCCGATGACCCAGCCGCGCACGGACCGGAACTTGGTCCACTCGGCCCGCAGCAGCTGCGCGAACCCGTCGCGCCCGGTGCCCAGCTCCGACCGGTACGGGGCGATCGTCGTCGTCATGATGCCGCCCCCGCCCGGAACTCGACCGCGTCCCTGGTCAGTTCCATGTAAGCCTCTTCCAAGGAGGCCCGGTGCGCGGACAGCTCGGAGAACGGCACGGAGTTCTGCGACAGCAAGCTCACCACCCGTTCGGATGAAAAGCCGGAGACGGTGACCACGTCGGGTGCGGTGGCCGTGACCTCGGCCCCCGCCTGGGCCAGGACGGTCATGGCGTCGGCGCGAGCCGGGGTGCGGACGGTTACCCGGTCGGCCGAGGCGGCGGCGATCAGCTCCGCCACGCTGGCGTCGGCGATGACCGCGCCGCGGCCCACCACGACCAGGTGGTCCGCGGTGTCCTCGAGCTCGCTCATCAGGTGGCTTGATACCAGGATCGCCCGCCCCTCGCGGGCCAGCGACCGCAGGAAGCCCCGCATCCACACGATGCCCTCTGGGTCCATCCCGTTGAACGGCTCGTCGAACAGCAGCACCGGCGGGTCGCCGAGCAGCGCCGCGGCGATGCCGAGCCGCTGCCGCATGCCGAGCGAGTAGCCGCCGGCCTTGCGCCTGGCGGCCGACCCCAGTCCGGCCTGCTCGATGACCTCGTCCACGCGCCTGGCGCCCAGGCCCTGGGAATGAGCCAGCCATAGCAGGTGGTTGCGGGCGGACCGGCTCGGCTGCAGCGCGGCCGCGTCCAGCAGCGAGCCGACGTGGCTGAGCGGGTGCCGCAGGCTCGCGTAGGGCTGCCCGCCGATCAGCGCGGTGCCGGCCTCGACCGCGTCCAGGCCGAGGATCACCCGCATCGTGGTGGACTTGCCCGCGCCGTTCGGCCCGACGAAGCCGGTCACCTGCCCCGGCGTCACCATGAACGTCATCCCGTCCAGCGCCAGCACCGAGCCGTACCGCTTACGCAGAGCGGTGACTTCGATAGTTGCTTCCATACTCCCGAAGGCTAGGGAGCCGCCGCCGTCGCGGTCGTCACGCCTCGGTGCCGTCTTGGCCGTCGCTGGCACTGGGGAGGCTGGCCGGGCGGCGTCCCTCGCGCGGGGGATGGCCGGATCCCTCCGAACCCCCGGCCTGGGCGATGCGGCCACGGTGACCAGTGGCGACAATAGGGGAATGGACTCGGCTGAGCGGTTCTTCGCTCCGGCGCTGCTGGCTGCGGTGCTCGGGCTGCTCGCGGTGGCCGAGATGGCCGGCCGGCTCCCCGTCGGCTCGACCATGCACGCCGGGGCGCCCCGCGGCTCGGTCACGCACATCGGGCCGAACGTGCTCACCGCGCTGCTGATGGCGGCGTTCTGCCTGCTGGCCACGGTGCCGGCCGGCCTGCGGCGGCCGGTGCCCGCCGCCGTGGCGGTGCTGGTGGCCGCCCTGGCCTCGCTCCTGCTGTTCCAGCTGGTGACGGTGGCGGGCGCGGCCGCGCTGGTGCTGGCCTCCTACCGGCTGGCCCGCGCCGGGTCGCGCGTGCTGGCGGTGGCGCTGGCGGCGCCGTTCCTCGGGCTCGCGCTGGGGCTGGCCGCCACCGCGTCGCGGGCGTCGCTGCTCAACGAGGGCTCTCGTGACCTGACCGGGACGGGAATCGAGACGTACGTGCTGGCCGTGCTGCTGGCGTCGGCGATCCCGGTCGCGGTGGTGGTCGCGACCGTGCGGGGCGCGCGTGAGGAGGGCCGGACCCACAGCGCCGCCCGCGAGCTCGCCGAGGGGATGCTGGCCGATCACCTGGCCCGCGGCGAGCGGGCCAGGATCGCCCGCGAGCTGCACGACGTGGTGGCCCACCACATCTCGGTAATCGCGGTGCAGGCCGAGACCGCCCGGCTGACCACACCGGGGCTGCCCGACGCTGGCGCCCAGCGGTTCGCCGCCATCGGTGACACCGCCCGGGCCGGCCTGACCGAGATGCGCCGCCTGCTCGGCGTGCTGCGCGAGGACGCGAACCTAGCCGAGCCCGACCTTCCCGACCTTCCTGGCCCGCCGGCCAGGCCGGCGGCCGAACGGCAGCCGCAGCCAGGGCTGCCGCAGCTCGGCGAGCTGATCGACGAAGCCCGCGCCGCCGCTGGCACCGTCGTCAGGCTCATCGTGTCGGGATCGGTGACCCGGCTGGACCCGGGCGTGGAGCTAGCCGCCTACCGCATCGTGCAGGAAGCCCTCACCAACGCGCGGCGGCACGCGGCCGGCGCGGCCGTCGACGTCGAGCTGCGCTATGCCGGCGACGCGCTGCGGCTGCGGATCCGCGACAACGGCCCCGGCCTGGCGGACCGGCACACCGGGCACGGCCTGCTGGGCATGCGCGAGCGCGCCGCGGCCGTCGGCGGATCGCTGCAGACCGGGCCGGCCCCCGGCGGCGGCTTCCGCATCGAGGCCGAGCTCCCCGCCCGTGCCCTGGACACCGTGTCCAGCGCCCCGATCGGAACTCCCCGATGAGCGTTTCCCTGGTCGTGGCGGACGATCATGAGGTGGTGCGGGCGGGGTTCGCGGCCCTGCTCGACACCCAGCCGGACTTCACCGTGCTCGGCACCGCGTCCGACGGCGGCGAGGCGGTCCGGGTCTGCCGCGACCTCAAGCCCGACGTGGTGCTGATGGACGTCCGGATGCCCAGCCTGGACGGGATCGAGGCCACCAGGCAGCTGGCCGGGACCGGTGAAAGCGGCCCGCGGGTCCTGATCCTCACCACGTTCGACCTGGACGAATACGTCTTCGACGCGCTGCGCGCGGGAGCGAGCGGCTTCCTGCTCAAGGACGTCACGGCGGAACGGCTGTTCGACGCGGTGCGCGTGGTCGCGGCCGGCGAGGCCCTGCTCGCCCCCGCCGTCACCCGCCGGCTGATCAGCGAGTTCACCCGGCTGCGGCCGGCCAGGGACGCGGTGCCCTCGGCCGTCCTGGGCGCCCTCACCCCCCGGGAGACCGAGGTGCTGCGGCTCGTCGCCGAAGGATTGTCCAACCCGGAGGTGGCCAGGCGGCTCGTCGTCACCGAGGAGACGGTGAAGACGCACGTCAGCCGGATCCTGGCCAAGCTCGGGCTGCGCGATCGCACCCAGGCCGTGGTCGCCGCCTACGAATCGGGCCTGGTCGTACCGGGGCGCGAGCGTGGCTGACCGGAATGGGCCCTGGCCGGTCAGGAGGCTGTTCCCGCTGCTCGCCACCATCGTCATGGCCGCCGTCGGGATAGCGGGCACGATCTGGGGTCCCCAGTTCTACGGCAAGACCGCCTGGGCGCTGCCTGACGACCTGTGGGGAACGCTGATCGCGGCCCAGCGCATCGCGCACCTGAACCTGACCGGCCTGTACACGCTGCCCACCCAGCTGGTCTCGCTGCCGGGAACGGCCGTGATCCTGGTCCCCGCCGCTGCGGTCATCGACGTGACCGGCCTGCGGCTGGGGATCCCGTCGGCGCACGGCCCCTATCCCGCCGTCTGGCTGTTCGCCGGGCCCTACCAGGTGGCCATCTCGGCCGTCGCGCTGTTCGCCGCCGACGCGATCGCCGAGCGGCTCGGCGCCACCAGGCCCCGCCGTTTCTGGCTGGCCGCCGCGGGTGCCACCGCGCTGTGGAGCGTCACCATCCGCTGGGGACACCCGGAGGACGCCGTGGCCACCGGGCTGCTGATGTACGCCGTGCTGGACCTGGCCGACGCCAAGACCAGCCGCTCGGCCTGGCTGGCCGGGGCGGCGGTGGCCGTGCAGCCGCTGGTCCTGCTCGCGTTCCCGCTGCTCGCCGCCGTGGTCGAGCCCCGCAGGCTGATCGGCTATGTTATCCGGGCCGCGACTCCGGCCGCCGTCCTGCTGGCCGCGGCCGCGGCCGCCAACTGGCAGGCCACCATCCACGCGGTGACCAGCCAGCCCAACTCCCCCTCCATCGATCACCCGACCCCGTGGATCTACCTCGCCCCGCACCTGCCGCAGGGCCAGATAGCGGCCGGGCCGGCCAGGATCGCGGCCATCGTGGCGGCCTGCGGCTGCGCGCTGATGGTGGCGCGCCGCTGGCGGACGGCGCGGAGCCGGGCCCCGGGGGTTCCCTGGGACCACGGCACGCTGGCCTGGCTGCTCTGGTGGGTCGCGGTGACGCTGGCGCTGCGGTCGGCGCTCGAGCCGGTGATGGTCGCGTACTACCTGTGGCCGCCGCTGGCGGTGGCCCTGGCCGCCACCGCCCGGGACTGGTCCCGGCTGCTCCGGGCCGGTTCGGCGGCGGTGGCACTCACGTTCTTCTCGCAGGTCCAGTGGCACGACCCGTGGGCCTGGTGGACGCCGATGATCGCCGGGCTCGCCCTAGCCCTGTACTTCGCCCGCGTCGCGCCCCGCGCCGGGCCGCCGCCGGAGGTGTTCCCAGAGCCGGGGGAGCAGTTCGCCGCTGACGGCGCGCCATGAGGCGATCTCGCCCGCGGACAGCGGCGTGACCGGGTTCGCCCCCGAAGTGGCCAGGGCTTTGAGGTAGACATCGCACGCCGCGCCGAGCAGCCACATCCGGGCCACGGCGAGTCCGGGCGTCGCGCCCAGGGTGAGGGCGCCGTTGCCGCGCAGCAGCAGCGCCTCGCCGCCCGGGAGGCCGCGGGCCGCCCGTCCGGCCAGTTCAGCCGACCGGAGCAGCGCGGCGTCGTCGTACACGGGGACCGACTCGCCCAGCCACGCGGCCTGGCCGTGCAGCGGCACCATCACGCTGACCGCGGCCGCCGCGGCGAACGCGCCCGGCGGCTGGGCCCGGGCGATCGCGGCCGCGTCCGCCCGCGCCTGGTACAGGGCGAGGTGCGCCCACGCCTCAGCAGGCGCACCGGGTGGCAGCGGTCCTTCCTGGATTCCAAGTGGCACCTCGATCACCCGGTCCGCGGTGACGTCGGCCAGGTCGGTGCCCGGCGTGATCAGCATCGCCTCGCCCGCCCGGGCCGACACATGCCCGAAGGCGGTAACCAGCCCCAGCCGGGCCAGCAACCGCCCCGCCTCGGCGACGTGGTCCCGGAGTCCAGGGCCGGTGCCTGATTCCGCTGGCGGCTCATGGCCTGCTCCTGGCCATGGCCCCGGCCCCGGGGGCTGCCCGGTATCCTGCTCCAGTCCCGTAAACACCTCGCGCTTCCCCTTCCCAGACGGCAAGCCTCGTGTCTAAACTGTATGCAGTTTTTACTGTATGCACTTTGCCTTCGGAGGGGAAGGGTCATGATCTCAGGGCTGCACCATTACGCGCTGGAAGTCCCGGACCTGGCGGTAGCCGAGGGCTTCCTGCAGGATTTCGGCCTGGAGACCGGCGAGAAGGACGGGTCCCTGGTGGCCATGTGCCCCGGCCGCGACCAGGAGCAGGTGCGGCTGGTGGAGGCGCCCGTCAAGCGGCTGCACCACGTCGGCTTCACCCTGCGGCCGGGCACCATGGACACGGTCCGCGAGGCGCTGGAGCGGTCAGGCACCCCGGTCATCGAGCCGCCGGCCGGCGCCACCGAGGACGGCCTGTGGCTGCGCGACCCTGACGGGACGGCCGTGCAGTTGCTCGGGGAGCCTCAGGCGCCGGCCCGGCCCGCCGCCGAGGTGCTGGTCAACATGGGAGGTACCCGTCAGCGGTTCGACGTCGCGCAGTGGCGGCAGGCCACCGAGGACGTCCTGCCCCGGCGGCTCGGGCACTCGCTGCTGTTCACCGCGCAGCCGGCCCGGATGACCGAGTTCTACACCCAGGTACTCGGGCTGCGGCTCAGCGACACGATCCACCACGACCTGGTGACCTTCCTCAATGCGGGTCCTGGGGATCACCACGTGTTCGGCTTCATCTCCAGCACCCACCGCGGCTTCCACCACGCCAGCTTCGAGGTCCCGTCCATCGACGCGATCGCGGTCGGCGCGGACCGGATGCGCGGCAAGGGCCGCGAGGCGGGCTGGGGGATAGGCCGCCACACCATCGGATCGAACTTCTTCCACTACAACCCCGACCCGTGGGGCTCGTGGATCGAGTGGTTCTCCGACATCGACCAGATCGACGACTGCTGGGTAGCCGGCGACTGGGACGTCCCGCCGCACCTGTGGGGCGCCCCGCCGCCCGCGACCTTCCTCGCCAACCAAGAACCCGCCAGCTAGACGGCCATTCCAACGAAGGAGTTCACCATGGCCCGTAACGTAGCCCCCATCTTCGCCGACATCGACGGCATGGACGCCGACAAGTTCATCTCGCACCTCACGCCGGACGTCAGGTTCCGCTTCGCCAACATGGACCCGGCCATCGGGCACGCCGCCGTGAAGGAGGGCGTGGAGGGCTTCTGGACCACGATCGACGGCCTGACCCACCACATCCTGGCGGTGCACGAGATGGGCGACACCGTCGTCGTGCAGATCGACGTGGAGTACCGCCGCAAGGACGGCAAGTCGGTCACCGTGCCCAACTGCGATGTCCTGATCTTCGACGGCGACAAGGTGCGCGACTGGCAGATCTACATCGACTTGGCCCCCGTCTTCGCCTGATTGACCAGCAGAGCCCATGATCACGCTCACTGACATCGCCTACGTCAGGTCCGGTGCCGCGGACCTGGAGGCGGCGACCCGCTTCGCCACCGAGATCGTCGGCCTGGAACTGGTGACGCCCACCGAGGTGGGCGTCGCCCATCTCCGGGCGGACAGCAGGCATCACTGCCTGGCCCTGGTCGAGGGTCCCTCCGGGGTCATCTCGTCCGGCTTCACCGTGGCGGACTCGGACGCGCTCGACGCCGCCGAGACCGAACTCGAGCGGTCCGGCATCAGCGTGCACCGCGGGTCGCCCGACGAGGCCAGGTCACGTCGGGTCCGTGAGTTCATCGGATTCGATGACCCGTTCGGTAATCGGGTTGAGCTGGTCAACCAGCAGGAGACGGTGGCCCGGCCGGTGGCCTTCAGCCGCGGCGCCGGCATCACCGAGTTCGGCCACCTGTGCCTCGACGCGCCCGACGTGCACGAGGCCTACCGGTTCTGGAGCACGCGGTTCAACGCCCGCGTCTCTGACTGGCTCGGCGACGCCGCCTGCCTGATGCGGATCGACCCTGTGCATCACAAGCTCGCCGTGTTCAAGGGCGACTCGCCGGGCCTGTGCCACATGAACTTCCAGGTGGAGACCATCGACGACGTGTTCAGGAACTGGCACTTCCTGGTCGAGCACGACGTCGAGATCGAGATGGGCCCGGGCCGGCACCCGCAGTCGGGCGCGATCTTCCTGTACTTCCTCGGCCCGGAGGGGTTCACCTACGAGTACTCCTTCGGCGTGCGGCGGATCGAGGACGACGCGACCTGGAGACCCCGCACATTCGACCCGGCCGAACCAGGCTCGATCGACATGTGGCTCGGTCCCACCTCCCGCCCCATCACCCAGCCCCAACTCCGGCTAGCAGAGGTCCAGTCGGCCGGAGGGAGCTCCCGCCGGGGCGACAGCGCATAGGGTGGCCTGAGGAACCGGGGACTAGCTGGCGGACTCAGGAGGCGCGGAATGTACCTGGATCTGTGCGGTCGACGGGTTCCCTTCCAGGCTCTGGAGTCTTCGTCGTTCGCGGAGTTCTTGTCGTCATATGCGCCGCAGTTGCTCCCTGGGATGTCGTGGCAGGATGTCCCGGCCGCGAACGACCTCGCGGTTACGCTGCCGCATGCCACGACGATCGTGGCGGTGGCGTGCGACGAGGGCGTGGTGCTGGCCAGCGACCGGCGCGCTACCGCGGGGAGCATGATCTCCAAACGGGACGTGGACAAGGTGTTCCGCTGCGACGAGTTCTCCGCGATGGGCATCGCCGGGGTCCTGGCCTTGGGCCTTGAGTTCGCCCGCCTGTTCCAGGTTGAGCTTGAGCATTACGAGAAAATGGAGGGCCGGTTCCTGTCGCTGGAGGGCAAGGCCAACCGGCTGGCCACCATGATCCGGGGCAACCTCGGCCTCGCCATGCAGGGGCTTGTGCTGGTCCCGCTCCTGGCCGGCTACGACCCGGACAGCGGTGCCGGGCGGATCTTCAGCTACGATCCGGCGGGCGGCCCCTCCGAGGAACACCGGTTCTACTCGATCGGATCGGGATCGGTGTTCGCCCGGGGAGCCCTGAAGAAGCTCTACGCCGAGGACATGGCGGCGACTGAGGCCGTGCAGTGCTGCCTGCAAGCCCTGTATGACGCGGCCGACGACGACTCGGCAACCGGCGGGCCTGACCTGGCCCGGCGCATCTTCCCGGTCGTGACCACGATCACCGGCGACGGGTTCAGGCGCCTGCCCGAGGCGCAGGTGGCAGAGCTCGCGCAGCAGATCGTCACCGACCGGATGGACTTGCCCGAAGGCCCCACCGCCCCGTTGCATAACTGAGGGCCGCGGGTCGGCAGATCTCTCACCTTTCTGGTCGTCTGTACTTTCCTTTCCTCAAGTCCCAAATTTCTCAATAAAAACTACTGACGATCATGCAAATTTCGAGTGTTGTAACCATTAAATGTCGTATCCGTCTTGTAGGGTCGAACTAAGAATCTGGAGACTTCCCTGTGCCTCGCGGTTCAGGGTTGAAAGAGAGGACACCGCCAGGACCCAGCCCCTCACGCGCCCCCGGGAAGGAGGTCACCCCGATGGGTACCGC
>Ga0335085_10004205_pt1 | contig 24085 bp, 21 predicted proteins | sample Lox_Sample_45_FD_206712 | JGI IMG/M metagenome (GOLD analysis project Ga0335085, IMG submission 206712) | Soil microbial communities from Loxahatchee National Wildlife Refuge, Florida, United States - Lox_Sample_4.5 | ecosystem: Environmental > Terrestrial > Soil > Wetlands | place: USA...
CCGCTGCCGCCGCCCTGTGCCTGGTGGCACACGCCGCCGCCCAGCCCGTCCCGCAGCCGCGCGTGCTGCTCTTCTTCTCCCTCAATGTCGAGGCGGATCACGTGCTTTTCGCCACGGACGCGTTGCGGTTCTTTGCCGAGGTCGCAGACAGGCACGACTTTCGCGTGGAAGCGACGAGTAACTGGGCGGATATGGCGGACGAGAATCTCAAGCAGTACAAGCTGGTGGTTTGGCTCAACGGCAGTCCTCCGGGCGCACAGCAGCAGGCTTTCCAGCGGTACATGGAGAACGGCGGCGCTTGGCTCGGCTTCCACGTGTCCGCGTACAACGACCGGAATTCGCGCTGGGAGTGGTTCAAACAATTCATCGGCGGCGGCGCGTTCGGCGTCAACAACTGGCCGCCGCTGCCCGCCAGGCTCATTGTCGACGACACCGGGAGTCCCGTCACCCGCGGGATTCCGAAGACGTTCGTCGCACCGGTCAACGAGTGGTACTCGTGGCGGCCGAGCCCGCGCCTCGACAGGAACGTGCACGTTCTGCTGACCCTCGACCCCGCGCAATACCCGCTGGGCATCAAGGGGCTGATCACCAACCAGGACCCCGACGTGCCGGTAGTCTGGACGAACACGAAGTACAAGATGCTTTATATGAACATGGGTCACGGCGACAAGATCTTCACCAGCGATACGCAGAACAGGCTGATCGAGAACGGAATTCTCTGGCTGTTGAGCCGGTCGGACCCTTAGTTCATCCGGAGGGGTTTTGTGGTGCGCCCGGACAGATTCGAACTGCCGACCTTCTGGTTCGTAGGCATGCAATCGGCTCGTATCTTATTGATAGTTATGCCTGGGATCATGTCGTTTGAGGCGAATACGCGGCGAACAAACGCAGCAATTGATGAAGGGTTGATGAAAGGTACGTCAGACACCGCCTCCCCAAATCATTTTTGCTGCCTTCCTTCCCCCGCGCTCGGCGCGCGCGAGCCTTGGGCTCAAAGAAGACGACCCGATCTAGAATTCCCATACGGTCAAGAGCATTCACCCTACTGACGTGCATTACGCCCCGAGAGACTCACGAGGCCGGGAGGGCAAATATTCTCGGATTAATTCAAATGCTCGTCTGTGGCGCGGAGCCTGTCTCGAACCCGTCAGCCCGTCGGAACAAATTCGAGGCGCTGCCGCAGCGAGTGATCGACACTTGACCTTCATCCTGTCATCAGGATGCGGACCAACTCACGCGCGTCGAATCGAGTACCAGTCTGTCCGCCTCCTCCATGGATTACCGAAAATGGGCAACCCATCCCTGCGGCCGGCGCTCCCACAGGCTTGTGAGTCCGACAAGAATCCATAAAGACTGGGCAGCTATCACTTCATCATTGTTTCTTCGCACCGAGGGCGACCGGTCGCTGGGCAATGCGATTGCTGGAAGCAGGCAACTTCGATTCTGGAGTCTTGGCACGTGGTTCGGCAGTGCTGCACGGGACCCGACCCAGGCAACAATTCTTGGAATTCTTAGCGAAAGAGGAGTCAAGTCGATGTTGCTGCGGGCGCGATCACCTGAGTTGCTGGCGGCACCTGAAAGAACCTGTCGCGTGCGGCGGGATCCGAAATCCTCTGAAGGACTAGGGCATAAATAAGCCGTAGGCATGAAACCGATCTACGTTTTGGCGCACAAAGCGACGCTCCCGCCACCGGCGTGCCGCGCGACCGGAATCTTGGCCACGAATGATTCGATCAGTCCGGTGTTCGCTTTCGAGTGACTCCGCGGGAATACGCGCGCAGTTCACCTTTACGAAAGGCCGGCCTCCTGCGGTCGCTATGCATGTGGATGGCGCGCGCGATGAATTCCTTTTCGGCCCGTCTCGCCGCCAATGAGCACCGTGGCATCGGTGGCCGCGACCAAACGAACTTGAGGTAGGGTGGCGCGTACCGCTTCGCTTGATCCGACGATTCCTTCAAATCCGTCCGAATAGCGGTCGTGCTCGGACGTTGCGAACTCGCTCGGTTCGATCCGACTCCCCAACTCTGACCGAATCGGCTCGCCAGGAAAAGGTTTGAAAAGGTCCCGAAGTCAATCACTGATTCGTGCCGTCGCGCGGTGTGAAACGTCCTGGTCTGCGGCGACCTGGAAGGGGAGAGCAATCCGCGATGCTCAGGTGCGACCTTAAGAGCCGGGCGGACTGCTCGAACTACCAAAAACAGCCAGATCAACAAGCCCGCGAATGGCAGTATCTGCCATGCCCCGGGGATCGACATATGCGTAACCATGGTGTCCGTACAGGAACGCGGTTGCGTCGGAGAGTCTATGCTGGATGCTCGTCCACGGCATTCAGGCTCCTCACATCGAGACTTACAGACACTCGTGGCGGGCCGCCGGCTAGCAGGTTCGCATCAAGACGCGATTCGTACAGCGGGCGGTATTCGGCGGAAAGGGCGAAGGCGTTTTCGCGATTATAGAGGTCGCGCAGTTCCATGCCCTTGGTGCGAGCATCGTGCGCAGGACTCGCGAGCGCGAAGTTCTTGATCTCCGGCCGGCCGACCCGTTCGATCCGTATTGGTTTACGAAGCCCAGGAACGATGTCTTCGGCCACAGCGCCGACCACAGTGACGCCGCCGAAGCATTCCACAATTGCGGCGACGGGCACTTCAACGACGATCGAAAGGATGTCCCGAAGCTGAACGGTATTGGCGCCCTGCTGAGCGAACGACAATTTACCGGCCATGTCGGTTCGGATTGCGGCCTCGACATCCATGAAGAACGGATCGCTGACCAGGCCCGCGAAAAAGCGCAGACCTTGCTGCTCCAGCGTTTCGCCGACGGTGAAACTCGCCGCGCGTCTATCCGAAGTGGCGACCGCTCCAGTCTGGATCGAAGTCCCTTCCGGCACGTCGTTGAAGCGAACGTCAATCGTGTATTCCGCCTCGCCATGGGTGACGTTCGCACCGGATAGCGCGAGGGGCCGGAGCCGGAAGCGATAGATCACGGCATCGCTAAAGAAGGACTCGGGCGTTGCCATGGGGAAACGCGTTCATGATGAGGACCACATTGCCCGGTCGTTCGGGGCTGGGAAACGCGTAGAAGTCGGTGATATCCACTGCTGGATCGCCCATCACCGCAGGGCCGCTGAAATGGTCTGACATAGTGTTTTTACCTCCCGCTGCGGTTCAGAATTTCTGCTCGATGATGCCGTTGAGCGCCTTGAGTCCGGGGACGAACAGATACTCCCCGCCCTTGACCGTTGCGAAGGTAGGGAGGTCGAACAGGAACGGCCGTTTGGCACCGGGCACGGACAATTGCGAGCCGTCGCCGCCGACACCATTGATCGGGTCCTGCTCGTTGGGATCGAGTCCGAGAAACTCTCCGCCCTTCATCCATTCGCGCTGGACGAACTCGAACTGGCGTTCGATATCCGCCTGGATAAACAGATTGATGAGGCCGCGATCAATCCCGTCGTCTTCGAGCACGCCGTCCCGGAGATGCGGGCCATATTCGACGCCGCGCCGAATTAAGCGGTGGCGCCTCACATGGGTCGCACGTTTCAGAGGAGTCGCTCGCGGATTGCTGCGGCGCAGGTGTGCGCCGATCGGGCATTGCAAGCCCTGATCGTCGCCCGCATACGTGAAATTGTTGCGGCGTTGCGGGTCCGCCGCGATGGCTGGGTCGTCCTTATCAGGCGACAGATCGATGGGGCATCCGCTGCGCCAGCGCCCCATCATTTTGGCCGCTACGAGCTCCTGGTGATTCTGGTCCTCGGAGGTGTACAGCGCCTTCCCGGCCGTCGCCAAGCAGCGGCGAAACGCGGCGACGTCCTGATACAGCTTGCGGAAGACCATGTAGGTCCCGTTGAGGCGCAGTTCGGCCGGCTCGGGCATTTGCGTGCCTTCGGGGCCGGCTTCATCCTCATAGCCGAGCAGGAACTCGCCGGGTTTAAGCGCGCGCCAGGTGCCGTCCGCTTGCTGAACACCGTCCCCTGGATAGAAAGGCGTGTCCGCGCCCTCGATGGGCGGCTGCGAGATGGGATCGGCGAAGCCGAAATGCTCGCCTTCCGACCCGATGCCGTTCTCGTGCGCGAGCGCCTTGGTGTCCTGGATGAACCGGATCTCGACGCCGCCGGTCGCGTCCATTTCGGCGCGGATGATTTCCGTTGCCTCGTCTCGTCCTTCGCCGGAGTCGGTTCTGAGCCACACCATGGCGTGGATGTCGGGGCCACCCAGACCGCCCTCCCAATGTTCCGGAGCGTGCGGCCCAACGTCGCCCACCTCGCCGGCACGGCCCCGCATTCCAACGCGAAACGCTTCGGGGAAGCTGTCGAGCGATCTTTGAGAAAGGCCCAGCGCCTTCAGCCCCTCATGGGTGAAGCCGATGTTGACGGTGAAGCGCGTCCCGTGCTCTTGTCCCCGGGCATTCACGCGATTGAACATGTTGCGAAGCCATGCGCGTCCCTTCGCGCCATCAACAAATTTGAGAAAGATGTGGCGTCCATAACGCATCAGGATCGGCGTGACGACGTTGTCCTGAATGTCGTGCACATTGGCTTTCAGGTCAGCAGACGTCAGACTCTGTGGAGATGTAAGAGTAATAGACATAGTGGCAAGTCCTCGGATGGAGACAGTTCGCCGTCAACGCGGCGGACCAGACCGACCCCGAGACGACGCTCAAGGTCGATCCAACTGCCGCGTTCCGCTACTATGCTGCCTTCGGCGCGGTCCCTTCGACGCGCTCGCGGACGTCCTCGTATTGCCACTGGTGCGCGGCGTCCGTGTCGATCATGGCGGCACTCCGGACGGGTTGGTAGGGCTGGGCCAACTGCTTCAGGAACTCGTTGATCTTCTCCTCCAGATCGCCGTCGGCGTTAGCCACCGCACGCTGGAACTGCAGCGTCTTCTCGTACCAATCGGCCGCCTTGTAGATCTGGCCGATGCTGAGACTCGGCGCGACGTCGTAACAGGCCAGGGTCTTGATCTGACCGCGAGCGATATACTGCACGACGTCCCGCGCCGTGGCCTCCGGACCGGTCGGGCAGCCGACACACTGTCCCCAGACCTTCAACAGGTTTTCCTTCCCATTGAGATCGCGTGTGGTACGGCGGTGAATACGAAAATCAGCAGGATACCTTTCCGGAAATGGTGAACGCTCTCTTCATCAGTTCCATCGCGATCTATCTCATTCTGATGTTCCAGTTCCGCTCGGTGGTCGAACCGCTGGTCGTGATGGCCGCGATTCCGCTCGGTCTGCTGGGGGCGTCGCTCGGCCTGCTGGTCACCCACAATCCGTTCGGGTTCACGGGGTTCCTCGGCATCGTCAGCCTGGGCGGCGTAGTGGTGCGCAATTCCATTATTCTCGTGGACTACACCCGCGAGCGCATGAAGGAGGGCGTGCCGGTTGAAGAGGCCGCTATCGAGGCCGGCGAACGCAGATTGCGGCCGATCTTCCTGAGCGGCGGTCGGCGTCACCCCCATGATTCTGTCTGGCTCCAGCATGTGGTCGCCCTTGGGTAGCGCGATCGCTTTTGGATTGGTAGGTTCTATGTTTTTCACTCTAGTCATAATTCCCGTTCTCTACGTGATGATTCACAAACGCGGTTCGACGCCTGGACCGGTGTCCCCGATGGGACCGATTGCAGCGGCGGTGTTGCTGCTGTTGGTGGGCGGCAGTGTCGCGCACGCGCAAACCCGCAAACTCACCCTCGACGAAGCCGTATCGCTGGCCACCCAACACAACTCGATGGTGAAGATCGCCGGCGACAAAGTGAAGGCGATGGATGCACGGATTAAAGAATCGCGCGCGGGCTTCTTCCCTTCGCTCGCCAACGATTCCACTGCCGTGCACATCGCTAATCAGCAAAGCATCGATATCCCGGCGGGCAGCCTCGGTGTCTATCAAATCGGACCTTTGCCGGCTCAGGGAGTTTCCCTCTCGCAGGGGAAGGCGGATTTCCTGCTGAGTACGACCACGCTTTCCCAGCCGATCACCCAATACTTCAAGGTGAAGGCGGGGGTGGACGTAAGCCGCGCGGATGCCGCGGGGGCCCGAGCGGACGTGAAGCGCACCGAAAACGACGTCGCGTACAAGGTGAAAGAGATCTATTACGCGATCCTCGCCACCGAACGCCGCCGGAGCGCGGTCGACGCCCAGGTCCGCGCCGCGGAACTGCGCAATAGTGAGACTCGCAATGCGGTTGTAACCGGCGTGGCGCTCGAGGTCAAAGCTGCCGAAACCAAAGCCCAAATCGCGCAGGCCGCCCACATGAGCGGTCAACTGCAGGACGCCGTCTTGAACATGAGGGAGGAACTGGCCGATCTTTGCGGATTGCCCGTGGATGCCGGCCTGGAACTGGTACGGGCGGAGGAAGCGGTCACCGGCGTTTCGCTGGAGACCGAAGCCGTGGTAAACACGGCCTTCGCGAATAATCCCGAGGTTGAGACCGCAACCCATCAACTCGAAAAATTACGCGCTGCGCTCCGCGGCGCCAAGGCCGAATACATTCCCGATGTCGGTGCGTTCGCGCAACACATTTACCAGAACGGCGCGCCGTTCCTTTCGCGCAACAACGGCGCGTTTGGCGTTCACATGACGTGGACCCTTTTTGAATTCGGCAAACGCCGCGGCCAGGTGTCCGAGAGATCGGCGGAGATCGCCCAGGCCGAAGACAACCTAAAGCGCCTGAAGAATCGGGTTCGCATCGACGTGGAAAAAGCCGCCCGCGCCCTGAACAGGGCCGAAACCGGAGTCGCTTCCGCGAAGGAACTCCTGGCAGCCACCAGCGAAGCGCGGCGGGTGTCCAGCGATCAGGCGGAGATCGGAACCGCAAACCGCTCTGTCTTCCTGGATTCCGAGGCTTCGATGCTCAGCGCCCAGGCCGAATTGCTGAGAGCAGAGTACGACCGCAGCGTTGCAGCCGCGAACCTTACACGGCTCACCGGAAACAAATAGTGCAAGAGGAAATGTGGGCCGATGTTCAGCGATTCTACTGTTGTTGTCGTGTGCGGCGGCTGCGGCCGACGACAGGACGGCCGGGCTCATTCAATTCAGCGGCGCTCTGGAGCGATTGGCCGGCACAGTTGGGCCGGCCGTTGTTCAGGTGCAGGTTTCCGCCTGGTGCTCTTCGGCGCCCGGCAACGCTGAAGATGGCTCCAGCCTCAAGTCTTGCCGGGTAGTCGGCTCCGGTGTAATCGTCGATGCCTCGGGATACATCATCACCAATGAACATGTGGTGCACAATGCGCGCCGCATACGGGTGATGCTGACGCCGAAACCTGAACGCGCGGATGAGGGACCGTCGCTACTTGGGAAACGACAGGAGTTGGATCCCGTCATTGTGGGCGCGAATCGTGAACCCTTTGGAAAACGGCAGGTGCTGGACGCGGTGGTGGTAGGAGCCAATCGCGAGACCGACATCGCGCTGCTGAAAATAGAGGCGACAGGACTGCCGACCATTCCGATTCAACAACGGGGGCGGGGTCCCCGCCAGGGACAAATGGTGCTTGCCGTCGGCAGCCCCGAAGGCCTGGACAATACCATGACCATAGGGATCATCAGCGCTGTAGGCCGCCAGCCGACCCCCGATTTTCCTATGCTCTATATCCAAACCGACGCCGCGATCAATCCCGGAAATAGCGGTGGTCCGCTGCTGGATATGGAAGGTGAGCTGATCGGAATTAATACCTTTCTGATGGGCGAGAATGGGCGCAATCAAGGTCTCGGGTTCGCTGTGCCGGCCGCGGTTGTGCGCTACGTGTACGATCAACTGCGAACTCGCGGTGTAGTCCGGCAGAGCCTGGTGGGCGTCCTGGTGCAGACAGTCACGCCGGGACTTGCGGCTGGCCTCGAATTGTGCCGGGGATATGGCGTCATGATCTCCGATGTACTTCCTGGAAGCCCGGCACAAACAGCCGGACTGCGCCCACGGGACATCCTCACTGCCGTCGATGGTGCGTCCATCTCGGCGCTGCCGTACTATAACGCGCTTATGTATCTGCACGATCCCGCGGTTCCGGTTGAGGTGACTGTGTTGCGCGGAAAAGAGACGCTTCACTTTCAGGTGCCGGTTGTAGCCGTTGACGACCAGTACTACAAAGATACGTCCATAGACCCGCATGAGAGCCTCGTCTCAGAGTTGGGCATATTTGGAAAAACGCTGAACATCACGCTGGTTGTGGGAATGGGACTGCGGCCCACCGCGGGCGTCTACGTCGTGTCGACGGCTGCCGGCGATGAGGAATCCGGCGCCGGACTGGCGGCCGGGGACGTAATCGCCTCTATGAACGGAATACCTATTTTCAGTCTCCAGGATTTGCGCGGCGCGACCCGTGAAATGGCGGGACGAAGCCCAGTAGTGCTGCAGGTGGAGAGGCGCGGCAGGTTTCTGTATATAGAACCGGATTTTGAAGATCGCCCATCTCGCGGGACCACCGGCCGGGACGACGCCGGCGACTCCGGGAAAGGGCCGTCTCGTGACAAGCACTGACGCGAGCGCAGTCGAGCGCAGCGAAAGGCGCAGCCATAGTCGATGACACGCTGGTCGGCGATTGATGTGCCAAATGCCGAAATGTGGCTCCGGCGCGGTCCGGAAGACCTTTTGATGTGAGAGCGAAGCTTGGGGCATTGACTTGCAATCGATACGGTGAAGCACAAGGAGAACTAAATGAGACTGATCTATCTCATGGCATTTATGGCACTCGGAGCCCCTGCTTTCGCGCAGGAGGTTCAATTCGATTACAATCGTTCGGCGAGTTTCAATACTTACAGAACGTACCAGTGGCTGCCCGATCAAGCCGTGCCGGTGGGCGGCGAGATCCTAGATCGGAACATCAAGCGGGCCGTGGACGAGCAGCTCTCCTCTAAGGGTTTGCAGCGTGTTGAGATAGGCGGTGATCTGCTCGTCGCTTATCAGGCAGAGATTAAACAGGAGAAGGGATCTGCAAGCATCTTGGGCCCTGCCCGAATAGCGACGTCGACCATCGATATAGGCAGATTGGTCGTAGAGCTATCCGAACAGGTCACAAGACAAGTGATCTGGCGTGGCTCCGCGTCCAAAGCAGCGTACGCGACAGTCGATATCGGCAGGAACCCCGACGAGGTCTATCGCTGCCTAGCTAGACCTGTGGCGAAGCTGTTTAGAAACTATCCTCCGCGTATGGGTAAGCGGTACAACTGCTCCCCAATAGCCCAAAACGACTCGCGGGATTGAACACATCGGATTATTCAATGCTCGTCTGTCGCGTGGAGCCTGTTCGAACCCGTCAGCCCGTCAGAACAATTCAAGCCGCTGCCGCAGCGAGTGATCGACGCTTGACCTTCATCTTGTCATCAGGATCCGGACCAGTTGGCGCGCGTCGAGTCGAAGACCACTGTCCGCCTCCTCCATGGCTTGCCGAAAATGGCAAGCCATTGCTGCGACCGGCCCTCCCACACGCTTGTGAGTCGCGACACGATTGCATAAACACTGGGCAGCTATCAGTTCATCTTGTTTCGTCGCACGGATGACCAGCGGTCGCTGAGCAACGCGATGCAGGAATCCGGACAACGTCGATTCTGGAGTCTTGGAACGTGCTTCGCCAGTGCTCCACGGGACCCGACCCAGGGCAACAATTCTCGGATTTCGGAAGGAAGTTGGACGGCCCCGCCGAAACCATCCCGCGGAAGGGAATGGCTGCTCCAAGTCGCGTTGGGTTTGCAGAAGGATGGAAGTGCCACCCGATCAACGACTGCACGGGACCGCATTGGCTCAAAATATTAGTTCCGAGAATTGTTGCCCGTCAGACGTGAAGCTCTACGAATGAATGTTGATCACCACCGCGAGACATTCGACCGCCTGGTCCCGAACCAGACAGCCATCGCCATCTCCTTGATTACGCAGCAACTATTTTCGCAAGAAATTTCATTCTAGGCACCAAAATTACGTTCGTGGGTGGGCAATTGGGTGGGTAGTTTGCACCCAGCCCGCTGAGTTCGCGCAGAACTCTCGCGTGGTTTTCGAAACTGATGGCAATACACCAGCTAATCGGAGACAGAAGATCGTCGTCAGACGAACAACTCCGCCGCGTCACCCTGTACACGATACCACCGAGGCTTACTTTATCTTCGTGCAGTTTGCTCAGAAGTTGATGCCGAACTGGGCGCCGAACACGGGCGCGCTCTTGATGTGCCCCGTACCCCCAGGCCGAATAATGTATTGGAAATCGGGCTGGATGAAGTAGGCGCTCTTGCGCAAGTCGAACCGATAGGTCAGTTCCATGACTGTCTCGTGGTCCTGGATACCACCATCGGGCCCAAGCAGCAGTCCATCTCGCTGCGCTCGTTGCAGTTCGTTGCTGAAGTAGCCGGACGCGATGCCGAATCCGACGGCGTCCCTCGGACGCGCGGCCAAAAGCCCGCGCGCCGAAAGACCCGCTGTGTAGTACAAGGGGAGTTGCTGGACGTGCGAATCCGGCGCGACGGTCACCGAGCCGAAGATGCCTAACCCGCGGTGGCTGCCGGGAGTCCCGAATGGGACGAGCACCTGGTCGAAAAGACCGTAAAAACCCTCGCTTCCGCGCCGCCTTGCGCCAGACTCAAAATCGGTGAGTTTGGAATGGTCGTACCAGCCGCCCACCTTGTAATTGCCGAGCCGCTGCGAGTCGCCGGGCAGTCCGTTGACCTGGTATCCAGCCTCGCTGATCACAAAGAGCGGTCCGCTCATCGAGAGATTTGCTCCGTGGTATTTGTTCTCTCGCATTCTCGGATCGCCATTGTAGATGCCGGTCATCACGTGGGTTCGCCTGGTGGGATGCACCTTTGCCAGCGCCGCCCACGTGCCGTAGTACGCGCTCATGCTGGGCGCGTCCAATAAAATCCCGAATGGATTTCCGCAGAACGCGTTCTGCATGAAGCCGAAGTCGTAGGGCGAGACGAGGAAGTCATCCATGGCCGGGAAGCGCCCGAGTCGAAGCTCAACACGATCATGCGCCAGCTTTTGCTGGTACGACACATCGATGACGCGGAATGTCTGAAACCCGTAAATCTGCTGCTCGCTGAAGACGTTGCCGATATAGTCCGACGAGAGCCTGTGGCCCCAGCGCTCCGAAAATGACGTAAATATCGAGCCGCCTTCCAAGCCGAAGATCCTGTCGAGATCGAAGAAGAGGCTGAGCTCGATGCTGGTGGGCGCGGTCGCTCCTTGCGATCGGCCCCCGGTCGGGTTTCCCGCGACATCGCTGACAAGCATCAGCCTCGGCACGATGCCGGATTCCTCAAGTCGCGGTCGGAGGCCGCCCCAGTTTCCGAGCAGGTGTCCAGGTGGCAGCATGAGCTGAAATACCCGGGCTGTCGAGTCTTCGAGAGCGCCCTCCTGTTGTGCGCACGTGGCGCCGGCGAGCAGCAGACTGATCGCGACCAGCCGGCGTCTCATAAGGCTCCGATCCGCTGAGGAATTGCGGAGTCCGGCTGGGGCGCCGTCATACAGGCAGCCGGAGATGGCTCGACAACCAGGCGTGCACTGCGACGGTAGGTTACCAGCAGGCGGAGCCAATTTGCGACGATCGATAGCTTCGAGTGTCCGTCCGACAGCGTTCGCAGATGCAGCAGTCCCCACATGAGCCAAGCAATAAAGCCGGTGATCGAACGGTCGCCATACTCAGCGACTCCGACACGTCGAATGATAGTTGCCAACTTGCCCGGTACGAATGGCTCGGGAGGGCCGGGCAAGGTTCTGCCCGCCACGCGTGCGGCAATAAGCTTACCAACGTAACGGCCTTGATGTTGCGCGATGGATGCGAGACCCGGAAGGGGACGGCGGTCGGGTCCGAGGACGTGCGCTGCATCGCCGGTCACGAAACATTCGGGATGGCCAGGAACGGAGAAATCTTTTTCGACTGCTACGGTTCCGTTCGCTGTCACAGCGACGCCGAGTGTCCTTGCCAAGGGTACGCCCTGAACCCCCGTGCACCAAAGCACGGTCGCTGCGTCGATCCGTTCCGCTCCGACCGTCACGCCTTCGGCGTCCACGTGTGTCACAGGAACGCCCACTCTCACTTCAACTCCGGCCTGTTGGAGAGCTCGGGCCGCATAGGAAGAATGTTGTTTGCTGAATGCCGGCAGCAATCTGGGCGCGCCTTGGACGAGCACGACGCGCGCTCGCTTGACGTCGATCTTGCGAAAGTCCGCCGGCAAGGTTCGCTGCACGAACTCGCTGATCGTGCCCGTAATTGCGACCCCGGTGGGCCCGCCTCCGACCACCACCACCGTCATCTGGCGCGCCTGTTCGGCTGGGTCCGATGTCATTTCGGCGCGCTCGAATGCCGTCAAGAGCCGGTTGCGTGCCGCAACGGCGTCAGCTAGAGTCTTCAGTCCCAGCGCATGTTGCGCCCATTCCGAATCGCGCCCGAAATAGCTGGTCTGCGCTCCCGTTGCGATCACGAGCGTGTCGTAGGGGAGGTCGTCTCCTTCGCCCATAACGACGATCCGGCGGGACAGATCCACGCGTTTGGCCTCTCGCATTTCTACCCGGACGTTGGGCAGATCTTTCAAAAGTGATCGGATCGGCGTCGCGATTTCCGCGGGCTCGAGAATCGACGTGGCGACCTGGAAAAGAAACGGTTGGAAGAGATGGTGATTATTGCGATCAACCAGGGTCACGTCGGCATCGCTGTCTCGCAACTCACGAACTACGGCTATACCGGCGAATCCCGCGCCGATGACCACCACTCTTGGCCGATGGCTCATGCGGCCCCCAAGAGTGCAGATTGCTGCGCTTTCTGCAGCGCCTTTTCCAGAAGCGCGCGCGAGCGAGGTGTGTCGCGAAGTTTCCAAGTGGCCGTCGCGAGGTCCACCGCAAGATGCGGCCGATTTCCGATCCCCATGAAGAACCACGCGGCGTGATCGGCATAGGCTTCCGGGCGCCGCGCCAGCAACTGTCGATAAGCCGCGGCGGCTAGTTCGGTTTCGCCTGAAGCCAACTCGCGATCGTCCCGTGCCTCCAGAATCTCCGCATACGTCGCACGATACTCCGGATCGTCGGCAATTTCGGGCAGTGGTTCGATGAGCGCGAGCGCAAGATCCGTCTGCCCGCGCGCGAGAGCGACTTCGGCCCGGTGTCCACGTCCCGGAACATGCTGCGGCAATATCCTGCCGAGTTCGGCGAAGATCTCCTCAGCACGGTCCAGATCGCCGCGCCGCATGGCGCTCACACCCCATTCGAAGAGCAGTTGGCCGGCCGGGAGAGGCGATGCGCCGCCGTCCGCAGCGAGCGCGGCCGCATAGCGTGCCTCCGCGGGAGGCCATTGATCCATCTCTGCGAGCAGTGAGGCAAGCGCACCAAAAGTGTGAATGCCAGGTTCGCCCTTCGCTAATCCTTGACGCAGAAACAGCGCCGCTTCGTACTGTCCGGTCGCTTGCAGTAGCGAGGCCCTCTCGACCGTAACTTCGTGCCGCGAATATCCGGCCGAGAGGGCTTGATCGAGCAGCGCGCCGGCTTCTTCGAACCGATGAAAACGCGCTGCCAACCGTGCACGGATGAAGATTCCACTTCCGCCATCCTGCGCCAAACGAAGCGCTTCGAGAGCGGCCTGTTCCGCACGATCGTGGTCCACGATCCGGCCCAGCAGGTCGCCGCGGAGGAACAGAAGCTTCGACAACGCCATCAGGTCTTCGAACGTCGCCGCCCCCCCACGGCGACGCTCGAAGCTGTCGATCGATGCTGCGAGGTTCGCGACAGCGATTCGCCCGCTGGTGTAGCGCCCCGATTCGATCATCACGAGGCCTTCTTCAAACCGGTTAGCAGCGCCGGATATCCGCGGGTCAAAGAACCGGCATCGATCGCGATCGTCTCGCCATTGATCGAGCGCGCATGGTCGGAGGCCAGAAACACCGCAGCGGCGGCGATCTCGTCCGCGTTCACCGGCCGGTTCATGGGAATCACGCCCAGGAACAATGAGCGCATCGCGGGGTTCTCCAACTCTTTTCTGGTGAGGGGCGTCTCCACCAGACCTGGGGCGATGCCGACCACGCGGATGCCGCGGCCGCCGAGTTCCAAGGCGCCGCAGCGCGTGATCATATCGACGCCGGCCTTCGCTGCACAGTAAGCGACCTGACCTTCGCCTGGCTGTCGTGCGTTGACGGACGAGATGTTGATGATGACGCCGGGACGGCCTTGCTCAAGCATCAGGCGCGCCCCGTGCTTTACGCCGTAGAACACTCCGCCGAGAGTCACGGCTTGAACCGCTTGCCACTTTTGAGCCGTAAGCTCGGTCAATGGCGTGATGGCGCCGAAACCCGCGCAATTGACCACGATGTCGAGCGACCCGAAGGCGTCGCGCGCGGCGCGCATTGCAGCCTCCACTTGAGCCTCATCGGAGACGTCCGTGATGCGTCCGATTGCGCGGTCCCCCAGTTCGCGAGCCGCATCGTCGAGTGCTTTGGCATTGACGTCGCAGAGGACGATTCCGGCTCCGGCTTCGATGAATGCCGTCGCGATGGCTTTGCCGATGCCGGATGCGGCGCCGGTTACGACCGCTCCTTTGTCTTTCAAGGTACTCATTTCTTTTCCTCCAGGTAGTCGCATACGACTTCACCGTCATTCAGCGTCATGTCCCACAGATGCTGCCGACCCTCTATGACGCGCACGACCGGTAGCGCGGCCACCGGGCAGCCGGCATGCGGCACCATGAACAGCTCCGCAGGCCCCGTCCACGCGCCCTTCAGTCGCACGTCGTAGAGATTGACGCGGACGAGTTGGGCGACCTTCGGCGTGTGGTTATCGACATCGGGAAGCAGCTTGAGAACGACTTGTGTCGTCTGCAGTTCCTGCTCGATCTCGGACAAACGATCCGAGAGATCTACCATGCGATAAGGCATGGTCGCGAGCGCGACCTGCACGCCGCCATAGTTCAAGGTCCCGGTCAGCACGTCTCGCACGATCTTCAGTTCGGGCTCGCCGTGCCGCTTGGGGAAGCCGAGAATTTCGCGGCCGGCGAGCGTCGGCGATTCGCTGTCGAGAAACGCCTGAAAAACGTAGATCACCGGTTTGCCGTGCAGCGTGCAAGCGACCGAGTGGCCCACTTCCGAGTACGGTCCGAATCCGCTGACTTCGGTCATGCGCCGCCACTCGATGGTGACGATATTGCCCTCGGCAGGTTCGAGGGGCCTTGGAACCACTTTGCGAACCGCCTCCGCAGTGCTCTCGTACGTCACGACGAGCTGCTGCATATCGGTGTAGCGCCAGGGCCCGCGCGGATAGCTCGGCCGGAGCGTTGACATCACCGGGTACTTCAGGAACCAGTCTGTGGCTAGCTCTTTACCGTTTCTAGCGCCAGCGGCTCTGATGTCCCGGCTTTTCTCTTTTAACGTTTCCATAATTAACTCCTCAAAAATTCGGGTAACGGCAGATTGGCCCGGTTGGGCGGGCACACGTACGGGAAGGACCGGCTGCCGGGTTTGGTTGGGGCATCGACGCCATCTCCGAAGCGCTTGCCCTGTCCGCCGTTGACATACAACGACAACATGTCGTCCAGAATGTCGTCATCGAGCCAGCGCCCGCCGCAGCTTTCGGACGGCCGGCCGTCGAGGACGGCCTTCTCGATTTCCAGGAAGTTGCCGGGCGCAAAGGGACGCGCCAGGTTGAGGATCAGGTAATCGCCGATCAGCAGATCGCGGAGCGGATGCCGTCCGTCCGGTCCGACTGGCCATGCGATCTCGCCGTCGAGGCCATCGAAGAAAGCGAGGTTCGCATCAAGACGCGATTCGTACAGCGGGCGGTATTCGGCGGAAAGGGCGAAGGCGTTTTCGCGGTTGTAGAGGTCACGCAGTTCCATGCCCCTGGTGCGAGCATCGTGCGCAGGACTCGCGAGCGCGAAGTTCTTGATCTCCGGCCGACCAACCCGTTCAATCCGGATTGATTTACGGAGTCCGGGAACGATGTCTTCGGCCACGGCGCCGACCAGAGTGACGCCGCCGAAGCATTCCACAATTGCGGCGACGGGCACTTCAACGATGATCGAAAGGATGTCCCGAAGCTGAACGGTATTGGCGCCCTGCTGAGCGAACGACAGTTTGCCGGCCATATCGGTTCGGATAGCGGCCTCGACATCCATGAAGAACGGATCGCTGACGAGGCCCGCGAAAAAGCGCAGACCTTGCTGCTCCAGCGCTTCGCCGACGGTGAAACTCGCCGCGCGTCCATCCGAAGTGGCGACCGCTCCAGTCTGGATCGAGGTCCCTTCCGGCACATCGTCGAAACGAACGTCGATCGTGTATTCCGCCTCGCCAGGCGTGACATTCGCGCCGGATATCGTGAGGGGCCGGAGCCGGAAACGATAGATCACGGCATCGCTAAAGAAGGACTCGGGCGTTGCCATGGGAAACGCGTTCATGATGAGGACCAAATTGCCCGGTCGTTCGGGGCTGGGAAACGCGTAGAAGTCGGTGATATCCACTGCTGGATCGCCCATCACCGCAGGGCCACTGAAATGGTCTGACATGGTGTTTTGCCTCCGGCTGCGTTTCAGAATTTCTGCTCGATGATGCCGTTAAGCGCCTTGAGTCCGGGGACGAACAGATACTCCCCACCCTTGACCGTCACGAAGGTAGGGAGGTCGAACAGGAACGGCCGTTTGGCCCCGGGCACGGATAATTGCGAGCCGTCGCCGCCGACGCCGTTGATCGGGTCCTGCTCGTTGGGATCGAGTCCGAGAAACTCTCCGCCCTTCATCCATTCGCGCTGTACGAACTCGAACTGCCGTTCGATATCGGCCTGGATGAAGAGATTGATGAGGCCGCGATCAATCCCGTCGTCTTCGAGCACGCCGTCCGGGAGATGCGGGCCATATTCGACGCCGCGCCGAATTAAGCGGTGGCGCCTCACATGGGTCGCGCGCTTCAGAGGAGTCGCTCGTGGATTGCTGCGGCGCAGGTGTGCGCCGATCGGGCATCGCAAACCCTGATCGTCGCCCGCATACGTGAAATTGTTGCGGCGTTGCGGGTCCGCCGCGATGGCGGGGTCGTCCTTATCAGGCGACAGATCCAGGGGGCATCCGCTGCGCCAGCGCCCCATCATTTTGGCCGCTACGAGCTCCTGGTGATTCTGGTCCTCGGAGGTGTACAGCGCCTTCCCGGCCGTCGCCAAGTAGCGGCGAAACGCGGCGACGTCCTGATAGAGCTTGCGGAAGACCATGTAGGTCCCGTTGAGGCGCAGTTCGGCTGGTTCGGGCGCCTGCGTGCCTTCGGGGCCAGCTTCATCCTCATACCCGAGCAGGAACTCGCCAGGCTTGAGCGCGCGCCACGTGCCGTCCGCTTGCTGCACACCATCGCCTGGATAGAAAGGCGTGTCCGCGCCCTCGATGGGCGGCTGCGAGATCGGATCGGCGAAGCCGAAATGCTCGCCCTCGGACCCGATGCCGTTCTCGTGCGCGAGCGCCTTGGTGTCCTGGATGAACCGCATCTCGACCCCGCCGCTTGCTTTGATCTCTTCGCGGATGATCCGGGTCGGCTCGTCGCGTCCCTCGTCGGAGTCGGTTCTGAGCCACGCCATCGCATGGATGTCGGGGCCGCCCAGACCGCCCTCCCAATATTCCGGCGCGTGCGGCCCGACATCACCCACCTCGCCGGCACGGCCCCGCATTCCGACGCGAAACGCCTCGGGGAAGCTATCCAGCGATCTTTGAGAAAGGCCCAGCGCCTTCAAGCCCTCATAGGTGAACCCGATGTTCACCGTGAAGCGCGTCGCGTGCTCTTGTCCTCGGGCATTGACGCGATTGAACATGTTGCACAGCCATGCGCGCCCCTTCGCGCCATCAAGAAATTTGAGGAAGATGTGGCGTCCGTAACGCATCAGGGTCGGCGTGACGACATTGTCCTGAATATCGTGCACATTGGCTTTCAGATCGGCAGACGTTAGACTTTGTGTCGAAGTTAGAGTGGACATAGTGGCATGCCTCGGATGGAAACAGTTCGCCGGTCGTCGCGGCGGACGAGATCGACCCCAAGGCGAGGCCCAAGGTCGATCCAATTGCCGCGTTCAGCTACTTATGCTGCCTCCGGCGCGTTCCCCTCGACGCGTTCGCGGACGTCCTCATACTGCCACTGGTGTGCGGCATCCGTGTCGATCATCGCGGCGCTCCGCACGGGCTGGTAGGGCTGGGCCAACTGCTTCAAGAAATCGTTGACCTTCTCCTCTAAGTCGCCATCGCCCTCGGCCACCGCACGCTGGAACTTCAGCGTCTTCTCGTACCAGTCGGCCGCCTTGTAGATCTGGCTGATGCTGAGACTCGGAGCGACGTCGTAACACGCCAGGGTCTTGATCTGACCGCTCGCGATATACTGCACAACGTCCCGCGCCGTGTCATCCGGACCGCTCGGGCAGCCGACACATTGACCCCAAATCTTCAACAGGTTTTCCTTCCCATTGAGTACGAAGTCATCGAAGTATTTGTCGAGAGAGCCGTCGAACTGAGAAATGAAGAACAGGGTATAACCGTCGAAGTCCTGAGTCCTGGCGACGAACCAGCGTGCCGTCCGGATTAAGCCAAGCATCGTCGTGGCCTCGGAGAAGGTCTTTCCCGGCCCTCCCCAGACGGGAACCTCGAGGCTCAGCGTATCCGTGAATGCCTGCAGATCGGCATCGGGGTTCAGGCGCCACATACCCGTGAACTCCTTGACCTCATTCCTGCCGCCCGTGCTCATCAGCAGTCCGGGACTGCGCAGACCCCAATGGCTCGCAGAAGTGCGTTCTTCTCGGTTCATCTTAGTTTTCCTCTCTGAGTGCGAAATAAATGAGGGTGATCCGGTGAGCTACCCAGCGCCTCCTGATAATCGCTCCTGCCTTTGCATACGCATTCGGGGCTCCAGAACCATGCCACTGCGGACGTCCTTGTTTTTCTTGCTATTCGTGGAGCATGCGCCGGGGACAGGAACGTCAGTTGCCGAAGCTGCCGAGTCAGGTGCCGAGAATTTCAACAGGCGCGCTTGAATCGGGCGCGTTTTCGCCCAGAACGGAAGCTACTTCCACGCAGCGTGATTGTGGACGACGAAGTGCCTTGAATCAAGTTAAAGAGAGGGGAAGTGAACACAACAGAAGAACTTCATAACAGGCCCCACGTAGTTATCGTGGGCGGTGGATTTGGCGGCCTTCGCGCGGCGCGCGCGCTGAGATCCGCGTCCGTGAAGGTGACGTTACTCGACCGGCGCAATTACCACCTGTTTCAACCGTTGCTTTATCAAGTGGCGACCGGTTCGCTGGCGCCCGCGGAAATCGCCGCGCCTTTGCGCAGCATCTTTAGTAGGCAGAAGAACACGAAGGTGCTGATCGGGGACGTGAAGGACGTCCACCCGGCCGTAAAACGCGTGGTTCTCGCCGATGGCGGCGTTTTTGAATACGACTACCTGATCGTCGCGGCCGGGTCACAGACTTCCTACTACGGAAACGACGGCTGGCGGGAGTGGGCGCCGGGATTGAAGAGCATTGAGGAAGCCATCCATATCCGCCACAAGATTCTGTATGCTTTCGAAGCAGCGGAGCGGATTGAAGATCCGGAACTTCGCCGCGAATGGCTGACGTTCGTCATCGCGGGCGGCGGCGCGACCGGCGTTGAGTTGGCCGGCGCCATTGCTGAGATCGCGCAGCAGACGCTGAAAGACGACTTCCGGTCCATTCATCCGGATGAGGCCCGGATTGTTCTGCTCGATGGCGCTCCACGCGTCCTGGGGCCCTTTCCGGAGGTCCTTTCGAGGAAAGCGGAAAGCTCCCTGGCCAAGCTTGGAGTGCAGGTAAGAACCGGTGTCGTGGTGAAGAGCGTCGACCGCGGTGGGCTCACACTTGAGCGCGGCGCATCGGTGGAGCGGCTCCCAAGCCGAACCGTCATCTGGGCCGGAGGCGTGACGGCAGCATCCATCGGCCGAATTCTCGCCGAGCGCACGCATGCGGAGACGGACCGCAGCGGAAGGATCGTGGTCGGCCCCGACCTGACGATTCCGGGCTACCCCGATATCTACGTAGTCGGCGATCTGGCGCTATGCCGGGACCGCAAAGGCAAACCGCTCCCGGGCGTAGCCCAGGTCGCGATGCAGCAGGGGACCTACGCAGCCAGGGCGATTCTTAAGCAGCTCAGCGGTAAGACCGGCCCGCCGCCATTCGAATACTTCGACAAGGGGACCCTGGCCGTGATCGGCCGGGCAGCCGCCGTCGCCGATGTTTTCGGGCTACACATCTCGGGCCTGCCGGCCTGGTTGATATGGGTATTCATTCACCTGATGTACATCGTCGAGTTTCAAAGCCGGCTGCTCGTCTTCATTCGGTGGGCGTATGAAGACCTCACATTCAACCGCGGCGCAAGGCTGATTACCGGGACTGCGGCGACGGACTTCGATCCGTACCGAGATATCCTCGGCCATGAAATCCGGCCGGGAGCAGATCCTTCTCGCGAAGCGACGGAGATGAAAGTATGACCTATCCAACAACGAAAGGAATCGCTCGCTCGCGGCGGCAAGGTCTCAACTCCTCTGTGTGGGTGCTGCAGGGCATGGCCGCTCTCGCGTTTCTTGAGGCTGGAGCCGCCAAGTTGACGGGATCGCCGATGATGGTCTCGGAATTCCAAGCCATCGGAGTCGGCCAGTGGTTCCGTTACCTGACGGGCATTTTGGAAATCGCGGGAGCGATCGCGTTGGTGCTGCCCCGCGCCGTCTATTATGGGGCGGTGCTGTTGGTTACGGTCATGACCGGCGCGTTGACAGCACATCTCATCAAACTGGGATTGACTACCGCCGCGCCTGCGCTCATCCTCTTGCTGATCACCGGTACAATTGCCTATTTCCGCTGCTCCCGATAGCGGCGGAAAGGTCCGTTATGCCTGCTTTCCCGCGAAACGGCGATAGATGAACGCAAAGTACCCAATCGCCAGAGCCATCCCCGGAAGGAACCAGTACAACGCCACGGACAAACCATATGCTCCCGCCGCCGCGTTGTAGACGGTCAGGCTGAAACGAGGCATGGTATTCGATGGCAGCAGGTTCGGGAAAACTCCGAACGCCGCGCTGGCCAGCATGCCCGCGATGCTTAAACCGGAGGCGAGAAACGCTGCGAGATCCTGCCGGCGGCGGATGAGAACACGTTCCGCTACAATGCCGGCCATGGCGAGGAGAATGCATACGGCGCCCCACGGCTGGGTCCGCAGTTGCCTGCTCAGATTGGGTTGAACCGCGAAGCTCGACGCCGTTACGAGCAGCATCGATCCAACCAGCCCGTTCCAGCATCGCGCCGCAAAACTGCGGGCGCGCTCCTGTAAATCTCCGCAGGTCTTGAGAGCGATCCAAAGACTGCCATGTACGGCCAGCGTCAACACCGCCGCAATGCCTACCAGGAGCGTATACCAATCGATCGCGCCGACCTGCCCGGCAGGCATGAAGCTGGTCCACAGCGGGAGGAAGAAGTATCCGGAGGCGTCGAGCGGAACGCCGCGAACACGTTGCCGAGGGCAATTCCGAATACCAGAGCCAAGGCTGTGCTTGCTAACCCGAATACCACGTTCCAGAACTGCCTCCATTCGGCGCTCTCGATGTGATGGCGAAATTCCATAGCTACGCCGCGCAGAATCAGCAGCCAGAGCACGATCATCAAGGCGAGATAGAATCCGCTGAAGGCCGAGGCATACAGGGTCGGGAATGCAAGAACCAGAGCTCCGCCGAGCGCCAGAAGCCAAACCTCGTTTCCATCCCACACCGGCCCGATGGCGCGAAGCGCGTGGCTTCGCTCCTCCTCTGACCGCGCGACAAAGAGCATCAAGATTCCTACACCGAGATCGAAGCCGTCGAGCAGTACATAACCGGTAAGCAGGACCGAGGCCAGGCAGAACCAAAGTGTCGGTAGCATCATATCCCTCGCTAAGCGAGCAGTTCCACAATTGGAGATTATTCCGGATTGACTTCGCACAGCAGCGGCTGCGGACCCTGCCCTACCTCCCGCGCGATGAGGAACAAGAAAAGCATCCCGAGCACCATGTACATCCCCATGAACCCGAGAAGGCTGAAGAGACCGTTGCCGGCCGATACGTTGGGCGATGCGCCGTGGACGGTCCGCATCAGCCCGTAGATCAGCCACGGCTGCCGTCCCAGTTCAGCCGTCATCCAACCGGCAATCGTGGCGATGTAAGGAAAAGGTACGGCGAGCATCAACGTCCAAAGCAGCGGCCGGAACGAATACAGCCTGCCGCGCCATAAGAGCAAGACACAGAGTCCCGTGACTGCGGACATCAGGGTTCCGAGGCCGACCATGATGTGGTACGCGTAATACAGCAGCGCAACGTTATCCGGCCAGGTGTCGGGCGGAAATTCCTTGAGACCTTTGACCTGAGCGTTCCAGCGTTTGTAAGTCAGAACGCTCAGGACGCCGGGAACTTCGATCGGATTGTCGAGCCGCAGGCGGTCCGTATCGGGCTGTCCGATGAGCGCGACCGGCGCCGCCTTCGTAGTCTCGAACAGGCCCTCCATGGCGGCGAGCGTCACGGGCTGATGCTTCGCGATCATCTTTCCCTGTCCGTCGCCGGTCGGAAAGGCCACAATGGTTGTAGCGGCCAACCCGGCAATCACGCCAGTGCGCACGAATAGTTCACCTTGCTGACGATGTTTCCCGGTCAGCAGGTAGAACGCCCCCAAGCTCGCCATAGCAAAACTGGCAGTCACAACCGACCCGATCATGTTGTGCAGGTATTGCCAGAAAGCCCACGGATTAAACAGCAATTGAGTGAAATCGCTGAGCAGCACCTGGCCATTGGGCCCGATCGTGTATCCGACGGGGTGCTGCATCCAGGCGTTAGTGACGATGATGAAGAAGCCCGAGAGCCACGATCCCAGGAAGACCAGGAAAGCAGAAACGAGGTGGAGTTTCGGACCAACACGCTTTTCGCTATACAGCAAGAGGCCGAGAAACGACGACTCCAGCAAGAACGAGAACACGCCCTCCATCCCCAGCGTTTGACCGATCACACCGCCGGCGGATTTGGAGAATGCTGCCCAATTCGTGCCGAACTGGAATTCCATCGGAATACCAGTGACTACGCCCAGCGCGAAGTTGATTGCGAAGATGCGAGTCCAGAAGCGGGCGCCGCTGTTGTACAGCTCGTCTTTCCGATAGAAAGCAATTGTCTTGAGAATGACGATGAGCAAGGCCAGGCCCATGGTCAATTGCGGAAAAATGTAATGAAACGTGACCGTGAAGGCAAAATGCAGCCGATGGATGGCGAGTGCCGAGTTCATAGTTTTCTCCTGCCGAAGAAGACAGGGGTGCATTCAAATTGAGGCATCGTCCCCTCTCTGGTCTTGCGAGCGTAGTTGCATGCGGCCCGCCATCCCGACTTCGTCATACTGCCGATGGGATGGTATTGCAGAACCAGCGAAACAACTTCGGTCGCGCATCATGGGGAGCCGGCCGAATCGTCACGTGCCAATACCCAACGTCACGTGCCGCCGCGACGGATGATATTTTCAATGCCAGAGCGACGACGTCGCTTCCGAATACGAGCTTCAGCGCCAGTTGCGCCGAGCGCGGGCCGCCGATCTGGTAGAGCGGATTGAGGCCGCCGGTCTGTCCGCCGGCGCCGAGCATCTGGGTCGCCTGGCCGACGAGCGGCAATGTCATGTACTTGGTCGGAGGACCAAATCGGGGTGCTTGAACAGATTGAAGAAGTCGGCTCGGGCCTGGAGCGAGAGGCGCTCGCGGAGATGAAACTGGCGGCGGCGGGTGAGATCGACCTCGGCGGGGTCGAATCCGCGAAGCGTGTTGCGGCCCAAATCCCCCTGGACAGTCCCGACGGGCGCCGTTGAACCCGGCTTTATTGATTTCCTTCCCGCCGGCGACATTCGGGTTGGAGATCCACAGCGGCACGCCGGGAACGAGATTCGGGCGCTGCACGCTGGTCGCCGATGAGAGATAAAGGCCGAAGGTTCTTTGCCGGTGACTACATTCACCGGTGGCGCGGTCCGGGCGTAGATCATCGAACCTTTCGACCAGCTTCCGAAAATCGATTTCCAGATTCCGCGCGGGGATGTCGTACGAAATTGCGCCTGAAAACGTTTGGCGGATGTCATGGCCGACGAGTCACGATTCGACAACGCGGAAGCGCCT
>Ga0335085_10004206_pt1 | contig 24082 bp, 16 predicted proteins | sample Lox_Sample_45_FD_206712 | JGI IMG/M metagenome (GOLD analysis project Ga0335085, IMG submission 206712) | Soil microbial communities from Loxahatchee National Wildlife Refuge, Florida, United States - Lox_Sample_4.5 | ecosystem: Environmental > Terrestrial > Soil > Wetlands | place: USA...
GACGTTAACGGTAGGGTTAGGATTTTCGGGGAGTTTTGCAGGAGTGGAGAACGTGTACGGGCTGGCCTACGACGTGGCGGGACAGAGCAGCGGCTGGCAGCAGGTAGGCACCTGGAACACGGCGGGGGCACCTTCGCTCATATCTCTGACTCCCAATGGTGGATCAGGTTTTCAGCACACTTTTACTGCAACCTATTCCGACAGCTTTGGAATTTCTCAAATCGCGTCTGTTCTTATGTCAATCGGTTCCTCCGTGCATACTCTCAACTACTGTACTGTTGTTTATGCCCCATCTTCAAACAGCTTGTTCCTTTATGATGATCTTGGAACGACTGAACTTGGGCCCTTAACGCCGGGCGTTCCCGCTGTCGTTTCGAATAGCCAGTGCACTCTTGATGGCGGCTCTTCCAGCGTAACGGTCAATGGCAATCGACTGATCGTCAGCGCAGCACTGACATTTGCATCCATTGATATTGGAACGCCTAAGACATGGCTCTTTGCGTCGAGGAACAATGGCCAGAATACCGGCTATGTTCCCTTCGGATCGTGGACTCCCAATGCTGCGTCGCCGTTTTTTCCGCAAAGCATACCATCGACCCAGGGCGTAACAGTCGTACCTGTAAATGAGGTCTCGACACCGGCGGACATTTCAGCCACCGACGATCCAAGCGTCTGGGTAGCCGACATCGACGGTTGCCCGACGGAGATATGTTTTTTCCTTGTGCAAGATCCAGCTATGGGTTCGACGATACTGGCGGACTGGACCTCATCGGCAGTGGTTCAGCAAGCCGATATTTCAACCGGCAGCGGATCGCCATCTTCAAGCGGGGAATGGGATCTGTCACAAAAAAGTAGCTTGATTCATTACCTGAAAAATGAAAATGCCACGCTCGTAAATCCTCAGACGCAGGCTTCAGTTCTGGATCATTACGTCCTGGTCTACGATCGCAATGATTGCGTCCGCGAATGGTTTATTTCCGGTACCCAGATACCTCTCGGTCAATGGGTTCAGATATCGGTGGCCGATATTCAGAATGGCCCCTACTACTATCAATCATGTCCCCTCGACTTCTCTCATATTGTTTATTTTGAAGTTGGCTTGTTCGGGCCCAACGTCCCATTTAAAACCGAAATGTTGCTCCAGTTGGCGAGTGTTGGAAGCGAGTAGAGGGCCGACTGAATAATGATGGAACTTACCTGAATTATGTGTGGTATAGCTGGAATCTACAATTACGCAGAACCGGATAGGCCGGTCGACGGGGATTTGGTGGTTCGCATGACGCGAGTTCTCGCGCATCGCGGGCCCGACGACGAGGGTTTTTATATCTCGGGACCGGTCGGATTAGGCCACCGGCGTTTGTCGATTGTCGATTTGTCAGCCACAGGTCACCAGCCCATGGCGAATGGTGATGAGACCTGCTGGATTACATATAACGGAGAGCTTTATAACCATTCAAAATTTCGGAAACAGCTTACCGACAAAGGCTGCCGGTTTCGCGGTTCCTCCGATACAGAGACCTTACTGCACCTGATTGAAGAGGAAGGCCCTGACGCTCTCTCAAATGCCGCAGGCATCTTTGCTTTCGCCTTTTGGGACGCCAGGAAGGCTTGCTTAACGTTGGTCCGGGACCCACTCGGTGTTAAGCAGCTGTACTATCACGATGATGGCCGTCGAATCGTTTTCGCGAGTGAAATCAAAGCGCTTTTGCAATGCGACGACGTGCCGCGCCATCCGGATCCGGAAGCGGTGAATCAGTATCTCCACTTCCACACTTCTATTTTCGAAAAGACCTTCTTCCACGATATTCATCAAGTTCGCGCAGGCGAATATATCCAGATCACCCGTTATGGCCGTCGCTCCCGAATCTATTGGGAAGTTAATGATTTTACGCCACTGGAGCAACCTATCGAGCGTCTGGTTGAGAGCCTACGAGCAGAGCTGAGTTCCACGGTCGGCGAGCAGCTCATGTCGGATGTTCCTGTCGGTGCTTTCTTTAGCGGGGGTATCGATTCAAGCAGCATTGCCGCATATGCCAGCCGCAATGGTAAAAGGCCGACATGCTTTGGCGTTCATTTTTCAAATCAGGGTGTGGCGGATGAGCGGCCTTATCAGGAAGCCGCGGCGAAAGCTCTCGGATTAGATCTTCATCTGATAACCCTGGATGGTTCCAGCTTTGCCGATGACCTCATGCGTCTTCTTTACCACCAGGACCAGCCGGTCATAGGTGCTGCCATGTTCCCGATGGCTTACGTGAGCCAACTGGCGGCGCAACAGGTAAAGGTCTGCTTGGGGGGGCAAGGTGCAGATGAACTTTTTGGAGGATATGCGCGTTACGCGCTGGCACGCCCTGGCACTGTGATCGCTTCGTGGTTCCGGGGACGTGCGAGCGTGGATGGAGGGAGTAACGTCAGCGGTAACTTGGGAAAGCAGTTGGGGGAAAAGGCTACCCTAAAACGGTTGGCGCGGAACGCACGGCGAGTGCTTGACTGGGAGTCGGGCTACTTCGAGAATTTTGCGAAAGTCCCCGAGAGTACTTGGGCAGAAGTTTTCGCTGCACCCCAATTCCACGGACGCGCCCGTTGCCGTCAAATGTTCCATGAGTACCTTGCAGCCTCTCCTGCAGTCGATCCCGCCGACAAGATCATGCACTGGGACATGCGGACGTATCTTACAGGCTTGTTCCATCAAGACGACCGCATGAGCATGGCGGCAAGCCTCGAATCCAGAGTGCCGATCGCTGATCCTCGACTCGTGAAGTTTGCGTTCCGTATAAAGTTCGATGCTAAGTTCCGGGGGGGCGCCAGCAAATGGATCTTGCGGCAGGCTGTGGCCGATGTGCTTCCACAAAGCGTAATCACCCGACGTAAGGTCGGTTTTGATACCCCAGCGCAGGCCTGGATGAAAGGCCCCCACTTCGAATTTGTTCGTGACTTGTTGTTATCGAAGCAGGCCCGTGAACGAGGTTTATGGAACATCAAGGCTCTCGAGGCGCGAATCTCCCAGAAAGATACGGAGGATTGGTTCGACGTTCTGTGGAAGGTTATGTCGATCGAGGCGTGGGCGACACTCTTTCTTGATCGCCAACCTCGTCATTCAACGGAGCGTGAAGAATCTTATTCGATCCGAAGATTAGACGATCCAGTAGCATCTACCAGCTCTGAGACGGTCACCACAAAAATTGAGTTACGCGACGGCATCCAGGAAATCCGGGAATTGGGAACACGTCGAACGATCGCCCGGACCGTCTGGGAAGTAAAAACCAGAAGCGGATTGCTGAAGCGAAAAGACAATTATCTTAAGGGCCAGCGTGGCTCCGATGATGAGTCTCTGGTCCGCCTTCCAGCTCCGCAGGTCGATCCTTTATCCGTCTCGGCAGCCATGCGGAATCGAATTCCGAAACAAGATCTGGTGCGTTTGCTATTCCAGGCGTCCGAAGCCACGCGTGGTCGCATCCTCTCTTTTTCTCGTCAGGCTGCGAGTTTCGGAGAGCCCATTGATTGGCATTTGAATCCACACAACGGACGGCACTGGCGTTTCGACCTCCACTGGACCGAGGTTCTTCGGGACGAATCTCGGGTCGGGGACGTCAAGCTCACATGGGAAGCCGCCAGGTTCCCGCAGGCATTTCACTTTGCCAGGGCCGCCGCATTCAATCCGGATACAGCAGTCGATCTGTCGCGCTCACTTTTCTCGCAAATCGACGGTTTTCTGGAATCTTCAGTTCCTGGCCACGGAGTACATTGGAACTCAAGCCAGGAAATTGTTCTCAGGTTAATTGCCTGGTCGTTTGCGCTGGCAACGTTCGAACGGCACAATATCGTTCCAGATACTCGATTAACTAGAAAAATCGAGCAGTATCTGCAGAATTGCGCAATTCATCTCGGCAATCACATTGAGTACGCTCGAGACTCCGTCTATAACAACCACTTGATCTCCGAAGCCCTGGGCCTCTATTTCTTCGGTGATGCGCATCCCAGTCGCGAAAGGGCAGTTCATCTGCAACAGCAAGGTTTGCGTCTGCTCGATGGTCAGGCGAACCTTCAGTTCTATCCCGACGGCTCCTACATCATGCACTCGCACAACTATCATCGAGCAGTGATGCAGTTGTACCTTTGGGCCATCGCAAGCAATCGCTCGCGCTCTTTGGAGAGTCCAGCCAGTTGGTACAAGGCTTTGGAACGCTCGTTGGATTTTCTTATTGCCCATCAGAATCCATCGGACGGCACTCTGCCAAATTTTGGCGCCAACGACGGTTCGATACCTCTTCCTCTGTCGATCTGCGAGTTTGCCGATTTCCGTCCCACTCTGCAGGCCGCGAGTATTGCAACACGGCAAGAGAGAATTTATGAACCAGGCCCTTGGGATGAGATGGCTGCGTGGTTATTCGGCGCCGACTCCCTGAACTCCCCGAAACGTACTGTGGAACGCAAATCGGTTTCTTTTAGCCACGGCGGATATCAGGTACTTCGCGGAAGCAGTGAAGGAACTTTCGCCTCTTTTCGATGCGGCAGTCTCCTGGATCGATTTTCCCAGATAGATATGCTCCATCTCGATGTTTTCTGGAGGGGTCACAACGTACTCGTGGATGGCGGAAGTTATCTGTACAACGGTCCCCAACAGTGGCACGAACACTTTTGCCGCACCGGAAGTCACAATACCGTACAGGTCGATGATCGAGATCAAATGGTTCAACTACGACGATTCAAGAACGTTTATCGCATCGAGGCCAGGCTTCTCAAATTTGAGGACACCGACGAGTGGAGCTTTTGCGAAGGAGAGCATTATGGATTCCTGCGAAAACCGCAAAATTGCGTCCATCGCCGATCCGTGCTGTTCGTGAAAGATGATATGTGGATCGTCGTCGATAGGGTGACTGGCTCCGGCACTCATAAAGTACGGCTGCAATGGTTGGCGGGAGAGTTCCCGTACCACTTCGACAAGGATTCTGGATCACTCGAACTAACGACCCCGGATGGCTTGTTTTCCGTCTCTACCCGCGGTGCGGATGGTCTTCCGCTCGCGTCAAACGTCGCTTGCGGCCGCACTGAGAAACCACGCGGATGGCTGTCTCGTCACTATGGGCACAAGGTGGCCGTGCCTTCCTTTGTTGTCGAGCAGATGACAGAAATGCCGATTACGTTGATCTCGATTCTTGGTGCAGGCAAGCCCGAGGTGAAGGTGGAAGGATCAGAGTGGCACATCTCTGCCGAAAGTTCTTGGGCGGAATTTAGCCTTATCGACGGTTCGATAAGCGTTCGCTCGGTTCATTCTCCAACGCCCCTTTGTTGTCCATGACGAGCAAGTCCGCTGGGGGATTATTTTAGTGATGGTAAAGCCAGAGGAATCTTTTGAAGTTCGAGACGTGCCCCGATTTCACGCCGAAGTTCCACGAGAAAAACATGCATCGGCGCACCCTATTCGTGTCCTTCTAATACACCAGGCTTTTTGCGGTCCAAACGATCCAGGTGGCACTCGGCATTATGAATTCGCGCGTCGTATGGTGGCGAAGAACCATCGGTTCTCGGTGGTAACCAGTAACCTGAGTTACCTGACTGGGCAAGAGGTCAATCAAAATCAGCCTCGCCGATTCGAGTCACTCGACGGAATCCGGGTTTTTCGCGCCTATACCTATAAAGCCCAATCACCGAGTTTTCTCAGGCGTATTGTAGCGATGGTGAGCTTTGCGTTCACATCGGTGATCACCGCATTGCGAGCCGAATCCCCAGATGTGGTTGTTGGGACTACGCCCCCGATTTTTCAGGCAGTTTCAGCCTGCGTTGTATCAGCTCTGCGCCGCAAGCCACTGCTTCTGGAAGTACGCGATCTATGGCCCGATTTTGCTATCGACATGGGGATTCTCAAAAATCCGTTTGCCATTCGTATGGCCCAATGGTTGGAGCGGGTACTTTATCGCCGAGCCAGTCATTTGTTGGTTAATTCACCTGCCTATCGCGACCACCTCATCGGCAAAGGTATCGGATCGGACAGAATCAGTTTGATTCCGAACGGAGTGGACCCGGAGATGTTCGACCCTGATGAGCGAGGAGAGCACCTCCGACGGCAGTTTGGTTTGAACGGGAAGTTTGTTGTTACTTACGCCGGCGCGCTTGGAATCGCAAACGATATCGATACCGTCTTGCAAGCGGCGAAGCTCTTGATGCAGTACGAGCCCGATATTCATTTTCTTCTAGTCGGCGATGGCAAGGAGCGATCTCGGCTGGAGCAAAAAGCTCAATTGATGGCTCTTGATAATGTGACGTTCGCTGGCCCTCAGCCTAAGAACCAGATGGTTGAGTTTCTCGCCGCGTCAGACGCATTTGTTGCCATTCTTCAGGACATACCGATGTTTCGAACGACTTATCCGAACAAGGTCTTCGATTACATGGCCGCTGGAAGACCGACCATATTAGCGATCGACGGAGTGATTCGCGATGTCGTCGAAAAAGGCAATGGTGGAATTTTCGTTCCTCCTGGCGATGCCTTGGCTCTCTCCGAAGCCGCCCGCTCTCTCTATCGAAACCAAGAATTGTGCTGTCGGATGGGAGCCGACGCTCGAGCTTTTGTTGCCGAAAACTTTCACCGCGACAAGCATGCTACTGCGTTCCTGGAATTGGTGATAAAAATCGCTGAGCGCCCAAACAAGGCAGCTGCAGGATTGCGTTAAGACAACGAGACTTGCGGCAAACGACGAATGCAGCAGAGACTCAAACGTTTAATCGATCTGATCGTGGCGATTCCGGCTCTGGTATTATTGTCCCCCTTCATGCTGGTATCGGCGCTCGGTGTCCGATTCACAATGGGAGAGCCGATATTCTTCCGTCAGCGAAGGCCCGGCAAAAACGGCGCGCTGTTTACTCTCCTGAAATTCCGCAGTATGTCTCTCGATCGAGACAAGCATGGGAACATGCTCGCGGACGAAAAGCGCTTGACCAGGTTCGGTAGCTTTCTACGCAAGACCAGTCTCGACGAATTGCCGCAGCTGTTGAATGTAGTGCGCGGCGATCTAAGCCTTGTCGGCCCTCGCCCGCTGCTCATCCAGTACTTGGATCGTTACACCCCTGAACAGGCGCGCCGCCACCAGGTAATGCCAGGTATCACCGGGTGGGCGCAGATCAATGGGCGCAACGCAATTACCTGGGAAGAGAAATTTGCCCTCGATACCTGGTACGTTGACAATTGGTCCATTGGGCTGGATTTGAGAATCCTTTTCCTGACGGTAGTGCATCTTTTTCGCCGTGATGGTATTTCCCAGCCGGGCTGCGCGACCGCTGAGGAATTTGTTGGCGCTCAGGGGAGGTCTTTGCATGAGTCTTAAGCGGATTGTCATTATTGGCGCGGGCGGTTTTGCCCGCGAGGTGAAATGGCTTATCGACGAGGTTAACCGCGTTTCCGAGACGTATCGTTTTGTCGGTTACGTTGTAAGCGATACAGGAAACCTGGGGGAGCACGATAGCTGTTCGGAAGTGGTCGGCGATTTGCGCTGGCTTGCTGCAAATTGCAATCGGGAGGTTGACGCTGCGGCGATCGGAATTGGAACCCCCGCAGTTCGCTTGAAAGTTGCTGCCGAGATACAGAATTCCGCTGGCCCCCTCGAATGGCCGGCATTAATTCATCCAACTGCCCAGTTCGATCGCGCGTCAACCCGGTTAGGTCGAGGCGTGATTCTCTGTGCGGGCGTGATTGGAACGGTGAATTTATCTTTCGAGGATTTCTGCATGTGCAACCTTTCCTGCACAATCGGCCACGAGGCCGTCATCGGGAGTGGCTCGGTTCTGAACCCCACAGTGAATATCTCAGGAGGCGTGAAGGTTGGCATTGGTGTGCTAATCGGTACCGGCGCGCAAATCCTGCAATATGTGAGCCTCGGCGACGGCTGTACCGTGGGCGCCGGTGGTGTGGTCAATAAGAATGTAGAAGCCGGGGTGACCGTGGTAGGCATTCCCGCCAAACCGCTGCAAAGAAATTAATAATTCAGACGCATATGACGACAGCTGTTAACACGATGGATAAATTGCCATCCTCCGAGCCGCGATATTTTCCTGTTTGGCCGCATTTCGAGTCCGAAGAAATCGAAGCCGCCACGAAGGTCCTAAAATCTGGGAAGGTTAATTACTGGACTGGTGACGAAGGCCGCCAATTCGAACGTGAATTCGCTGAATTCGCAGGCTGCCGCCACGCCATCGCTCTAGCGAATGGAAGCGTAGCACTCGAACTTGCCCTCTACGCTCTCGGCATCGGCCCTGGCGACGACGTCATCACCACAAGCCGGTCGTTCATCGCTTCCGCCAGTTCCGCTGTCATGCGCGGTGGCCGCCCGATTTTCGCCGATGTCGATCGTGACAGTCAGAACATCACCGCCGAAACCATCGAGGCTGCCCTCACTCCGCGCACGAAAGCGATCATCGCGGTTCACCTCGCTGGTTGGCCGTGCGACATGGACGCCATCAATCAACTGGCCCAAACCCATGGGCTCAAGGTCATTGAGGACTGCGCTCAAGCCACAGGTTCGACTTACAAGGGCTGTACTGTCGGTTCGTTCTCCGACGCCGCGGCATTTTCGTTTTGCCAGGACAAGATCATGACTACCGGCGGCGAAGGCGGGATGCTCACCACAAATTCCCAGGAAATTTGGGAACGCGCTTGGTCTTTCAAGGATCATGGCAAGAGCTTCGACGCGGTTTATAACCGAGTGCGTAACTCGGGTTTCCGGTGGCTCCACGAATCATTCGGCACCAACTGGCGAATGACGGAAATGCAATCAGCCATCGGTCGTGTCGCATTAACAAAAGTTCCGGCCTGGGTCGCCGGCCGCCGCCGTTACGCGGGCTTGCTGATCCGCGAGTTTACTAACATACCGGGATTACGAGTTACGGTGCCGCCACCTGAGATCGGGCATGCCTATTACAAGTTTTACACGTTCATCGAGCCGCACGCTCTGCGCCCTGGGTGGAAGCGCGATCGCATCCTTCAAACGATCGCCGACAGCGGAGTTCCATGCTTCAGCGGAAGCTGTAGCGAAATTTATCTGGAAAAAGCTTTCGGTCCGGAACTCAGGCCTACAGAGCGCTTAGCCGTTGCCAAAGAACTAGGCGAAACCAGCCTGATGTTTCTGGTACACCCTACACTCACTGAAGAGCACATCCTGGCAACCATCGAGTCGGTACGAAGGGTCATGTCCTCTGCGGTTGCTTGATCCACCCCCTTCGTGGAAAAAGTGCGTTCGAATTTCGTAACAAATTGTAAATCCCACCCCATTCCTCTCGTTTTTGCGTTAAGCTCAGGGCTATCGAAAGATGGTTGGATTGGTACTGAGTTCAAACTCTTTTGCAACTCGATTTATAACCAGCAGGTCGCGGGGAGAAATGAGCAGACGCTTTACCAAGTTGACTCAGGTTTTGCTTCGGCAACACGGAGCCGTCGTCCTTCTTCTTCATAGCGCTCTTGTCATTTGGTCGTTGCTCTTTGCCTGGCTGGTGCGATTTGACTTTGCCTTCAAGAACCCTCATGTCGTCATCGCGGCAGCTCCAATCCTTCTTCTGCTGCGTCTTGCTTCCATGTCACGGTACAACCAACTGCATGGACATTGGCGCTACACCGACATCGACGATGCAGCAGAATTGGCGAAAGCAACCCTGCTTGGGAGCCTCGCATTCTTCATTGTTCTTCGCTTCGTTCTAAAGACTACGGCCTTTCCTCTCTCCGTTTACGTTATTGAGGCGCTCCTTACCGGCTGCCTGCAAGCGGGCGTCCGAATAAGCTTCCGCGTGCTCGCGGAGGCCTCGTTCCGCGTGACACGACCGAACTCTAAGAAGCAGGTGTTGATTATCGGTGGAGGTTTCGCGGCGCAGATGATCATCCGTGAACTGCGCACGGCTTCTCCCGACTACTGGGTCGTTGGCTGTCTCGACGATGATCTGACAAAGCGGTGCCTCAAGGTGCTTGGTAAGCCCGTCCTGGGCACTGTTGACGATTTGCAAACGGTCGCTGACGAACATGTGATCGATGAAGTTCTGATTGCTGTCCCATCGGCGACCGGCGCTCAGATGCGCAGATTTGTCGACCGCTGTGAAGTGGCGGGACTGAAGTTCTCGACCGTTCCGGCTTTGCATGATCTGATCTCAGGTAAGGCGAAGATCCACCATCTTCGCGAGGTCGATCTGAATGATCTACTTGGCCGGGATCCGATCGAAATCGATCTTGCCTCCGTCTCCAACGAACTGGCAGGTAAGGTCGTTATGGTGACGGGCGCGGCCGGCTCGATCGGCTCCGAACTCTGCCGACAAATCCTTCAATATCGCCCCGCCAAGCTGGTCTGTCTCGATCAAAGCGAAACCGGCTTGTTCTATCTGCAAATGGAACTCGGCGTTAACCGCACCATGTTCTGCGTAGGCGACTACACCGACGCAGATCGTATGCGTCGAGTTTTCGCAACCCATCGCGTGCAGATCATCTTCCATGCCGCCGCCTACAAGCACGTTCCCCTGATGGAAGCAAACCCGCGCGAGGCCCTCACGAACAACGTATTCGGCTTGAATCGCTTCCTTGATATCGCCGAAGCCGCCAAATGCGAAGCGTTCATCTTGATTTCTAGCGACAAAGCCGTGAACCCGAGCAGTGTAATGGGGTGCACCAAGCGAATTGGCGAGCTAATGCTCTCTTCGCGGCCCACCTCTCGCATGCGTTGCGTCTCCGTTCGCTTCGGCAACGTTCTCGGTTCGCAAGGCAGCGTTGTTCCGGTATTCCAAAAGCAATTGGCGGAAAACAAGCCGATCACGCTTACTCATCCGGACATCACTCGCTTCTTCATGACCATTCGCGAGGCGGTCTCTTTGGTGTTGCAGGCCTCAGCCATCGGTAATAATCGCGACATTCTGGTTCTGGATATGGGGCAGCCGGTTCGAATTCTGGACTTGGCCCACACCCTTGTCCGCTTGTCCGGTAAGGCAGAGAAGGATATCAGGATAGAATTCACCGGCTTGCGACCTGGAGAAAAATTGTACGAGGAGCTCTTTTACGAGGACGAAATTGTTCTTGACACTTCCTGCACGAAGATCAAGCAGACACGCAGTCTCCACATGAGCTGGGCAGAACTCAAGTCCAAGCTCGATGACATCCGCCGTACAATGTTCGACGTCACAGACGAAAAACTGCGCTCCAAGATCAATGAGATCATCCCTCAGTACGATTATGAGCATGTGTGGTCTCATTCGGCCCCGGCAAACGTAACGGAAGTTTTTGACTCGGCGCTTTTGGGCGACCAGATTAGCGAATCGAAGCCGACTGAGTACGTCTAGGCTGCGGCCATCTAGTTTCCATCGAGGATCTGCAACGTAGCTGAGTGCATCGCCTTAGTATTCGCTATGCACTCTTCCTTCCGTTCCGGCGGGCAAATCTTCGCGTTGTTCCATCCAGCCCACTTACCTTCCATTCCAAAGTAGCCGGGATAGAATTCAATCCCGCTCACTTTTCCTTGCCGCAACAATCTAACCTGAACCCTCAAGGTCTGTTCATAAAGACTCAGTTCCTCATCAACTGTGCAGGGTGCATTCTTTGAAATCGAGCAGGTTGCGTAACTGATTCGATCGTAAGGGTAGGCACCTGCGATCACAGTCGCCTTTGGAAACATGTTCTGTACCTGTTGCACGTACGTTTCAAACTGGGGACCTTGTTCACGGTATTGCACGTAAAAGTGAATCGTGTCGATTTGATCTCTCAAGGATGCCGTGAGATTTTGGTTCTGCGCCAAACTTGCCAGCTCGTCTACGTAAAGTGTGATTCCAAACTTCAGGCTAGGGTTCTCAAGTTTCGTGTTGGCAATCACCTGCTGCAAGATAACATTGCAGGACAGTTTCGGAGAGTCGCACCAGTTTGCGAAATTGCCTAGAAAGTCATCCAGGCTTATTTCCTCTAACCATGACGCTGTCAGGCTCAGACCACTGTACTGTAGTGCGTAAGACGCTACCGTCCACGGATCCGGAATCATGTTCAGGGTGATAGCCGTCGTGCTTTGCGCTTTCATCAACTTTCGTGCCGCTTTGGCGCAGGCATCTGGAGTTCCGGCGCATGTTGAGCGACTTCTGGTCACACCTAATTTCTGATTCCAGCCATTTGTGTCTTGTCCATACACAGTCACAAGTCGAGGCGATGGCGATGATGAAGGCGATTGTCCTGTCGCAATCACAGGTGGTGATGGCTGAGGTGGTTGTTCTGTCGATACCACTGGAGGCGATGGCTGCGGCGATTGTTCTGTCGTCAAGATTGGCTGAGATGGCTCCGAGAAATTCGCGACGCCACGACAACCAGTCAGCACAAGAAATACTGCGAATACGCAACCAAAACTCGGACGGGGGCCCATACATCGACAGAGATGTTGGCCAGCAACTAGGGTTGTTGGTTCCCGCTGTTATGGCCGAACATGACACAAGGAAGCGTGATTCTGTTGATTGGTGAGGAAATAGGTTACATATTGCAAATGGGAAGTTGTTTTGAATCCGCCCCCGTGCAGAATTGAGCCTACTAACTAATCGCCTATGTGGCGCACCTTGTGAGTTCAAGCCGGCCGGCACTCTGGGGCTTCGATTCAAAGAGACTCGGCTGTAAGGACAAAAACCAAGGTCAGCACAAACGGCTCAATCAGCAATACAGCAGTCAACATTCTGTAAGAAACAGGTGCGACACTCGTCCGGCGAGGGTACGAAGCACCAATATATTCGGGTTTGGGTCCGGACATAAGGACAAACGAATACTGATACGTCGATTCCAGTGCGATGTTCCTCACTACGGGGCCAGGATGGCTCAACAATCATTCGTCTGATCGTAGGTCAAAAGCCTCTGACGGCTATCTGTCGTTCCTGCGGTAAAATGCAAGTCATCCTTTCAAATGAAATTTCTCCACGTAATTGGTGCTCGTCCGAACTTCATGAAAATGGCGCCTGTGCACCAGGTGCTGCAGAATCGTGGCGTTGACCAGCAAGTGGTCCACACCGGCCAACACTATGATTTCGACATGTCCGATGTGTTTTTTCAGCAACTCCGCATGCCTCCACCGGACGCAAACCTTCAAGTGGGTTCCGGTAGTCACGCGCGGCAGACGGGCGAGATCATGATTCGGTTGGAGCCGGTAATTCTTGAGTATAAGCCTGATGTCGTTATCGTGTACGGCGACGTTAACTCGACTGTTGCGGCTGCGCTGGTTTCTTCCAAGCTAGGCATTAAAATCGCACACGTCGAAGCCGGGTTGCGATCTTACGACCGAACCATGCCGGAAGAGATCAATCGGCTGATGACAGACCAGGTTTCAGACTTTTTGTTTACGCCTTCTGAAGATGGCAATCACAACCTGACAAAAGAGGGAATCGATCCCAAAAAGGTCTTCCTGGTGGGGAATGTCATGATCGACACACTCGTTCGCATGTTACCTGTGTCGCCCGCTCATCTTCCGTCCGGGATCCCGTCGAGGTTCGTTTTAGTGACTTTGCATCGTCCGTCGAATGTTGACGATCTCGAGTGGCTGCGACACATGCTCAAAAGTCTTCAAACCTTAAGCCGAGAGATCCAGATCCTGTTCCCGCTGCATCCGCGCACAAGGGAGAAAATCCGCGATCTTGGTCTTGATAACGCCGGTACTGACGGCTTGCACTTGTTATCTCCTCAATCGTATTTATCATTTCTTGCCTTACAGAAACGGGCAGCCGTGGTGGTCACGGATTCAGGAGGCATTCAGGAAGAAACCACCTTCCTTCGCGTACCCTGCCTTACCGTACGAGAAAACACTGAGCGACCTGTCACGATTGAGAGCGGATCAAATGTCCTCGTGGGGCGTAGCATCGAGCGTCTCATGACCGAGGTACAACTCGTTCTGGAGGGTCATGGAAAGACGGGAGTAATTCCGCCTCTTTGGGATGGTCACGCAGCGGATCGGATTGCAGACGTATTGTTAAGGAGTTAGATAATCCTTGCGCTGCTGTTGAATCGTTGCGCTCTTCGTCGTCGTTTTTGTCGTGGCTACTACACTTCCGAAGTGCGTCACAACCTGGCAGATATTCCTCCATTAAGTCCAAGTTCAGCGGCATCTGTCGCCGCAGGTTCGCTGGCCATTTCCGAAACGCGATCCCTCGTCCAGCAGGAATCCGCGGATCTGGTTGATCAGCGCCGTCCGTCGCCGCCCCGGACGCTCGCGCACGCAGTGCAGCCTGCAGATCAAGCTGGCCGTTGGTCTTAATGGGTACAAAGCGCATGTCGTGGCGGGTCACGGCTTCGGCAATCGCTTCGGCATCGACAAGATCGTTCTAGTTGGACTTTACGAATGGCTTCACCGACGCGCAGCCTAGCGGAGATCCTGCTCTCACACCACCTATCTCAATCTGACGCGGCGAGAATTCTCAAGTTCTAGGAATACTGAACGGTATCGGGAAAAATTTTGAAAAGGGTTTCCCTCGCGCTCGCGCGTATTAGTGTCGAAAATAGGTCGGTAATGAGTCGGTTTTTTGGGAAAACGATATTGGTGAGGTAGAAAGCCTACGCCGCAGCTTGGCTAAGCCTTGCGATTCGGGAATTTTCTTGACAGCAACGCGAAATGGAGACAATGTTTGCACCCCAACCTCTACAAAAGACTAACCTGTTTCGCGAGTCTATTGAGGTTTGTTAGCAACCGGTTCTGCGGCCTCACCACATTCCAGGAGCACTTCATGCCATCGAAGGCAACTTTCTTGCTGGGCCTCTCTCTGTTTTTGACTCTTTCGATCTCGGCGAGCAATCCGAGTTCGTCCGATCGCACGGCCACGACACCTTCGACGGCAGTTAGTTTTCCGCGGTTTATTCGCTTCCGCGGAACTGTGCCAGCGGGCTCCCCCGAAACCGTGGGGGCGACTTTTGCTCTCTATCAAGATCAGACCGGCGGGTCGCCGATATGGCTGGAGGTGCAGAACGTTCATCCCGATGCCACAGGGCACTACTCAGTACTGTTGGGAAGCACATTGCCGGATGGTCTGCCAACGGATGCGTTCGACGGAAACCGGGCTCGCTGGCTGGGGGTAACCGTTGATGGCGGCGAAGAGCAGTCCCGCGTGCAACTGGTGAGTGTGCCGTACGCGCTTAAGGCCGGTGACGCGGAAACGTTGGGAGGAAGACCACTATCGTCGTTTGTACTCAACGAATCCGTGACAGCAACGACGGCGCCCTCGCAGGGGGTGATACCGATACACCCAACTACGCAGACCGCAATGGACATCAGCTCTAGCACGGGAACGACAAATCAGATTGCGAAATGGACAAACTCGACGACCCTCGGAAACTCAATCATTTTCGATAACGGAACCAACGTCGGCATAGGCACGACCATGCCGAAGGCAACATTAGACGTACATGGAGAAAGTATCTTCAGATCGTACTCTACCCTCTTTATTACCACTGCAACTAATGGACCCGTTTTTACGTTCACAAATGCCTCCAAACCTACGGCCGCCAGCTGGGGTTTTGGTGTCCCAGGCTACTTGAACGCCACCGCATTTTTCATTTATGACAATGCAAATCAAGTCTCACCTTTCACCATTGAACAAGGGGCAGGAGCGAATTCGCTATATTTTAAGAAGGGTGGAAATGTCGGAATTGGAACCAGCACGCCGACGAATAAGTTGACTGTGGCGGGCAACGTTCAAGTGACAGGCAAGGGCAGCGGCATCGTGTTCCCCGACGCAACCGTGCAAACCACTGCACTACCCGCTGGTTGTACGACGAGCCAAGTTCCTCAGTGGAGTGGCACGGCATGGACTTGCCAGACCGGCGGAACAGTCGCGAGCATCGTCGCCGGTACGGGACTGACCGGAGGCACTATCACCGGCACGGGAACGATTGGCGTGGATCCTACGAAAGTTCCGCTTCTGGCATCGAGCAACACCTTCACCGCGGATCAAAACATTACCGGCAACCTTAGCCTGGGCGGATTTCTGCAGGCGAATTTGGTAAACAGCACGACTGGATACCAGTTGGCTGGGAGCACCGTACTCAGCAGTGCCAACGGAAGCCTTTTTGTCGGCGGTTTCGCAGGTGCGGCAAACTCCAGCGGAACGAATAATACTTTCACCGGATATGAAGCAGGCCAGGTGAACGACATGGCCAGCTACAATTCCTTCTACGGATATCAGGCCGGGATTCAGAATGCCGGCCAGGGCAGTGCCTTCAACACCTTCCTTGGAGCTCAAAGCGGTTACGGTAATACCAGCGGAGCGAGCAATACGCTCATCGGTGCCGAGGCTGGCTCCGAGACCACCACTGGCAGCGGCGACACTTTTGTCGGCGAAGGCGCTGGTTATTACAACGAAGGCGGGAGCAACAACACTTACATCGGGTCAAACACGGGCGCCAACAACATCGGCGACAACAACATTTATCTCGGGCAGTCGGTAGGTCCCCCGGGAATCCCGCCAACCGGTGAGAGCGACACCATCCGTATCGGCGGCAGCCATATCACCAGCACTTACCTCGCCGGTGTGTATAACGTGGTCGTCTCGGACGGCATTTCTGTCGTCGTCGATGCGAACGGCAGATTGGGAGCTTCCGCGCCGTCGTCCCAGCGCTTCAAGGAAAATATTCGCGACATGGGTGACGCGACTGACGGGCTGTTCAAACTGCGTCCGGTGAGCTACTACTACCGGCGCGAGTTCGATTCGAGCCCGACGCGAACGCTGCAGTACGGGCTGATCGCGGAAGAGTTAGCGCAGGTTTATCCCGAACTGGTTACCTACGACGAACAAGGAAGGCCGAACGCGATCAAATACCAGTACCTCACGCCCATGCTGTTGAACGAAGTGCAAAAGCAACACGCGGTGATCGGGAAACAACAGGCGGTGATCCAAGCCCAGGAAGAGCGCGCACAAGCGCAGGAGCAACAGATTCAGGACCTGCAAAAACGGCTGGCGCGAATGGAATCCCAGTTGGCTCACATGCAAATGGGGAACTGAACTCGCGGGAGGTTGTTGAACCGATGTGCTGAAAGTCGCGGCGGGAGGCTTTCTTTGTCTCGTAGCTGCATAGTTGCCGATTCTCCTCAGGGCATCACATCCATGCGCGTATACACTCTGTTGGGCTAGCTTTTTCCAAGCATGCAAAACAAAATACTCATCACCGGTGGCGCTGGCTTTATCGGCTCAAATTTCGTTCATCACTGGCTTGCTCACGAAACCTCTCGTGTCCTCAATCTCGATCTGCTCACCTACGCTGGCAATTTGCAAAATCTCGAAGGTTTGCCCGCACAGTCGCGCCACGAATTTGTACAAGGCGATATCGCTGACGCCGATCTTATCGCTCGCTTGCTGCGGAAGCACCAACCATCCGCGGTCGTACACCTTGCCGCCGAGTCTCACGTTGATCGTTCGATCCATGCGCCGGAGGCTTTCATCCGAACCAACGTCCTCGGAACCTTTCAATTGCTTCACGCTGCACGCGAGTACTGGCAATCACTTGTGTCCGCCGATCGCGAGCGGTTCCGCTTTCTTCATGTTTCCACGGACGAAGTTTACGGCTCGCTAGGCGCGTCCGATCCGGCATTCTGCGAGATAACTCCTTACGCGCCGAACAGCCCATATTCGGCTTCGAAAGCCGGCTCCGACCATCTCGTTCGTGTCTATTACCACACCTACGGGCTGCCGACGCTGATCACGAACTGCTCGAACAACTACGGCCCCCGACAGTTTCCCGAGAAGCTCATTCCACTGATGATCATGAACGCACTCGCCCACAAGCCTCTGCCGATTTATGGGGACGGACTGAACGTGAGAGACTGGATTTATGTGGAAGACCATTGCGTGGCGATTCGCACGGTCTTGCATTGCGGCGGCCCAGGAGAAACCTATAACGTCGGGGGTAAGAATGAGAAGACCAACCTCGACGTGGTGAATACAATATGTTCAGTAATGGGAGAATTGCGGCCGGGATTCGACTACCAATCCCTAATTACTCATGTGAAAGATCGCGCGGGACACGATCGGCGCTACTCCATGAATTGCGAGAAAATTGCCACATTGAAGTGGCACCCGCGTGAGAGCTTTGAAACGGGAATTCGGAAGACCGTTCTGTGGTACCTCGACAACATGGAAAGGGTTTTGAATGTGACCAGCAGCGCTACCGGAAGTGGGTTGCAGTGAACTACGCGGCGCGAGGATGAACCGATAGGAAGGGAATCGTTCTCGCGGGCGGAGCCGGAACAGTCCATACCCTGACCACGCTATTTCCGAGAAACTTGTTGCCTATCTAGTGAATCTGCAGCTTTCGCGAAGCGAAATCGCGCGCAGTGGCTGCGTCATTCTGGCCTCTGGTCCACACAAATTCGGAACCATCTCCTGCGAAGAAAGACGTTGTGCCTTGTTCACTCTGTTGCGTCTTAAGGCCCACCCAGTTACGATGGGTAACTGTCTCGTCGACTCGGTTAGTGACCGAAGGCCTTTTGGGTGCGAACACTTCCAGTGTACGGAAGACGCTATAGTTCGGCGTCACGCTCGCTCCGCAATCGCTGAAAACCGACCATAGAGTGACATGAGCAATGATTGCAAGTCTCCGCCTCACGAGTTCTCGTTGAAGTGTAGCGAATGATGACAAGCACAACATAACGTGATTAGGTTGTCTGGCGAATCGCTCCCACCGCTTGATCTAAACATCTGGTGATGAACTTCAAGGTTCTGCATCGATCCGCAAAATTGGCAATGCCATTTGTCTCTCTCCAAAACAGCCTTGCGGATTCTCCCAAATTCCTCTTGATCTCGTTTTGGCAAACTGTTTGCTCCCGTGCCTTTCCGATACAGCCGATCTACGGCGTTGGCTATCAGTCCTTTCCCAGGTTCGCGTCGATATTGACACCTGCCAGGAAATCCGCACAGATCATCTCCAGACAATAACCGCGAGACTTGTCCGTTCCCAGCATCCTGCCTGCGACCTCCAGGGCCTGTTCAATCACTGGCAGCTGACTCTTGTACACTTTGAAGTACATCAGCTCCGAAGGCTCCCCTTTTCCCGTTAGATACTTCTCCACTTCATCCTTGAATTGCTGAATGGGCAAGTGCTCGGCTCTGTGCAACCAGTTTGCACAATCGAAGTGCTCCCCGTCACGTCGCGCAATCTTGGCTAATTCCGCCGCCTTCGACCATCCCATTTCTTTCAGTTGCTTTCTTGCTTGCTTCGGCAACTGCTCGTGGATACTCATCAAGTAGTAAGCTTTCCGCCGCGACTCGGGAAATTTCTTGCTTAGATACTCGTCGAAGGAGTTGAGGTTCTGATACCGCCAGTACTGCCCGGCGCGTACCTCACACAGATATCGTCCGAGTTCGACGAAGCGGGTGTCGCGTTCGTGTTCGACCTGATTCTCCCACTCTAAAATCTGGTCGACCTTGTTCAGCACAAATTCGGCACGCTCGTGATCGGACTTTGAGGGCATCGGCCAGTTCCTAGGCTGCCAACTCATCAAGCCAGGCAAGGTCTTGTCCTCCCGCTGACCACGATTGACTAACTCCTCGTTATCAAGGCACAGACCCACGTACGCACAACTAGTGCACGGATTCTGTGGAAACCGGATGCCGGAGTGTGCCGGAATTGCGGATCCAGTGACAAGACGCCTTCCATACTTCGGATTGGTTGCGTATTGGAAGCAGGAAGCGGTCAAGAATCAAATTGCAAGACCCCGTTTTCAGAATCGATACGACATTCTGAAGCTAACCGAGCAGACACTTTGGCGCTTCAGGTAAAAGTTTGCAAGTTCAACTCAAATTCCCGGTTATTTCCCTGATCTGCCGTTCGAATCGACGATTGAACGTCCGATTTATACCACTAGATAAGAAATCTGCATTAGTTGTTTTTCGTTCCTTGGAAAACACGCTGTATTTTTCCCTGTTCCTGAATCTGAGCCTGTCTTTTTCAATTTCAAATTTACTTTTCAAATCTATCCGCTCGCAATTGACAGCTCCGCACTCAGACCTAAAGACCGCACCTAAGGCGACCCACTTTGTTCCTTTTCCACTCCTCTCAAACTGAGAGACAAGCCGTTTTTTAACCCTAAGCCTCTGAAAAAGGATAGGTTACTGTTAGGCGAACTATTAATTGTGACAAAAATTGTCACCGTAAATTTTCCGGCTCATCTAGTGTAAACAACTGAAAACAAAGGCATTTGTCTCGGAAAATTTCCTTGACACCCCTCTTCCTAGGTCAATACTATCTTCGCAACAAGTTCTGACGGCTGGTCGTAAATGCCTCCGCTTGGAACTATTCTCCCTTAAGAGAAGGCCGCCTGAGTTGCCGGGCGGCTTTCTCGTTTCAACGCACAAAACATTTCATTGCGTGATCGACGCGGGCGACGGCAGGTTCGTCGGGTTACACTTTCCCTCGATCGGTTGATCGGGCGGCTTCGGTGGAGTCATCCACGGCGGATTATCGAAGTCGAAGAACTCCGTGATGTCCGCTTGCGCCGCATCGCGTTTCGTCAGCGAGTCGAGACCGAAACGAGTTTCAATCAGTTTCAGAATCGCGGTGCTGTCCACCGGCGTGTGCGACACGTAGCTCTTCTTCGTGAACGGAGAGATAACGATCACGGGAATGCGAAAGCCGGTGTGATCGAATGTCGCTTGCGGTTTGATCACCATGTCTTCAGGCGTCAGATCGATCGGATTGAACTTGTCGGGCTTTTTCGCTGACGCCGGCGGTACATGATCATAGAAGCTCCCGCCTTCGTCGAAGCCGAGAATGAAGATGGAATCGTTCCATGAGGAACTCTGCATGAATTGCGTGATGATCTGCTCCACGTAAGCGGCGCCGAGCTGAATATCGTTTCCGCCTTCATTCGGTTGCTGTTGTCCGCCCGGATGTTCATCGCGTCCCGAACCCAGCCCCGCCTGAACAAATGCCACTGATGGCAACGTGTGATTGGTTAGATCGACATAAAACTGAGAGATCGGAACGATGTGGCTTGCGTGCGCGGCCGCAAAATTCGGCCAATAGTTGTTGATGTCTGTGAGCGGCACGCCATTTGCTTGTGTGTCGCTGTAATAGATTTTCCACGAAATTCCCGCACCTTCCAGGCGGTGGAAGATGGTCGGCAGATTATCGCAGCAGGCTCCATTCGTCGTATCCGGGTTATTTACATGTCCGCCCGAAGTCGCCGCCTGCAGAAAGATCCGATTCGGAATGCTCTCCGTCATCACCGGCGAGAACCAGCGGTCCGAGGTGGCGAAGTTTGATGCCATGAAGTAATAAAACGGAAGATCGCTGCCGTCGTAGTAGCCCATGGCGCGTATGCCGTTCACGTCCGACTCGCCGTTGGCCTGCGCGTACTGCCCCGCGTTCAAAACATAGCCGTTCATCAACGCCGTGTTCGATCCCGGATTGTCGCGGTTAACATCCACGTGACTCTCCACCCATCCCGGGCTCAGCTCTTCCACGCACGTCGTCTCGAGGTGATAGGCGGAATACAAGGCCGTGCCCGCGACATCCGGATTCGTGGCGTTCTCTGGCAGACCATCGATATCGGTCGCGGCGCCATAACCATTAGCCGCGCGGTACGCGCCCAGCTTCCCGAAATAGTGATCGAAGCTCCGGTTCTCCTGCACCATGAAGATGATGTGGTTCACATCCGCCCGCAGGCCGGCATCATTAGAGGCGTCGATTGCCACCCCCGTGATTCCGCGGCATCCCGCCAACAGGAACAGCAACACCCCCAGGAAAAGTGACGGCAACAACCAGCGCAAAGCGATCCGCATGGCAGCTCTCAAGCAACAGATTTTCTGTTTTTGCTGCTAATTGAGATGGAGTCGTCTGCGCCTTTGTTGTCGTTCAGCTTTTGAAATCCAGCAGCCGTTCCGGCCTGAGTTGCAAGGTGAAAACTTACTGGGCCGAATTGTCGCATGGGTTGAAATGGGCTGAGAGGTAATTGAGATCGAGCTGCGTCGTTTAGGCTGCCGCGCTTTTACGTCTGCGAGCGTACCGGTTACCGCGCGGCTTTAATTGCGAAAAAATCGAGGAGTGAAAACGGTGCATGCACGAATAACAGCGCGCCGGCTTGCGAAGCGTGAGCGTCAGCAACAGCCGCTCAACGTGGTCGTTCCACAGCGAGTCGTGAACATCGATGTCTTTACAGCGCGGACACTTCAACATCCTGACCCCACTTATACCCCAGCTTAGATGCAGCCGAGTTGCACGAATTCGTACACCTGTACCAAAAATGTCAACCCGGAACGGGAACCCGGATGCACCGTGAATCTTACTTTACAATATAAAGTTCTCTGCTGTAAAGTTTCTTTCGGACTGGCCGGTTCCGTGGCGGCGCGGAGCCTCACAGTCAGGGAGAGCATGTGACCAAACGACTCGTTGCGCTGATGTTCATCTTCACCTGTACCTCGTTTGCCTGGATCATCCTGGGCTCAACCATTTTTTCCCGGACCTACTCGTCCGATCAAGGCTCGCGTTCCAAAGTCGGCTCAACTTGGGGTTCGCCGCAGGAGCAAAATCCCCCCACCGCCGTCTATACCACCACCGAAGTCAAGACCTACGAGAAGGAGGAGCACGGAAGAATGGTCACAAAAACCTACGAGGACAAAACCGACCACACGCTCGCGCCAGAGAGCAGCAGTGTAGACGTCGCCCTGGACCTCGCCCACCGCCAGAAGGGTTTGCTCTGGTATTCAACGTACGCAGTGAAATTCTTCGGTCAGTACACCTTCACCAATCCCACCGGCGATGACCACCTCACCAACTTTCGCCTGAAGTTTCCCGCCGACAAGGCCATCTACGACGACATGGTCGTTCGCATCGACGGCCAGCCGGTCGCCACCACCAACGACAGTGGTTCCATCCTTGCCCAAGCCAACGTTCCAGCTCACAAGACGGTCACTATGGAGGTCGGGTACCGCTCGCAAGGCATGGACTCCTGGCAGTACAAACTCGGCTCCGACGTCGCGCAGGCGCGCAATTTCACCCTCAACATGCATACGAACTTCCGCGACATCGATTTCGCTGAGAACACGCTCTCACCAACCGAAAAGCGCGTGACTTCCAACGGCTGGGACCTGACATGGAAGTACTCGAACCTGATCTCCGGCTTCCAGATCGGCATGACCATGCCGGAAAAGCTTCAGCCCGGTCCACTCGCCGGTCAGATCAGCTACTTCGCGCCCGTCTCGCTGCTGTTCTTCTTTTTTCTGATGTTCATCATCTCGACCATGCGCGGCATCGACCTGCACCCCATGAACTACTTCTTCCTGGCAACTTCGTTCTTCGCCTTCCACCTGCTCTTGGCTTACCTGGTCGATCACATCTCGATCCACCTGGCTTTCGCGATCTGTTCTGTTGTCTCGATATTTCTCGTGGTGAGCTACTTGCGCCTCGTGGTCGGACCGAAGTTCGCCTTCGTCGAAGCCGGGTTGGCCCAGTTCATCTACCTGGTGCTCTTCTCGTACGCGTTCTTCTTCAAAGGATTCACCGGCCTGTCCATCACCATCGGCGCCATCGTGACGCTGTTCGTAGTGATGCAAATGACCGCGAAGATCAAGTGGAGCGAAAAGTTCGCTGTGTTTAAGCCGCCGAAACAGAATCCGTTAAATGGGGAGAGTTGGGTGAAGGGATAGAGGAATATGTAGCGCGGACGCCCTCGTCCGCGCCAACGACGTCGCCGCCATCAAACATCATGGCAGCATTGCCTTAACGTTTGCGATAGTAATCTATGGCTGTGTTGATGTCCGGCGCGGACGATGGCGTCCGCGCTACATTGTAGATCGTCAATCGATGTAGTCGTCAGTCTCCCACAGCCATTGATATTGCTCGGGAGTAGAGGCAAGCCTTGCTTTCACCGGATTCTGCCGAATGTACTCCATCGCACCTTCCAATCGTTCGTAGCTTCGCAACACGTGATCGAAATATTCTTCCTGCCAGACAAACGGAAGATCCATCAATCTCACGATGCGGTGCGCGGATACGCTTTTGATGTCCTTCATCACGGCTTCAAGCCTATAGCTTGCGGTAGTCTCCGGGTGTCTCAGCAATGAGAAACAAAGATGGACGTGATCGGGCATGACCACCCCGGCATAGAGTTGAATCCGTCGTTTGTGCTCG
>Ga0335085_10004207_pt1 | contig 24081 bp, 18 predicted proteins | sample Lox_Sample_45_FD_206712 | JGI IMG/M metagenome (GOLD analysis project Ga0335085, IMG submission 206712) | Soil microbial communities from Loxahatchee National Wildlife Refuge, Florida, United States - Lox_Sample_4.5 | ecosystem: Environmental > Terrestrial > Soil > Wetlands | place: USA...
GCGCCGGTGATGCTGCGCGGCATGGCGGCATCGGCCGATAGCGGCATCCCGTTCCAGACATGGGTGAATGCCGGTGGTGGGAATTCGCACAGCAGCCTCGCAAACGCGGGCTACGACATCGACAATTACGGCGGCCAGGCCGGGCTCCAGGCCGAGATCATCACCGACCTGGTCGTCGGCATCAGCGGCTCGTGGCAGAACAACAACGGCACTTTGAGCGGCGGGTTCACCTCGCAGAACACGACGCTGGGCCTGTCGCCCTATGCCGGCTGGCAATTCAACGAGCATTGGAACGTCTATGGCAGTGTCAGCTTCAGCCAGGGCCAGACCAAGCTCGGCAATGCGGGCAGCGCCTATAGCGGCAAATACCAAGGCACCGAATGGGATCTGCAAGGCGGCGTCGCCGGCTCCTACGACGTCGCGATGCTGCGCCTCGCGCCCGTGGTGTCGCTGCTCTACATGCACACCAGCACCCATTCCTTCGTCGACAGCACCGGCGCGCGCGTCGGCGGCAACACAACCGCATTGACGCGCGGTTCCGCCGGCGGCTCGGTCAGCCTGCCGCTCGGGAAGTTCGAGCCCTATATCCGCGCCGGCTTCGAGCATGATTTCTCCGTCCCGACCGGCGCCGGTCCTTATGGCGACAATGGCGGCACGGCCGGCGGCGGCTTTACTCTCACCTTCAACGATGCGATCTGGGCATCGGTCGATGCGGGCTACAACTCGATCGGCCGCACCGATCTGAGCCTCTGGTCGGCGAGCGCCCGGCTCAACATCCGCTTCTGACGCCGGTCGCGTGGCGGCGCATGCCGCGTTGCGCCGCTGCAGCCCTTGTCCTTCTCGCGACGGTCGCCGCTTGCACGCCGAGCGGCGCCACGCGCGATGAGACCGCGGCCGCGATCGCGCGACGGGCGCATCTCGCGCCGCTCATCGCCAAAGGCGATCACTTCGATCTTCAGCTCTACCGCCGCGACGGCAGCGGCTCGCTCTTCATTTATATCGAGGGCGACGGCTTTGCCTTTCTCGATCCGCGGACGCCATCATCCGATCCGACACCGCTCGAGCCGTTGGCGCTCGAGCTCGCGGCGACCGATCCGGCTCCGGCCGTGCTTTATATCGGGCGCCCCTGCCAATTTGCGCCGGGGCGCAGCGATCCCCGCTGTGCGATCGAGGATTGGACCGATGCGCGCTTCTCGCGCGGGGCCATTCTCGCCATAGACCAAGCGATCGATTCTGTTGTCGGTCCTAATCCGCACCGGCCGCTCGTACTGATCGGCTATTCCGGGGGCGGCGTCGTCGCCGCATTGATCGCGGCGCACCGCAAAGATGTTGCCTTGCTGATTACTGTGGCAGCCCCGCTCGATCTCGACGAATGGGCGCGGCGCATGGACCTCGCGCCGCTATCGGGCTCGCTGTCGCCGCTCGAGGGGCGTGGCAATCTGGCCCGCACGCCGCAGATCCATTTTGCCGGCGGACACGACACGATCGTGCCGGTTGACGTGACGCGCAAGGGCGCAGAGCAACTGATGCCCCCAAAATCCGGGCAAATGATTGTCCTCCCGGAATTCGACCATCGCTGTTGCTGGGTGCGCGATTGGCCGGCCTTGCGCGGCGCAGCTCTGCACACCGCGGCAAATGCGCCCTAGCGCATCGTCGCCGGCAGCCACAGGGTGATGACCGGGAACAGCACCAGCAGCGCGAGCTTCAGGAAATCGGCGGCGAGGAACGGCAGGATGCCGCGGAAGATCGTGCCAATGGTCACGTCGTCGCCGGCGACGCCCTTGATGATGAAGGCGTTGAGGCCGAAGGGCGGATGGATCAGCCCGACCTCGACCGCGGCGATGGTGATGATGCCCCACCAGATCGGGTCGTAGCCGAGGCTGGCGATCAGCGGCATCACCACCGGCACGGTGATGAAGAGCGTCGTGATCGGATCCATGAAGAAGCCGAGCAGCAGATAGATGATCAGCAGCAGGAACACCACCAGGAGCGGCGCGAGATGCTGCGCCTGGATGAAGGCGACGAGCGCCTGCGGCAGCTGCGTCACGCCGATGAAAAACGAGAAAGCGACGGCGCCGAAGAGCAGCATGTAGATGAGCGCCGTGTTGCGCGCGACGTCGCCCATCACGCGCCAGAACGCATCGCCTTTGAGCCGACCGCGCGCCAGCGCGAAGAGAAACGCGAAGCCGCCGCCGACCGCGCCCGCTTCCGTGGCGGTGAAGATGCCGGCATAGATCCCGCCGATCACCGCGCCGAACAGCACGACCACGCCCCAGCTGTTGAGCGTCGCCGCGAGGACCTCGCGCATCGGCACGCGCTCGACCGCGCCCGCCGCGTTCGGCTGAACGCGCACATAGACGGAGATCGTTAGGATATAGAGCAACGCCGCGAGCAGCGCCGGGAAGACGGCGGCGACGAAGATCTTGTTGATCGAGGTTTCGGTCAGCACGGCATAGAGTACCATGATGCCCGAGGGCGGGATCAGCGAGCCCAGCGTGCCGCCCGCGGCGACGCAGCCGGTCGCGAGCTGCGCCGAGTAGCCGCGGCCGCGCATCTCGGGCACGGCGATGGTGCCGATTGTCGCGGCGGTCGCGAGCGAGGAGCCGGTGACGGCGCCGAACGCGGCGCAGCTGCCGATCGTCGCGATCGCGAGGCCGCCGCGGCGCCGCGCGAAGAGCGCATGCGCCAGCCGATAAGCGTCGGTCGAGAGGCCGGCCGCCGTCGCGAAGCCGCCCTTCATCAAGAACAGCGGCAACACGACGAGGTTGAGGCTCGAGAGATAGCCCGCCGATTGCAGCACGATTGTGTTCATCGTCGGATTGAAGTCGACGAGCACGCTGCCGCCGGCAAGCCCGGCGCACGCCATGGTGATGCCGACCGGGATCATGATCGCAATCGGCACCCACATCGCGGCAAAGGCCAGCGCCGCGAGGGTGACCGGCCCGAACGCGTGGCCCCATTGCAGGATCGCATCATAGAGCAGCGCCGTCGCGATGAGGCTCGGCAGCACGATCGCCGCGCCGCGCCGCCACGATCCGGCGGCGCTGTCGCTGTCGACCGCCTTGGCGAATTGATTGAGGAAGATCACGACCTGCAGCGCCGCGCAGATGCCGAGCATCACCGTCACCGCCCACCAGAACGGCGCGATCGGCAGCGAGATGATCGTCGTCACGTCGTGGCGCAGCATCAGCCGCTCGGCATAGGCGGCGAAGCGCAAGGTGAGGATCACCATCATGCCAAGGATCAGCGCGCCGCCGATCGCTTCGAGCACGGCCTCGTAGCGCGGCCCGATCGGCCGCTTGAAGAAGTCGATGTTGATGTGATTGCGCGTCGCGATTCCGATCGGCAGGCTGGCGCTGACGATCACCGCCATGATCAGCTGCGTCGCCTCGTCGAGCCCGGGGATCGGCGCGCTGAAGAGATAACGCAGGCTGACGTCGACGATCGTCAGCAGCGACAGCGCCAGCATGCCGACGACGGCGACGATGGCGATGCGCCGCGCCAGCGCGATCGCGACCTGCTCCAGCGCTTCGAGCCGAGAGACCGCCTCGCGCGCTTCGATCGCGGCCATCAATGATGCCTATTTGGCTTCGGCAGCGATCTTCGCGGTTTCCGCGCGGAAGGCGGCGAGAATCTCGGGACCGTTCGGCACTGCCTTCGCCCAGGCATCGGCCACCGGCTCGGCCGCTTTCTTCCAGCGCGCGGATTCCGCGGGCGAGAGCGCGTAAGGCGCATCGATCTTGCCCTCTTTCCCGAGCTTGGCAAGCTGGGCGCGCACGCGCACGACCTCGCCGTCGTTCGACTTGCCGAGGGCGCGCGACATGATCTCGCCGGCATTCTTCTCCATCGCCGCTTTCGCCGGCGCGGGCAGCGCGTCGAAGGCCTCCTTCTTCATGATCAGCATGCCGCCGCCGCCGTTGAGCGGCGCTTCGAGGAAATAATGCGCGATCTCATCGACGCGGAATTGGCCGGTCAGCACCAGCGAGCTCCAGGTGCCGTCGATGACGCCGCGATCGAGCGCCTGATAGACCTCGTCGACCGGCACGCTGACCGGCGTCGCGCCGAAAGCGCTGACCGTCGCCGCCTGCCACTTGCCTTGCGCCCGCAGCTTCAGGCCTTTCATGTCCTCGAGGGTCATGACCTTCTTCGACTTGGTCTGCACCTCGGCGCCGGGCCAGGCGGTCAGGCCGAAAAGCTTCACCTGGTCGAAATCGCTGGCGGTCAGGCCTTTCGCATAGAGCCGCCACAGCGCCGTCGCGCCAATCTCGCCGGTGTCGTAGCCGAAGGGCAATTCGACGACGCTCGACTTGACGAACTTGCCCGGCAGCGAGCCGAGCAGCGCCCAGCCGATATCGGCCGAGCCCGTCAGGACCGAATCATACATATTGCCGGCATTGCCGAGCACGCCGCCGCCGTAATAGGTGATGTGCACCGTGCCTTGCGACTCGCGGTTGACCTGCTCGAGCCAGGGGATAAGCACCTCGACATAGAAATAGGATTGCGGCGGACCGAAGGTCGCGAGCTTCAACTCGACCGGTTGCGCCTGCGCGGCCGCGGCCGTCGACAGAAAAGCGGCGCAGGCCAGACCTGCGATGCGGCGAAGAAGTCTCGACATTCCCCCTGCTCCCTCGTTTCGGGACGATTTTCTTGCGGCCAGCGGGCGCACGGACGAAACGCCGCAACCGTGACGCGGATGTCGGATGATTTCGTAAGACGATTTGAATGTCAATGCGGCGCGGGACGCGCGCCGGCGCCGATCACGCGTCGAACCGCGTCACGCTCACCACGGCGTAAGGATGCAACTCCACGACTTCCGCCGCGGCACGGATCTGCTGCAGCAGATCGGCGACGGGCTTGCTCGCCATCGCCTGCCGATAGGCATCGGCGCTCGTCCATTGCTCGTAGCTCGAGACATGCGGCGCCTGATAGCCGCGATGCGTCGCGATGCCGATGAAGCCCGGCGTGCCCGCCGCTTTGAGCGCCTCGCCATAGCGCTTCAGCAGTGCGAGCAGCTCGCCTTGCTTCTCCGCCGCGACGGTGAAGATGCCGACGACGCCGATATTGCCGCGATCGTCGCGGATCTCGATGCGATCCTCGGGACCGGCGGCGGTCACGACATCGGCGATCTCGTACCAGCGGATCTCGTGCCCCTCCGAGAGGTCGTGGGTGCGCTTCATCAGCGGCGCGACATTCGCCTGCGTCCTGAGAAACTGGCCCTGCGCGCGATCGGTGTACTGGTTGTAGTTGATGACGATCGGCGCATCGAGCGCGCGATGGAAATTCGCCGACACGTTCATCGGGTATTTATGCGCCAGGATCTCGCGGTTGATCGCGGTCAGGGTCTCGATCAGCGCCTGGTGCCGCTCGGCCGGCAGGGTGAAGACGTTGATGCCGGTGGCGAGCTTGCTGCCGCGAACAAGGGACGTGACCGCCATGAGTTCCTCCCGGAGGACGATTTCGTCCGACAATACCGCGGCTGTCCGCCCCCGCAAGCCGCCGCGTTTACCTTCCGCTAACCATAATCGGGGCCTACTCCTCCCAAAGAGGAGCAGCGCAATGGATTCACTCGAGATTCGCGGCATCGACGATGTCGGCCTGCCGATGCCCAAAGGCATGCCGGACGAGATCGCCGAGCCTTTCATCGAGCATGTCGCGACCAAGGCGATGGCGCTCCGCACCCAGGCCATGGCGCTCGCCGGCCCCGATGTCGTCATCGGCGGCAATCCTTGGGTGCGCCTTAAATTCGTGCTCGACATCATGGGGCTCTCGATCCTGCCCCAGGCCGAGCAGACGATCGCTGAATTCGTGGCCGCGGCCGATGTTCAGTGCCGCGCCGGCTGCAGCTTCTGCTGCCATCAGAATGTCGATGTGACGATCCCCGAGGCGCTGCTCGTCGCGCTGCAGCTCGGCGACGAGGCCGATCCGCGACGCGCCGCCATCCTCGCCGCGGCCGACGCGTTCCGCGGCATCGACGACGACGCGCGGATCGCCACCGGCAAGCCCTGCCCGCTCCTCGTCGACAATCGCTGCTCGGTCTACAACGCGCGCCCGATCACCTGCCGCTCGCTGACCTCGCCCGATGCGTCGCGCTGCCAGGCGGCGATGCAAAGCCTCGAAGCGGGCGAAGGCCCGCAGCCGATCGAGATTTATGTCGTGCTGCGTTTCCTGTGCGGCGGTGAGCAAGGCGCGATCCGCGGTATCTGCCGCGACCTCGGCCTGCAAGCGGACATCGTCGAACTGACCCAAACTGTCGCGGCGATCATCCGCGATCCGTCGCTGATCCAGCGCTGGGCCGCCGGCGAGAAGGTCTTCGCCGCGCGCTCGATCGGTTAACCCGCGACGCTTTCGATCCGCACGGGCACGAGCCCTTCTTTCACCATGCCGAGCTTCTTCGCCGCGGCTTTGGAGAGATCGATCACGCGGCCGTCGATATAGGGGCCGCGATCGGTGATCGTCACCTCGACCGAGCGTCCGGTCTTGAGATTGGTCACGCGCACGCGCGTATTGAGCGGCAAGGTGCGATGCGCGGCGGTCAGCTTGCTGTCATCGAACGGCTTGCCGCTGGCCGTGATCCGGCCCTGCCATTCATCGCCGTACCAGGAAGCGACGCCGGTCTGGTGCGGCGGCGGCGCATCGAAGGCGGTGGGATCGATCGCGGCTTTTTGCTCCGGCGCCGCGAGCGGCGGCGCTAGCGGCACCACGACGATTTGCGGGCGCGGCAAAGCCGGCAATTTCGGCCACATTCCGGCCGCACCAATCAGTAGGATATCGGCCGCGGCGAGGCCGGCCAGACACAAAGAGGCCGTATTGTGACGGACCATTTTTAATCCTCCCTAACGGCCAACGCCGTCGGGCGGAAATGGTTCCATCAGGCTCGCCGCGAGCGGGGGGCGGCCCGCAAAGCGGCGCCCGCCCGCTGCCGGCGGCTTAAGCTTTCAGATGCTGCGCGAAGAACGCCTTGGCGCGCTCCCACGCAAGCTTCGCCGCATCGGCGTTGTAGCGCTCGGTCGTGTCGTCGAAGAACGCATGGTTCACGTTCGGATAGACATAGGCCGTGTAATCGACATGCGCGGCCTTGAGCGCGTCTTCGTAGCCGGGCTGGGTCGCATTCACGCGATCGTCGAGACCCGCGTAATTGAGCAGCAGCGCGGCCTTGATCTTCGGCACCTGATCGAGCGGCGGCGCGATGCCGTAAAAGGCGACGCCGACGTTGAGGTCGGGGCCGGCCGCTTCGGCGAGGCGATTGACCATGCCGCCGCCCCAGCAGAAGCCGATGCAGCCGAGCTTGCCGTTCACATCGGCGCGCGATTTGAGATATTTGACCGCTTGCACCAGCTCGCCGGTCGCGGCGTCGGGCGTGAGCTTGGTGAAATCCTTCATCGCCTGGTCTTCGTCTTTCGGCGTGCCGCCGAGCACCGACATGCAATCGACGCCGACCGCGACATAGCCTTCGAGGGCGACGCGGCGCGTCACGTCCTCGATATGCGGATTGAGGCCGCGGTTCTGATGAATGACGACAATACCGGGCAGCTTCGCATTGCCCTTCGGCCGCGCGACATAGGCTTTCACCGCAGCGGCGCCACCCGGCATCGAGACGCTCTCCGTCGCGAGCCGCGGATCGTCGACCGGGACCGTCGCGGCACGCGCATAATCCGAACGGAGCGCGGCCATGATCGTCATCGCCAGCGCGCTCGATCCGACGAGCTTCGTCACTTGCTCGATGAACAGGCGGCGGTCGAGATGGCGATGGGTGAAATCGTCGTAGAGCTCGATGATCTTTTGGTCCATGCAATCCTCCTCCCGTTGACTGGCGACAGCATGCCTCGAGCGCGGGCCGACACGCCTGTCACAGCTTTGTGAGCATGGTTACGCCGTCCCCGGCCCCTCTTTCATGGGCGGCACCGCGCGCGGCTTACGGTCCGGACCGATCGCGACATAGGTGAAGGTGCCTTCGGTGACCTTGATGCGCTCGCCTTCGAGATTGCGCCGCACCCAGGTGTCGATCTTCACGGTGATCGAGGTCCGGCCGATCTTGACGATCTCGGCGTAGCAGCTGACCTCGTCGCCGATGAAGACCGGCAGGTGGAAGGTCATGCCGGTCACCGCCACCGTGGCACAGCGGCCCTGGGCGCGGCGATGGGCGATGACGCCGCCGGCCAGATCCATCTGCGACAGGACCCAGCCGCCGAAGATGTCGCCGGCCGGGTTGGCATCGGCCGGCATGGCGATGCTGCGGAGCGCGGGCTCGCCTGCGGCGGGGATATGATGGTCGGTCGTCGTCATCGCTCGCTCCTCGTCCTTGTGCTTACAAACTATAGTAGTTATTTGTTGCCATCACCCCTGCCGGTAGCTTGTCCCACCGCTTTGCGCTTCCTATAGTCGGTTGCCATGCCTGATTTGTTCGACGAATCCAATACCCGTAAATCGGGTTCGGGCTATTCGGCCAAGGATATCGAGGTCCTCGAAGGGCTGGAGCCCGTCCGCCGCCGCCCCGGCATGTATATCGGCGGCACCGACGAGCGCGCGCTCCACCACCTCGTCGCCGAAGTCCTCGACAATGCAATGGACGAAGCGGTCGCCGGCCATGCCAGCCGCATCGAGCTCGAGCTCCATGCCGACGGTACCGTGCTCGTGCGCGACAATGGCCGCGGCATACCGGTCGATCCGCATCCGAAATTTCCCAAGACCTCGGCGCTCGAAGTCATCCTGACGATGCTGCATTCCGGCGGCAAGTTCGGCGGCGACGCCTATAAGACCTCGGGCGGGTTGCACGGCGTCGGCATCTCGGTGGTGAACGCGCTGAGCGACAAGCTCACCGTCGAGGTCGCGCGCGATAAGAAGCTCTATACGCAGGAATACAGCCGCGGCAAGCCGAAGACGAAGCTGAAGGAAGCAGGCGGCGCGGCGAACAAGCGCGGCACGACGATCCGCTTCCATCCCGATCCCGAGATCTTCCACGCGCTGCATTTCAAGGCGGCGCCGATCTATCGCATGGCGCGTGGCAAGGCCTATCTCTTCCGCGGCGTCGAGATTCGCTGGTGGTGCGATCCGTCGCTGCCGCGGCCCGAGGACGTGCCGCAGGAAGAGAAGCTGCATTTCCCCGGCGGCCTCTCCGATTACCTGACCGCGCTCCTCGAAGAGCGCGAGACGGTCACGCCCAAGCCCTTCGACGGCGAGGCGAGCTTCAACGGCAGCGGCCGCGTCGAGTGGGCGATCGCCTGGCCGGTCGATCACGAAGGCACCTCGGCGTCGTTTTGCAACACCGTGCCGACCCCGGAAGGCGGCTCGCATGAAGCGGGCCTGCGCGCCGCGCTGACGCGCAGCCTCAAAGCCTATGGCGAGCTCACCAACAACAAGCGCGCGCAGCAGATCGCGCCCGAGGACGTGATGGACGGCGCGGTCGTCATCCTCTCGCTCTTCATCCGCGATCCGCAATTCCAGGGCCAGACCAAGGAACGTCTCTCCTCGCCCGAAGCCGCGCGCTTCGTCGAAGGCGCTCTCAAAGACCGCTTCGATCACTGGCTCTCCGACGACCTGCAAAGCGCGCGCGGCCTGCTCGATGCGATCATCGAGCGCGCCGAGGATCGCCAGCGCAAGCGTCAGGAGCGCGAGCTCGAGCGCAAGACCGCGACGCGCAAGCTGCGCCTGCCGGGCAAGCTTTCCGATTGCAGCCGCTCGACCCCGGGCGGCACCGAGCTCTTCCTCGTCGAAGGCGACAGCGCCGGCGGCTCGGCGAAACAGGCGCGCGACCGCGACACGCAGGCCATCCTGCCCTTGCGCGGCAAGATCCTCAACGTCGCCTCGGCCTCGAGCGACCGGCTGCGCGCCAATCAGGAGCTCGCCGATCTGACCCTTGCGCTCGGCTGCGGCTCGGGCGACCGCTACGAGGAAGGCAAGCTGCGCTACGAGCGCGTCATCGTCATGACCGACGCCGATGTCGACGGCGCGCATATCGCCTCGCTGCTCATGACCTTCTTCTTCCGCGAGATGCCGAAGCTGGTCGATGATGGCCATCTCTACCTCGCCGTGCCGCCGCTCTATCGCCTCAGCCAGGGCGACCACACGCTCTATGCGCGCGACGACGCGCATAAGGACCAGCTGATGAAGACCGCCTTCCCGGCGAACAAGGGCAAGGTCGAGATCAGCCGCTTCAAAGGCCTCGGCGAGATGCCGGCGCGCTATCTCAAAGACACGACCATGGATCCGAAGAAGCGCGCCTTGCTGCGCGTGAAGCTGCCGCCGCCGGACAAGCGCGACGATGTTAAGGCGACCTATGAGCTCGTTGAGAGCCTGATGGGCCGCAAGCCCGAGCTGCGCTTCGAGTTCATCCAGAAGAACGCAAAATTCGCCCGCGACCTCGACGTGTGAGATCGCCCGCTGCTTGCGTTCCGGGGCGCGACAGTCATTCGGGCCCGTGGCCTGATCCGTCGCGAGAGGATGAACCGGGCCGCCGAAAAACCGGAATCGCCCGGCTTCCTAGAGATGCGCCACGAAGCGTAGAGCCGCAACAATCGCCGAATTCTGCAGGGTCGCGTTTTGGCACCCTGTTCGGCACCGGCACCGCTCGGTCGGACCGTCTCTCCTTGTCCCTCTTTGCGTCCTGCGATAGCCTCTCGGAATAGCTTTCGGGCGGCGCCGATCTAAACGCCAGCGATAGACAGTATATTTCTCAGGGGGCGATCATGAATTTCCCACGCTTGATCGTGTTCGTCGCTGCAATCATCCTTCCGTCCTTGCCGTCCTTCGCGGCGGATATCGCTGGCGGCAAGGATCCGCCGTTCCTCAAGCGCTATCAAGGCTCGGAGATCGTGCTCTATGTGACCCGTTCCTTCGATCAATACAATTTCATCATTCCCGACGCGAGCAAGCCCGGGACGAACGAAACCAAAGTCGAGCCGCACGAAGGCGCCATAAGCCGGCTTTACTACAGCGTGCCCAAGGATCATACGGCGCTCGAATTGTTCCGGAACTACGAACAGGCCCTGAAAGAAGCCGGGTTCAATGTCGTCTATGAACTCCTTCCGTGCAGGGAAGGGTATGACAGCGGCTTGATGGACCGGATTTTCCGCTCGGTGTCGACTGGCGTCTCCTATGATCCGTTCATGCATCAGGGCGGCGGGCCGTTCTGCTATTTCACGGCCAGCGGCACGAAGGACGGGAAAGATATGTGGGTCACCGTCGAGGTCGTCGAAGAGAAAAACGTCGATCAGATCCAGCCCTCGCTCGAAGCGCGCGTCAAAAAAGAGGTCGGCAGCGTCCTGGTCGGCGTCGATGTCGTGACGGCCGCCGCCGTGCAAAACAAGATGGTCGAGGTGAAGGCGGCCGACATTGCCGACGCGCTCGCGACCAAGGGCTTCGTCGACATCTACGGCATCAATTTCGATGTCGACAAGACGGACATCAAGCCCGACAGCAAAAAGACGCTCGATGAAGTCGCGAGCCTGCTCAAGATCGACCGGTCGCTGAAGCTCGAAATCTCCGGCCACACGGATAGCACCGGCGACAAGGCGCACAACATGCAGCTGTCCGAGGGCCGCGCCAAGGCGGTCGTCGATGCGCTGGTCAAGGAGTATGGCATCGATGCTGCGCGGCTGAGCGCGAAAGGCTATGGCGACACCAAGCCGGTCGCCGGCAACGATACCGACGAGGGCCGGGCGAAGAACCGAAGAGTCGAACTCAGGAAGCTCTGAGGTCGCGCCGTGCCGCGCCTGACGGCGTTAGCGGTTGTCGCGGCGCTGCTCATAACTGCGGCGCCGATTGCGAGCCCCACCGCGGCGCAGACCACCACCAGTGCTTCTGGCGCGTCCTGCGGCTGTCCGCAGATCAAGCCGGTGGCGACCGACGACAAGCCTGCACCAGGCCACATCCATGGCGAGCTGACGCTAGAGGCTCTCGAGGGATATTTCTCCAATCGAGAGGCGCTGTACGACGGCGACTGGGACAAGGCGATGCAGGCGCTCGCCCACGACATCGATCCGACAGGCGGACTGCAGATCTCGACCGGAGCCGCGCCGCCACCCGAGCACGACGGGCATGTCGATGAGGGCGGAATTTCCTATTACCTGCTCCACGGGCCGCAACCAGTTCCGCGGCCGCAGCCGGGCCTGCCGCCGCGCCGTACTGGGCCCCCGCAGCGCAACGAAAACGACAGCGGCTTCGTGATGCAGAGCATCATTTCGACGCTGGCGCGCATCAATAAGTATGGTGAGCCGACCTTCGGTTTGCGCAAGGCTCTGATGGCGGCGGCGCGGTTCCTCGCCCGCGATCTCACCCGGGTGCCGCTCGACCTTGTTCACGCCGATCCACATGGTCGCGCGGCACAGGCGCGCAGCGTGGGCCAAACAGCCTATGGACAATTGGGACAGGTGCTGAACCAGGCCGCTCTTTTCGCCTATGGCCAAGATGGCTACGCCAGCGCGTTGGCAAAGCAGGCGGACGCCGCCAAGAAAGCCGGCGAACTCCCGCCTCCGGACTACTACGACCGCGCCAACGCCGCCCTCGACATAATCCTATCGCTCGACGACAAGGGCGTTCGCGACGGCCTGGAGTATCGCGCCAATATGACCGAGGGACTTTTCTACGGGGGCGTTATGGCAGCCAGCCTGCGATCGGTTTTCGGCGCCTCAGCCGCTTCCGACCTGCCGACGGCGCCGGTGTTCCAGAGTTGGAAGCCGAATTTCGGGGGCAAGGACTCGGCTGCCGAGGCAGTCGGCTGCAAGACCTTCAGCATTCTGGCCATGCTGGCAGCCACCGACGCGAAGGATGGACTGCAATATCGAAAGGCGCTGGCGAGCGCTATGGGTCGCTTCGTCAATGACGTCTGGGCCTATCGCAGCGATCCCGACCAGCACGGGGGCGGCGGATATCCGGCCAAATATGCCCATAGCGTTTGGGTGGCCGCCCGCGCGCTCCAGATCGTCGCTGGGATGACCGACGAGGACGATCCGCGGGGCTTCGCGATCAATTGGTTCGAAGAGGCGGAGCATCGCAACTACGTGCCCCCCTATGGCGACGCGCCGACGCGAGGCGCCTTCGACGACGCGCTGGTCTCGCTCCGCGATTTCGAGGGGTATCTCAAGGGACCGGGGCGGGCGGGCTTCCTGCAGGGGATGCAGGAGTTCCTCGCCGACTACCAGTGGCGGAACGAGAAAGGATTGGTGGGAGAAGAAAGCGGCAAGCACTTGATGGCGGCATGGGGGGCCGCCAAGCCCGACTGGAATCCGGTGATCGCCGAGCCCCTCTGCGCCGCGCTCGCGGTGCCGCCCAAACCCATTTTGTTGGTCAAGGGCGAATTCGAAGATTTCCAAGTCGACAAATTCTATATCGGCGTGCCGATGAAGGTGGGGCTCCTGTTCGACGAGCCCTACGACGCCGACAACTACCCCGTGACGGTCGAGGCCGGCGGCCGGAGCCGCGATCTCGTCGCCCATCCCGTCGACAAGGCGCGCATGCGCTATGAAACCGACAGCTTCGTTCCCTAAGCGCCGCGCACGCGCGCGTCTCGCTCTGGCCGCGGCGCTCGGCTGGCTCGGCATTTGCGCTGCCCAGGCACAGACGTCGAACCAGGCGGCGGCAGCGGCCAACGATGCTTACCGGAAGGTCGGCAAGTTCGAGGTAACCTATTCCGACACGGAGCTCGGCGCCGTGAGGGGCGCCGCTTGGTGCCGCTGGAGCGCGCCCGATGCGAGGTGCCTCGTGCGGGTGCGCAATCCCAAGACCGGCGACCTCGCCGAGCTCAAAGCCGAATTCTCCGACATCAGGCCGCCTTACGGTGCTTCCCGGAATCTGGCGATCGTGCTGCACGGCGCCTCGCCCAGCTCGGGCACGATCGCTCGGTCCGCGCCGCTTGCGGCGACGGGACAGGCCGGCAACCGCGGCACCGGCACGATCACGCTCAAGAATGGCGACACGACGCAGAAGACCACCGCGCCCATCTGGAGCCAGGCGGCGGTCGACGACCGGACGGTCACGCTCGATTTGGAGCCTGACGAACTCGGGAGATTGACAGGCGAATGGCGCTATCGCGCCGATCCCGTCACCGAACGCGATGCCAAGGGCGCGGGCCGCGTGGGCTGGTTCCACACCCTACCCGACAATGACAATAAGAATGCGCCCGCCGGCGGCGGATTAAAGGGCCTGCAGGAAGGCCGCGAGATCTGGCTGCCGCTGGCGCCGCGCTTTTATTCCATCTACACGATCGAGGACCAGGCCGCGTTCGACGGCGTTGCCGCGCTCTATCCGCGGCTCGATGCCAACGGCAACGGTACGCCGGCGCAAAAGACGCGCACCCTTGTGCTGATCGGCAAGGACATGCCGGTCGTCGATCGGCAAGTTTTCTCCGACATCGAGGGCAGCGACGGACTGACCTACAAGGTAATCGCCGATTCCAGCGCGGGCGACCTGAGCGACGCGGAGAAGATCGCCTTCGAGCGCGCGCGCAAGGCGATGGAGCAAGACGCGCCGGCCGACATTGCAGCCGAGTACCGCAAGCTACAGGCTGTGCTCGTCAAAGTGACCATCACCGGCAACGTCGACGCAGGCGGCAAGAGCTTCCGCTGGAGCGGCACGCAGAGCAGCTGGAGCCTTCAATACGGCAACAATACCGCCGACATCCGCTTCGAGCGCCTGCTCAACGACAAGCAGTCCGAGCTTGTGCAGCAGATGGCGGTGCCAGAGAAGCTCGTGATCGAGGTCGAAACCGGCGCCCATATCGGCGACGATTCCATCCCGCTGCAACTCGGCGGACCGGGCGTTGCGGGCGACCGGCAGATGTTCACCGCGACGCGCGTCTCGGCCAATATTTACCGCACGCAGCCTATCGTCTTCTCGCCGCAGGGTGCCACGCCTCCGGGCGGCGGCGCGGTGGTGACGGTGATTCCGGGCAAGCGTGTCCAAGCGACCGTCGACTGGACGCAAACCAATTTCCTGCGCGCCAACCTTGCAGCTGCCGTCGCGGGCCCGCCGCAAACCGTGTGGCTGGACGCGCTGCACAAAGCGGCTGCCTGCGACAAGCTTACCTTCGACAATGCTAATTGGCCGGCCTTCGCTGCTAAGGCCTCTGACACGCTGTCGCGCTTCGGCGCGGGGAAAGACAGCGTGCCTGTCAAATACGGCGACCACGCCGCCATGATCATCCTGCGCGAGACTTTCGCGAACGCCATGCAGGCTAATCTCACGGCGCTGCAGAAGACCGCCGTTACGCCGGTCTCGGATAACGAGACCGACGAGCTGATCGACGGCTGGTACCGCAGCGTGCACCGAGCAGTCTGGACCGTGCCTGACTATCCGCTGGCCATGGAAATGGTGCCGAGCCCCGCCGGCGAGGTGCCCTTCATCAAAGCCTTCGATACGCCGTTCAAGGAGCAGACTTTCCAGACGCTAACCTCCGCCGACGGATACCGCCGCTGGATCAAATGGCGGCGCGAGGCGAGCCTCGCCGTACTCACGCGCACGCTCGATAACATGAAGAAGGCGCTGGCCGATGCGCAAGCGACAGACCCATGTGATCGCACCGCGCTGCTCAAGCTCACCGGCTCAGGCTTCCGCAATATCGGCGCGCGCATCTCGCCGCTTTTGATGAAGTTCGCGACGCCGGGACAGCAAGACTACGGCACGCGGCTGCTGGCAGAGCCCGACTACCTGGCGCGTGGCTATGTCAACAACATCGACCAGCTCGGCGCGGCGAACGAAGCTCTGTCGGCTTTTGCCCAGGCGCGTAACGCCGTCGTCGTTTCAGTCGCCTCGCTCTTCGTGCCGGCAGCGAGCTGGACTTTCGGCTGGGTCAGCACCACCGCCGAGACGATGGGCACGCTCACGAATACGCTGGGCGGCTTGGCGATCTTCACCCTTCAGACCAAGCACGATCTCGAGCAGCTCTACCAGGACCGCGAGGACATCGCCTTTGCCCTCGGCTCCTACCAGGTGATCGGTCTCGACCGCTACTTCGATGCCGAAAGCAAGCAGTCCGACTGGTGGACGACGGGACTGAACATCTTTGGCAACGCGCTCCTCACCGGCACGAGCTTGACGACCGTCGACGAAGGGCTGGCGACCATCCGGGGCGGTAGAGTCTTCGCTCGCGTGCTGGCCTCCGGCCCGGCGCCGGCGCTGACGGCGGCGGAAGAAGCCGACATGGCGCTGTTCGTCATGAAGGAATTCGAGCGGGCCGATCGCTTCGCGGCGGTGAGCCGCGTGGCGGATGCCGCCGACCGCTACTTCTCCAAACGCGCGACCGGCGCAAAAGGCGCACCGGCGGCGGCCGATCCGCCGGCCGTCATCCAGGAACTCGATCGGGCGGCCGTGGCCGACGCGGTAGGCCTCGAGTCGCCCGCCAAAGTTGCCGACCCGACCGAGGCCGAAACCAAACGTGTGCAGGCGGGCGAGGCGCGCGCCGGCGAGGACAACCAGGTCCAGCAAGCGGGCCGGGCGATGGCGGAAGATCCGGCCAAAGCCGCGCCGGAGGTGCCCGGCCAACTCAAGCCTGTCGAGCGGCCCTACCCCTTGGATCTCTCCAAGTTGCCGCCCGAAAACAAGCCGGGCACGATCGAAACCACGATCAAAGGCGAGGCCGTCACCTTCGAGACCGAGCGTGCGCTGTCCGGTGGTCAGACCAGCCACGTCTATGTGCTCAAGAAGGTTCCCGACAGCATCCGCGAGCTCGTGAACCCGGTCATCGGTGCGCCCGGCAAGAAGGCCGTGATCAAGCTTTTGCGTGACCCGGCAAATCCGGGGCCCGGCGTGAACCCCGGAAAAGGGCTGCCAGACTATCTCGTCAACGCGACGATGCGGCGGCTCAAGATGGTCGAGGAGTTACTGGCCGACAGCCAGAGCATTCCTCATGCGCGCTTTCAGGTGTTCGAGAAGGAGGGAATCATCCTGCAGGAGTTCGTCGAGTTCAAGAAGGGCCAGGTCGAACTCATGCCCGAGACGGAAAATTCCTTCAAGGACCTACCCGACGACCAGCGCGCGGCGGTGATGGAACTGTTCAAGAAATTCTGGGACCAGAAACTCGTCTGTCTCGATTGCCATCACGGCAATCTCTATTTTGAGAAGGAAGGCGGCAAATGGGTCGCCAAAGTGCTCGACACCGACTTTATCTGTACGTTCGACGAAGTGCAGAAGGCCAATTCCCCGTTCCGGGACTATTTCGAATACTTCGTCAAGGGCGGTAACGCCCGATCGGACTGGAATCTGATGGGAGAGGGCGAGGACCTGACGCAAGTTCGCCCCACGTACTTCTCCTCGCCCCAGGCCTTCATGCTGAAGTTCCTCGAGCAGAAATTCTGGATACGCTATGGACACGTCTCGCAGGTCTATGGGCCGGGATATCTGCGTGTCGAAGACATCAAGCCGTACCTGCCGGCCGACTGGCCACTGAGAACGGAAGCACCCCCAGGAAAGCAGGCGCCGCAGCAACCCGCACCGCAAAAAGGCGGGTGGATGATGGAGCCGTTCGACGGCTTGCCGCTGCACGGCTTCGCCAACCACAACCGGGCGCCTTCGCTCCTCGCCCTGGCGAAAGCGGCGTAAGCGCCAAGGTTGCGCGCGGCGCGACTTCAAGTCGACGCTGGAGCGGCGCAAGCCCGAGCTGCGCTTCGAGTTCATCCAGAAGAACGCGAAATTCGCCCGCGACTTGGACGTCTAAGAGGCGACGACGCGTGAGCGCCGCTTCGCGCTTGCGTTGAGCGCGCAGGCGCGAGACACTTCGCGCACAGATCGGGTGCGCTCAACAACACCGACTCAGGGAGGAAAGGAATGCGCTTTTCGCGTGGTAACATTGTCGCCGCGGCCGTCGCGGTGCTGGGCATGATTACGGTCGCAGCGCCGGCCTCGGCGCTCGAGAAGCTGCGCACCGGCAAGGCGATCGCCCTGCCCTTCGATTTCACGCCCCTCGATATTGGCATGGCCAAAGGCTTCTTCCAAAAGCACGGGCTCGATCTCGATATCACGTCCTTCGCCGGCAGCGCCAAGCTGCAGCAAGGTCTCGCCGCCGATGCGATCGATATCGGCCTCGGCTCCGGCCCCGAGCTTGCCTTCGTCGCCAAGGGCGCGCCGGTCCTCGGCATCTGCGCTTATGCCGGCCCGGTCAATCTCATGATGGTGGTGCGCAAGGATGCCGGCATCAACAGCGTCGCCGATCTCAAAGGCAAGCGCATCAGCGCCTCGACCGTCGGCAGCCTGACCGATTGGGTGACGCGCGAGGTGTCGCGCCGGCAGGGCTGGGGCAATGACGGGATCATCGTCACGCCGCTCGGCACCAACGAGGCGCAGGTCGCGGCGTTGCGCGCCAAGGAGACGGACGGGCTCGCGGTCGATCCCGCCGGCGCCTTCGAGCTCGAAGAGAAAGGCGTCGGCAAGATCCTGCTGCGCTATTCGAGCGTCGCGCCGGTGTTCATCAACCATGTCACCTATGCGAGCAACAAGATCATCGCCGCGCATCCCGAGCAGCTCAAAGAGTTCCTCGCCGCCTGGTTCGACACCATCGCCTGGATGCGCAAGAACAAGGACGAGACGGTGAAGCTCGCCGCGCCGGTCATGCACGCGACGCTCGATATCGCCGCGCGCGACTACGACGAGACGATGCCGACCTTCTCCGACACCGGCAAGTTCGAGCCGGCGGCGCTCAAGGTTCTGTCGCGCTCTTTCGTCCAGATGGGCGCGCTCCCGGCCGAGCCGGACATGAGCAAGCTCTATACCGAGAAGTTTTTGCCGGTGATGCAGAAGTGACACCGCGGTTGGCCGCGAAAACAACGCCGGCAAGGCCGAATTCACCCCCCACCCTGCCCTCCCCTCAAGGGGGGAGGGATGAGGATGGCGTTGTGATGATACCCCTCCCCCTTGAAGGGGGAGGGTTGGGAGGGGGTGATCTTTCGGCGCGATCTTGCCTTAAGGCCGGAAGAGCAGCGCCACCGTCATCAATTGGCGCTCCACCGTCTCGAGGTGGAAGCGCATCAGATTCTCGGCCTGCGCCGCGTCGCGGCGTGCGATCGCCTGGACGATGCCGCGATGCTGTCCGTCATATTGGCGGCGCAGCTCGGGGGTGAGGAAATCGCCGTCGAGCCGGCCCCAGAGCACGCGGTGGCGTACGTTGTTCATCGAGCGGAAGAGATCGACCAGCAGCACGTTGTGCGACGCCTCGGCAATCGCGAGGTGCAGATCGGCGTCGAAGGTCATGAACAGCTTCGGATTGGGCGCGGCGATCGCGCGCTCGAGGCAGCGATCGAGGCGGATGAGGTCGTCGGCCGTCGCATGGGTCGAGGCCAGACGCGCGAGCTGCGGCTCGAGCGCGATCCTCGCCTCCATCAGCTCGCGGGGATTGGCGCTGCCTTCCGCCTGCGCGGCTTGAGCCGCGGCTTGCGTCGGCGCGGCGCCGAAGAACGTGCCGCGCCCGACATGGCGCCAGATCAGCCCCTCGGCTTCGAGCTGCTTCATGCCCGAGCGCAGCTGCGTCCGCGTCAGGCCCAGCGTTTCGGCAAGCTCGCGTTCCGGCGGCAGCCGGTCCTGCGCGCGAAAGTGTTTTTCTTCGAGGAAGTGCCTGATCACGGCCAACGCATTGCGGCGTGGCATGTTGCGCCCATCGATGCGAATTGCCCATCGCGATTATGACAATTCCCCAGACGCTGTCCATGCCGGGCGACGCGAGCAATGTTTTGGTGTTTCCAGCCGGCGGCAGCGGCCCGTCGCGCGGTTCGCCCGGCCGCCCAATCGCAAACCAATGCCGTGAAATAATTTGACTGGCTTGCGCTAGGTCCTGATCCTCCGTCTCAAGATACCGGCTCCGCGGCGGAGTCCGAGTGACCTGGGAAAGCGAGGGAAAGATGCCGAGCTATCGCAAGAATGAAGCGCGCGATTGGGCATGGCAGCATCTGAAGGGCTGCGCCAATGTCATCATCCCGTCCTACACCGCCGATCTCAAAGGCCTCAACGAGCGCGGCATTCGCCACGACGTGAGGAAATGCCTGGAGCACGGTTTCACCGGCACGCTGCTCGTCTCCGAGACCGCGGTCACCCTCAGCGAATACGCGCAGTTCTTCGAATGGTCGAACGATGAATCGAAAGGCCGGCTGAAGCTCATCCTCCACGCCTCGTTCAATACGCTCGAGGAGAACATCGAAGCGGCGAAGATCGCCGAGGCGAATGGCTGCGAGCTGGTGCTGCTGTCCTATCCGGCGAATTTCTATCCCGAAAGCCTCGACGAGATTTACGATTATACGAAGGCCTTCTGCGACGCGACCAAGCTCGCGATCCTGCTCTTTCCTGTGCCGCTCTGGGGCTTCTCGCGCCTCCACGCCTCGGACATTCCGGCCGCGGTCATCCGCAAGCTGCTGGACAATTGCCCGAACATCGTCGCGATCAAGGCCGAAGGCGGCATGCCGTCGATCATGGGCTTCGTCGAATGCCATCGCCTCTTTGGCAAGGAGGTGATCGTCGAGACGCCGCTCTTCGGCGATCTCGTGCCCTTGGCCCAGTTGGTGCCCATTCAGTTCACCGGCACCTCGAACACGCATTTCTTCGGCGATGTCGTGCCGAAGGTGATGCAGATGCTGCAGGAAAAGAAATTCGACGCGGCGACGGAAATCTATTGGAAGACGGCGCCGGCGCGGCAGGCGAACGGCGCGGTGAACGCGGCCTCGGCCGGCGGCCATTTCCTCAACCGCATGGTCTGGGGCTACGAGGGCTGGCTGCAGGGCTATAACGGCGGGCCGCTGCGTCAGCCGACGATGAAGATCCACGGCCAGCAGATGACTATGCTGCGCACCGGGCTGACGCGTTCCGGCCTCAAGCCGACGGACTCGCCCGACAAGGAATTCTTCATCGGCCGCAACCCGGTCGAGACCGCGAGCGCGCGCAGCCGCGCCGCCGCCGAATAAGAAAGCGAGCACGCATGACATTCGGGGGGAAGATCGCGGTCGCGCTCGGCGCTCTCGCGCTGGCGTGCACCGCGGTCGCTACTGCGCGCGCTGATGAGATACCGACGCTGATTCTTGCGACGGCCTTGCCGCCGGGCAATCCGCTCGCCGATCAGGTGCTGCATCCCTGGGCCGATCGCGTCAACGCGGCGGCCGACGGCAAGCTCAAGATCGACATCCGCGACGGCATGGCGATCGCCAATCTCAACAATTCCTACGATCGCGTCGTCGCCGACGTGGCGCAGATCTCGTGGCTGACCCACGGCAATTTCGCCGGCAAGTTCCAGCGCTCGACGGTCGGCGGCCTGCCTTTCATTGCCGGGGAAAGCTCGGAGAAAGCCTCGGTCGCGATGTGGCGGCTCTATCGCGACGGGCTGTTCGGTCCCGAGTACGACGAGGTGCGGCCGATCTCGCTCGCCGTATTGTCGCAGTCCAACTTCCATTTCCGCGCCAAGCCCGCCTCGCTCGCCAATCTCAAGGGGCTGAAGGTCATCACCTCCTCGCGCGAGACGGGCGAGCTGGCTCAGCGTCTCGGCATGGCGCCGATCGTGCTCGCGGTGACGCAAAGCTACGAGGCGCTGCAGCGCAACACGGTCGACGGCGTGATGCTCGGCTGGACCGCCGTGCTTTCCTTCAAGCTGCAGGAGGTCACGACCTATCACGTCGAGGCAGCGCTCGGTACCGCAACCGGCATGCTGTTCATCGGCAAGAAGCGCTATGAATCCCTGCCCGCCTCCGCCAAGGCTGTGCTCGACAAATTCTCGGGCGAAGGCGAGACCCGCGAGCTCGGCAAATTCTGGGACCGGCTGCAGGTCTTCGGCGATAAGCTGGTCAAAGGCCTGCCGAACCAAACCGTGATCGACGCGCCGCCCGATCTCGTCGCCAAATGGCGCGCCGATGCCGAACCCGTCGCGGCGGATTGGGCCAAGCGCACGCCCGATGGCGCGAAAGTGCTGAAGGCCTTTCGCGAAGAGCTGGCGAAGGTCGATGCCGGTCAATAAATCAACGGTTCCATAGGGAGGAGCAACATGCCGATCATGGGTCTCGAAGCGGTGGTCTACGGTGTCGACGATGTCGACACCGCTGCGCGCTTCCTCAGCGATTTCGGTCTCGAGACGCAGGACAGCGGCGCCAGCGGCGCGACGCTGACCGTCGCCGGCGAAGGCACGCGCGTCGAGCTGCGCAAGCAGGGTGACGCCGCGCTGCCCGAAGCGGTCGAGGCCGGCCCGACCTTGCGCGAGATCGTCTGGGCGGTCTCCGACAAAGCCGCGCTCCAGCAAGTCGGCGCCGAACTCGCGCGCGACCGCAAGGTCACCGAGGATGACGAAGGCCGCCTCCACGTCATCGGTCCGGGCGGCTTCGGCCTCGCTTTCGAGGTGACCAAGGCCAAGCGCGAGACGGCGCCGCCGCAGCGCGCGGCACATGCCGCCAATGAACGCTTCCGCGGCTATCCGAAAGCGACGCCCGATCATCTCGGCCATATGGGCGTCTACACGCCGAACATGGACGAGATGGCCGATTTCTATAAGCGCCTCGGCTTCACCGTCTCCGACGTGATCAAGGGCGCCGGCACCTTCGTGCGCGCGCCGGGCTCGATCAATCACCACAACCTTCTCATCGCGCGCCGGCCCAATCCCGGCATGCAGCATCTCTCGCTGCGCGTCGCCGATATCGACGAGCTCGGCGTCGGCATGACGCAGCTCGTGATGAAAGGCTGGAAGCGGCTCTGGGGTCCCGGGCGTCACGGCCCGGGCTCGGACATGTTCGTGTTCTTCCAGAATCCGGCCGGCTCGACGATCGAATATCACTGCGACGAGGATTTCATCGTCGATGTGAGCAAATGGCAGGCGCGCGAATGGGAGCCGCGCACGATCTCGCATTGGGGCGGACCGCCGCCGGCGGAGATGGTCGGCGGCTCGGGCCTCGGCGGCGCGGGCGGACCGCCGGGCGCGGGCGGACCGCGCTAACGCGTCAAAACATCGAACGGGGATAAGGGGGGAACCATGGCAATCGCAGCCTCGGCCGCGCCGACGGATCGCGCGCAGACCGTCATCGGCATCGGGCGCATCGTGATGGGGCTTTGCTTCATCTATTACGGCGTCAGCAAATTCTTCTTCATTCCAGGCACCATCGCCTTCATCGGCACGAAGCTGCCGCTGCCGGCCGCGATCTTCTGGCTCTCGATCCTGATCGAGCTGGGCGGCGGCTTGCTGCTGACGCTCGGCATCAAGACGCGCTGGCTTGCGGCGTGGTTCGCGTTTTACGCCTGCTTCACCGCCATCGTCTTCCACTTCGTGCCGGCGAATCGCGGCCTGCTCGACCATTTCTTCGAGAATTTCGCCCTCGCCGGCGGGTTTCTCGTGCTGATGGCGGTCGGACCCGGCGCCTTCGCGATCGAGAAAGACTAGCCGTCCCGACCGCGACCCGCTGCCGCGCCGCTCAGGTGAAGGCGCGCGTCTTCCACGGGATGAAATAGCGCTCGGCCCAGTTGACGCCGCGGTTCAGGAGGATCGCGAGCACGGCGATGACGATGAGCGGCGCGAAGTATTTCGCGAGCGACAAGGTCTCGCCGTAGAACTGGAACATGTAGCCGATGCCGGTCGCGACGATCAGCAGCTGGCCGACGATGATGCCGACGAGCGCGCGGCCCACGGCGATACGCAACCCCGCCATGATGTAAGGCAGCGAGGACGGCAGCACGACGCTATAGAGGATTTCGCGCTTGGTGCCGCCGAGCGAGCGCGCCACCTCGACGAGGAAACTGTCCGCTTCCTTGGCGCCCGCCTCGACGGTCAGAAGTTGTGGGAACACGGCCGAGATGAAGACGAAGATGATGAGCGTCAGATTGCCGACGCCGAACCAGGCGATGAACAGCGGCAGCCAGGCGATGTTCGGGATCGACCAGCCGACAAAGATATAAGGGTCGAGGACGCGCGCCGCCGGGCGGAAGATGCCGAGTAGCAGCCCCACCACCGTGCCGGCGACGAAGCCGAGGACGAGGCCGATGGCGAAGGGCCAGATCGTGTCGAGCGTCGCGCGCACCAGCTCGCCCGACGCGGTGAGCGCGATGAAGGCGACGAACACGTCGGCGGGCGCCGGCAGGATCACCGGCGGCACGTTCATGCTGATCACCTGCCACAGCACGAGAAAGGCGATGCCCGAGATCACCAGC